>ENA-ORMR01002359-ORMR01002359.1-human-gut-metagenome-genome-assembly--contig:-NODE-2359-length-11914-cov-9.375917_pt1 | contig 11914 bp, 9 predicted proteins | sample MGYA00242107_ERZ509003 | MGnify/ENA primary metagenome ERZ509003 (study PRJEB26280, sample SAMEA2338699) | human gut metagenome | biome: human gut; feature: human-associated habitat; material: faeces... | reverse complement strand
CAATCATTGCATCTGTAAAGTCATTTCCATCTTTATCTTTCATATATACAGGTACAGCTTTTGTTTCTGTATCTCCTGAAGCTAATTGTGAATAATTATTTAATCCCCAAGCAACAACTTTTTCTTCAGAAGTAATTGCGTACCCTGTAAATTCTCCAATTCCAATTGAAGTAATATTCTCTAAAGCTCCTTCTGGTCCTTGTAATTGTTGAGGTATAGCTCCACCAACATTAGTTAAGCTATTATAAGTATTTCTACCAAAGCCCCATACAGAACCATCAAGTAATAATACTATTGTGCTATTTTCTGGACTTACAGCAACTTCAGCAACATTATCAATTGCACTAACTTTAACAAATCTATTCTTATCTCCTGTAGTTCCATCACCTAAGTTACCATATCCATTATATCCACAAGCCCATAATTGATTATTACTGTCTATTGCAAATGCTGACATATTTCCAGCTTTAATCTTAATAATTCCTGATAATCCATCAACTTTGACTGGTAAAGTTCTATAAGATGAATCTCCTAAACCTAAGTTGCCATATCCATTATAGCCCCATGAATATACTTCTCCTGTTTTTGTTTGTTTACAAAGAGTATATTATGAAATATAAAAAAACGGTGTAATGATCCGGTGTGCTGTATTAAGATTGCATTAAGGCGCTCATTCTTTGAAAAAACAGCGCAGAGTATAGCAAACGCTGAAGGCCTTGAGGTCCTCGGCTTTGACAAAGACACCGCCGAAGGTGCTATATCCATTCTGACAGAACTTGGCATCATATCATGATCAGACACTCGAATAAAATATCCCCATATAATTTCTGGAAATAAAAAATTTCAGAATTATATGGGGCATTTTATGTCTGTTCTATATTTCTACTACTAAATTATTCATATAAACATATCTATCATAGATAATCATATACTTTACAACAATCCCTTAACGTCCTCCGCAATCATCTCTGCATCTAGACGATTATCCTTAAGAACCTCTTCGACATCGTACCTGTCAAGGAATTCCTTCTTAAGACCATAATTCAGCACCTTCATATCTGAATCGCCATAGAATCTTGCAATCTTCTCACCGAATCCGCCGTCCAGTATACCATCTTCAATAGTGATGACAACTGAGTGGTCTGCCTTGAGGCTTTCAAGAAGTTCCTCATCGAGACCTGTGATATAGTAAGGATTGATGACAGTGGCATCTATTCCAAGCTCACTCTTCATCTCGTCTGCTGCAGCATTTGCCAGACTGTAGAAAGTTCCAAGGCCGAGTATGGCAACCTTGCTTCCCTTCTGTGTCACCTCATATTTATTCAGATCTCCAAAGTTCTTCGTCACAGGGCTCCCACTTACCATTGCACCGCCTGGGAGCTTGATGGCCACAGGATGCTCATTCTGCTCTATGCTCCAGTCAAGCATAGCAATATACTCTTCCTTTGTTGTCGGAGCAAGATATACAAGATTCGGGATATTTGAAAGCATAGGGATATCCTGAAATCCCAGATGTGTCACATCATTCATTCCATATACTGATCCTGCAAATGTCACTATAGTGGCTGCATTGTTGTTGATACAGAGATCCTGGGATATCTGGTCAAATGTTCTCTGCACAAATGAGCTGTACACACCGAACACTGGTTTTCCGCCGCCTGCTGCAATTCCCGACGCAAGTGCCACCGCTGTCTCCTCTGCGATTCCCACGTCGACAAACTGCTTTCCGGCCTCACGTCTCTTATCCTCTGTAAATCCTATAACCGTCGGTGTTCCCGCTGTGATGGCAACGACCTTTGGATCCTTCTTCATCTTGTCAAGCAGGTAATCACAGGACACGCTTGAGTAGTCCTCCTCGTCACCTTCAAATAACGATCTTCCTGTCTCTATGTCAAATGGTCCGCTGTAGTGCCACTGCTCCTTGTGCTCCTCAGCTGGGGCATAACCCTTTCCCTTGAGGGTTCTGATGTGGACCACAACAGGCTTCTTTGAATCTTTTACCTTCTGGAATGTGTCTATGAGGGCTGCCACATCATTGCCTTCATGCACGTAATAATAATCAAGTCCCATGGCGCGGAACAGATTGCACTCTGCTGTTCCATTAGTGTCTCTGAGTAATCTGAGATTTGTATAGAGTCCTCCGTGGTTCTCGGCTATGGACATATCGTTGTCATTTACAACTATGATGAGGTTGCCATCCAGCTCTTTAGCGTAATCAAGTCCTTCAAGGGCCTCTCCTCCTGACAGGGAGCCATCACCTATCACCGCTATCACATTTCCCTCTGCGCCCTGAAGGTCCCTTGCCTTTGCAAGACCTGCAGCCAGACTGATGGATGTTGAGGTATGTCCAACCGTGAAGAAGTCGTGCTCGCTCTCATGCGGGTTGCTGTAACCAGTCACATCATCATAGTGCTCCTCATAGAGGTATGCATCCTTTCTTCCTGTGAGCATCTTATGAGGATAGCTCTGGTGGGACACGTCATACACAATCTTATCCTTTGGTGATTCAAATACATAGTGAAGTGCTATGGTTGCCTCCACCATACCAAAGTTCGGTCCAAAATGTCCGCCGTGCTTGCTGGCTCTGATGAGAAGTGCATGTCTCATCTCGTCTGCAAGTGTTCTCATCTCGTCTACTGTCAGTTTCTTTACATCCTGTGGTCCATTAATATTTTCAATATACATTTTTATTTATCCTCCTGTTTTTACATGGTGCATTCGCCATCGGTAATTTTCCCGTCCCATACAAGCTTGCCGGTCTTCACGGCCTCCTCATATTTGGATATCTTGTAATGTAATCTATCCATGGTGGCTTCGATCTGTTTTCTCTGCTCCTCAAGCTTCTCATACTGCTCCTTAAGGAGATCCAGCCTCGCGCCAAATGTAGCATCTCCCATCTGGAACAGTTTTACATATTCAATAAGCGCCTCTATCGGAACACCAGCATTTCTCATACATACAGTGTGTTCAACCCAATCGACATCCTTTTCCTGATAATCCCTGTTGCCACTGGCATTTCTCGCTACAGGAGGGATAAGCCCGACCCTCTCGTAATACCTGAGCGTATCAGCGGTGATATCAAACTTTTCACTTACCTCTTTGATAGTCATATTGCCACCTCTTTCCTAATTTCAAGAAAACCTTTCTATTTATAGCTATATGCACTCACACAATACCTATATGTTACATTGAATATATCACTTGGAGTTCACTCTAAGTCAACCCCCAATTTTCACCCCTTATGGGGACGGAGGTGCCTGACCCCATACAGAATATAAAAGAGGCGGGCAACGTAGTTACCGCTGTCCGCCTTTATATACATAAATATGTAAATTTTTATGCTACGCACTGATTCCAACTGTCGAGCAGATGTTTACTGCAATGATATCATCCACTGTTACTCCAAAGATGGTGGCCAGAATGATCAGGTTATCTACGGTTGGCATAGCCATACCTTTCTGCCACTTGTATATCGCATTTGGAGTGGCAAATCCAAATATATCCTGCAGATCCTTTACAGAAAGACCTGCATTCTGTCTAAGCTTCACAATATTTCTGCCTGTTCCTGTCATGTCAATTGTTGGTACATTACACATAATACTTCCCTCCTAAAATTCTCATCTCATCTGCATTGCTACAATTGTGGACCGCGCAGAGCGCATCCCCTGGCGCCCCTAACGATCTGACACATACAATCTCTGCCATGTCTCTCCCTTTCTTTTATCTCTTAGTTCTGGCAGATTTCTTCTTCACAAAGACGAGTTCAAAAACACAAAAACGCCCATCTACATGAATACTTATATAATACTCACATAGATGGACGTTTTTTTGTACATCATGATTCCAATCTATAAATGCTGATAGATCTGGCTGATCTCAGTCTATCGAAACCTATTTGATCTGTTATGTATTTGCTCAGATCATTCAGGTCAGCATATTTGTATGATCATGTTCCGTACGCTCTCGCCCTGTACCATATGAGTACATATGTTCACGCAGCTTATCATCTGTATGTAAAGTATTCCCTGCCACATCACTATTAAACTCTCGGGTTATGTATTTAGCGAAAACTATACTTGACATGATTCTTTCCTTTCCTGACTATCCCTTCCGGGTTCCTTTTCCTTAGTCATTTTTTATTGGTGTGTCCTGATTTTCTTCTTTTATTTGACCACCTAAACTGTACTCTACCACAAATATAATTATTTGTCATTACACCGCTGGTATAAAATTATTTTATCCCCGGCTGCTTCTAGCTCCCTCTCTATCCAGGTCATGATGACATCCACCAGATACTCCTGCTGTCTTGGACCAAGCTCCACTCCCGGGGCAAATGTATGCCACTTACGTATGCATTCCCGGCAGCATGTAGCCGTCGCATGCTGTGCCACAAATACCGGGTGTCCACGCATGGGAGTCTGCTTTCCGTCATTTGGTATGAATGCCGGAGCTTCCCTCTGCACAATGAAATCCCGTGCATGCTGTCTTATGGTATCCAGCCCCTTTTCATGTATATAGTCGATATCTTTCTGTGTCAAATGAAATCCACTGCGAAATTTCGACCTTCCCAGACGCTCAAAAAGCTGGGCGTACCATTCTTCCTTTGTCAACCCTATCATCTCCATGTAATTCTATAACAGAAAGTCTCTACAACTCTTCATCATTTCTCACAGAAAAATTCTATCTCCTCGCCAAGCGGTCCTCGGCAGAACGCGATCCTTGCCGGAAACCTTGGATCCGACTGGATCTCTATGTCCTTTGGCTCCACAAACACCTCATATCCTGCCTTTCTCACTGCCGAAACACAGGCATCCACATCCTCTGTGGCAAATGCAAAATGTCTTATATTTCCCTGCGGAAGCGGTGACTCACCATCCTCAAACACCTCGATGATGCCATCTCCAGTGTCAAACATGATCCCGCCATCCCATTTTCTCGCAACTGAAAGTCCCAATATATCACCATAAAACTCTGCTACATTCTTATACTCTTCGCTGCAGCAGCACTTAAGTGCCACATGATGTATTCCTTTTATAAGCGCCATCGTATTGCCTCCTTATGAAAACTGATTCTAAAAGCTGATTGAACCTTTATGATTAATATATATCTAATCCGTGCATTTTCCAAGTTCATTGTTCACTATCTCACGAATCTCATATAAAAACCTCTCATATAAAAATTTGTTGAAAAAGTCCACAAAAAAGCTCTTGCTACTCGTATATATATTGAGAGTTAACGATATACCAGTTACAATAAATCATCGGGACGATACGATGGGCTTTACAATAAGGAGGTTTCAACTATGAAAAAACGAATAACAGCATTACTACTCAGCGCCTGTATATGCGCAGGTCTTGCCGGCTGCGGCACAAATACACCGGGGAATAATCCTGGTCACACAAAACCTGATTCGTCGGTCACTTCACTCACTGACAACATCTCTGTGACTCCGGTCAAAACGGATATAACATCATTTGACCAGCTAAAGAACGGAATCAATGAATTCTCTATGAATATGTATTCTGCACTTCCAGCTGACAAGAACATATTTTACTCGCCTTACAGCATTGCAAGTGCACTGTCCATGCTGGATGTAGGTGCAGACGGTGCAACAAAAAAAGAGCTCGAAAATGCTCTCGGCATAACAGATCTTGATGAGTGGAATGATGAGATGAAGGCATATCTGTCAAAGGACTGGTCACAGAATACATTTGTCAACACAGCAAATTCAGTATGGATGAACAAGGATACATCCTGGTCAGCTGACATAGAAAAGGATTTCCTTACACCTGCCAAAGATTACTACTCAGGTGAGGTGTATGAAGCAGACTTCAACGGTCAGCCGGACAAAGTTGTACAGAATGTCAACAATTGGGTCAGCACAAACACTAACAAGATGATCCCTGAAATCTTAAAGGAGATTCCTGGTGGAACCGTGATGATGCTCATAAACGCAGTTTATTTCGAGGGGAAATGGGATACTCCTTTTACCGAGGATAAAACTTTTCAGAGCAGCTTCTACGGAACCGATAAGGAAAGCGTTGTTGATATGATGCATCTCTACGGTGAGCACTTCACATACATGGACAACGGTGAGATCAAAGGAATCACTCTTCCATACGACGGCGACAATGTTGTCATGAAGGTGTTCATGCCAACCGCCGATGACGAAGACATAAATGAACTCTTTGACAAACTAAGCAACGAAGAAAAACAGAAGCTCATCGACTCTCTGGATAATGCCAACAACGTAGAGATCGATACACTCCAGCTCCCAAAATTCACAGATGAGCAGAGCATTGACGGTCTCGATGAAATTCTTCAGAACATGGGAATAAGATCTGCATATTCAGACAGCGCAGACTTCTCCAAGATTGCCGACGGAATCGCAGTCTCATCTGTAAATCACAGGGCAAAGGTTATCGTGGATGAGAACGGAACCAAGGCCGCAGCAGAGACAGACATCATGGTCAAGGAAACAGCAATGATGCCAAGTGAAGAAACATATAACTTTATTGTGGACAAGCCATTTGTGTATGTGATTGAAGATCAGAGCACTGGCATGATCCTGTTCATGGGCAGGGTAAACTCACTGTAATTTTTGATTATCGACACATACCAGAACTTGCTTCAGCAGCTTTTACCCGCAAGAAATGGAACATTTTCACTTTTTGCACTGTTTTTCAGAATTGGAGTACAAAATTTTCACTTTTCTTTGCGAATATCAAAAAAGCACACAAGGTCTCAAAATCTTGTGTGCTTTTTTCTATAGACCCACTATTCCGACTTTCTCTCTGAATTCTCATTGGATTCTGTCGTGTCACCTGTTTCTCTGAGATTCTTCTCCCGTATATACTGGATCACCTCTTTTACGGCTGCTTCCTCCTCATCCTTTGCTATCTTTCTTGCATATGATACAGTCTTTACGAGGTTGGCTATGAGTATAATGGCAAGCGGAACAAGAATTATGGGTACAAATATAAGTGGGTTGGACACAAGCCTCACTATCTTGCCAAGTATGAGTGATGACCACACCACTTTGCCAAGCAGATCTCTTGAGTCCACATCGTAACGATCCACCACATTATTGGCATCACCCTTTGTAATATACCTGTAATTATTACCATCCGTCTCTATCGAGACAACTCTATGTGTATTTACCGCACCTGAAAGAGCAGGATCCGAGGAATAAAATGATATCACATCATTCTCCTTTATGGCTGATGGATCTGTCTGCTTAACGATTGTCTGGTCTCCCCCATTTTTCAAATAATACAATATTGTATATCATAATGACGTATTATTATATGGGAAAATGTCAAGTATTCATGTATTAGTAATTTGTTTTTGTGCATATTGCAAAATTGCATATGTGCACTATGTTATACATTCTATCGTCTTGTGAAAATATCGGACCTACTGAGCGGTTGTCACACGGCACCAGTCAAGTACAGCCGAGTAAGAAGCCATCACACTCTCATGCATCTTGCAGATCATATCCACATCAAGTTCTTTAACCGCATTCTCCAGCTCCTGCGCCTCATCGCCCAGCTCCATGGCTCCGATCGTTCTGGATGTACTTTTTACCGTATGTATCAACATCCTATAGCCGTCCCAATCTTTTTCATCATAAGCCTTCTGTATCTCTGCGCGCTTGTCGTCAGCTGCATACATTGATATGATTTCTTTCAAAAAGTCTTCACTGCCCCCGCAGTATGTAAGACTTTTCTCGTGGTCAATGTGAACTTCTTTACAAGATATGTCTGAATCCTGTTTTGGAAACCCATCTCGAGTCATATTTTCACATTTTTCTACCGCACAAGTCTCTTCCATAGCTTTATTCTGTTTTCCCATAACATCTGTTTTCTCGTCTACGGTTCCGGCACCCATTGTTGGGCTTTCCCGATCTTCATCACATACCGCCAGATCTACCAGCTTATCCTCAGGTATATATCTCATCAGTATATCTTCCAGCACCTCCGGCTGCACCGGCTTGCTGATATAGTCATTAAATCCTTCCGCCAGATACATTTCTCTTGCACCCATGACAGCATTTGCAGTCATGACTATATATGTACTCTTGCCACACAGGCTGTCGCGCATGAGCATAGCACGGCGAAATGTCTCCATGCCATCCATCTCAGGCATCATGTGATCCATAAGGATGATATCATACCTGTACTTTTTTATAAGCTCCAGACACTCGGCACCGCTGGCACAGGTCGAAACCTTCATACGTGTAGGCTTAAGCATCATCTTGACGACTTTCAGGTTCATGACATTGTCATCCACAACAAGAACACTGACATCCGGGGCACACAATTTGCTCTTATATGTCTTTCTCTCCTTCATATACTGTCTGTGCCTGTCCTTAAAATCGCCTATTCTCTCATCGGACAGACGTTCCTGGCTGATTTTTACCACAAATGTAGTTCCATGTCCATACTTACTATGGCAGGTTATACTTCCACCCATCATTTCCACAAGGTGATATGTGATGGCCAGCCCGAGTCCTGTCCCCTCTATAGATCGGTTATTCGACAGATCAAGCCGCTCAAAATCTTTGAAAAGTCTCTCCTGATCTTCCTCTTTTATTCCGATTCCAGTATCACGAACAGCCATGACCAGTTCCACATTATGGGGATCTGCATCATGATCCTCCATATGGACGGTCACTCTGATCGAACCTTTCTTCGTATACTTCACTGCATTTCCAATAAGATTTATCAGGATCCGGCATATTCTGGCGGAATCGCCTTTCAGATCATTGTACAAAGTCTCCTGAACCTCGGCATCAAGCTCCAGATTCTTCTGTCTTGCTCTGGACTCCATAACGGACAACACATTGCTGAGCAGCTGGCTGAAATGATATTCCTCATTGACTATCTCCATCCTGCCCGATTCTATCTTGGAGAAATCCAGCACGTCCCTCACCAGATCTACCAGGATATCACTTGAGCTCTGTATATCCCTGGCACATTTCATGGTTTGTTCCTCGTGTGTCTCTCTCATTATTATCTCATTCATCCCCACTATGGTATTTAGCGGAGTCCTGATCTCATGGGACATATGCGCAAGGAACTCGGATTTGGCATGGTTCGCCACATCAGCATCATCCTTCGCCCTGGTAAGCTCCTCATTTATCTGCTCTATCTCCTCTAGTTTACACTTGTATACGGCATTCTGGAATCTCACTATGGATCCGATAACTATGCCGAATATTATGAGGCTCTGAAGCATGTCCACATACACACTTCTCTCATTTGCCAATGGGATCACCAGTTCTGGGTATTTATACGAGACTATGTAACATGCAAGCACCATTATGATCTGGACGGCCAGCATGACATAGCAAAACATGCCATCTATCAGAAGGAATGAGAATATCATGCCTAAGCCAAACCAGAAACCCATACCGCTGTACGCTCCGCCCGAGGTGAAGAACATCATCGGGAATGCCATCAAAGTTATAACAAAAACGATCACTATAGCACTCTGTCTCACCATCTTTTTTGCATTTGCAAGGTAAATGCATATGCCGAGCACAGCCAACGCGGTCAATATGGCAACATCTTGTATAAGTGGAGTTTTGATGATCAGGCTCGCTATAAAGCTGATGATCCCGCCAACGGTGCCTCCACCTGTAATTATATTAAATAGAAGCAGCTGCATATCCGTATCATTGTTGAGCATCTTCTTCCAAGGTACAGCCTTTGAACTTTTTTTATCTGATTTCTCATTTACTATCTTCCCCAAAGTGTCCCCCCATCTGTATTTAACCGATAACTCCGTACAAGGTCTCAAGGAAAACTATTGGAAGGAACGGCTTCGTAATATAATCCTCAACCCCCATCTGTCTCGCTCTCTCTATCAGCTTATAATCCTTATAAGCTGTTACGAATATGACCGGTACGTCTGTGATCTTTCGTATCTCTTCCAGCGTCTGGAATCCATCCATGTCTGGCATCTCGATATCGAGCAATACCAGATCTATCTGCTGATTTCCCACTATGTCTATGGCCTGCTTTCCGCTCTCAGCCGCAATGACCTTGTAGAGAGGCTCGTTTTTGCAGATATTCTCTATAAGTCTGATATTTATCTTCTCGTCATCTACAACGAGGATATTGCTGACCATCTTCTCGACCTGTCTCATGTGGTAGTCTTCATCCTCATCAATCATACTGAGCATGACTTCTGCAATGTCCGGATCAAACTGACTGCCCTTGCCCTTCTCCATCTCATCGCGCACTATCTTCTGTGGCAGGGCGTATCTGTAGCTTCGGTTGGATGTCATGGCATCATAGCTGTCCGCCACCGCTATGATCCTTGCACACCTTGGTATATTTTCTCCCTTCAGCCCACTTGGATATCCTGTTCCATCGTACCTCTCGTGGTGATACTTTGCGCCCACCGCCAGTTCCGGAAATGCATTTATATTCTTGAGAATATGGTATCCATTTACACAGTGTAGCTTTATCATGGAGAATTCTTCATCCGTAAGTCTTCCCGGCTTGTTGATTATGTTGTCAGGAATACGTATCTTGCCCATATCATGAAGCAGTGCTATCTGATATATCTCGTCCTGCTCCCTGATTGTTCCGCCCATCCGCTTCACCAGCTCACGACTGTATCTGGCAACACGCACGGAGTGGCCTTTTGTGTATTTGTCCTTTGCATCTATCGTCTTGGCAAATGCCTGCATGACCATATTATTCAGGTCTGTGAGTTCGTTATTTGTCTCATCGAGCTTGCTCATGATTGCATCCGTACTATTCTTGGATCTGGTACAGAAGAACACTATAATTATATATAAAACTATTCCAATGCCTATATCGTAGCCTATCAGGTTCCTTATTCCGTGGTACAGCTTCTCATTTGTGATGACCATGACCACATACCATTCATCAACTATGGAACAGCTGAAAACCGTCACCTTCTTGTCATCAACAACCGCTTGAAATGGTTCGCCGTCATTGTCCGTTATGCCCTTCATGAGTACAGACATTTCACCCTGAGTATAGTCCTGTCCTACATCTTTCTTGTCTGAATGGGTTATCACCAAGCCTGACTTGTCGCAGACGAATGCATATCCCTGACCATTTAATTTGATTTTTTCCGTCTCAGCCTGTATTTGATCCAGAGTTACATCCAGAGATATTACGCTCACACCATCATAGAGTAACTGGCTGACCGACATCAGAATATCACCTGTCTGCGCATCAATGGGAATCTGCGAAAAACCGTATGTTTTCCAGATTCGTATAAGGCACGGTAAAATGGTTTTCCGCCTGAGAGGACGCGATGGCTCCGATCATGGGGATTCCTTCTATGAGCTGTTCTGCTGTAATCTGATAAAATCCCGTTGAATCACCATTTTCATATCTGCAAATCTGAATCCGTTTAGGCGCGATACGAATGGATTGCCCCGGATATACAAAGTTCAAGATATTCTGCCATTTCTCCATGGTCTGCTCAATGGTCCAGTTCTTCCCCGGAATATAGCGCTGCCGCATATCCACTTCCCAAGGATATTTCCATTCGACGGCCATCTGCCGATCATCCGCCGCGTATTGTCCCGCTTGAATTGTCACGTCTTTCACAGCTTCATACTTCGTCGTGCTGCCGTTTCCATTTGTCAGAAGCTGAATTTCAACCGTTTGTCCATCAATGTCATACGAACAGAATGTCTCCCCGTCTCTTTTTTCCGTTTTCTTCTGAATTTCTCGGATCATTGTCTCATTCCACGGCTTTTGATTCTCCACCGTTACCACCGGGCAGCGTTCCACCTCCGGCACAATAATCGGAACATCGACGCTCACCTCACCGTTTACCGTGTCGTATTTTTCTTTCCATCGCCCCATCTGCTCGACCTGCCCCCGCAGCTCCGAGATGGAAACCATCTCGCCTTGCGCCA
>ENA-ORMR01002351-ORMR01002351.1-human-gut-metagenome-genome-assembly--contig:-NODE-2351-length-11962-cov-2.654993_pt1 | contig 11962 bp, 13 predicted proteins | sample MGYA00242107_ERZ509003 | MGnify/ENA primary metagenome ERZ509003 (study PRJEB26280, sample SAMEA2338699) | human gut metagenome | biome: human gut; feature: human-associated habitat; material: faeces... | reverse complement strand
CACCGACTACAATGCCTGGTCAAAAAACAGAAACAACACCTTACGGTCGTGACTGCGAAGTTACAGGACGTCCTGCAAAAGGTGCTGAAATGGTTGCGGCTATCGCAGACCCTGCAAAATCTTACGTTGCAAGAGCTTCTGTTTCTAACCTGAAAAAACTTCGCGCAACTTTCAAAAAAGCGCTTAAAAACGTTGAAATGGGCGGTTTTTCATTTGTTGAAGTTCTTTCACTCTGCCCGCTTAACTGGAGAACAAATAACGTTGACACTTGGGGCAGATTAGAACAAATGGAAAGCGTATTTGAAGTTAATGAGTTCCTCGTAAGAGAAGGATTGGAGGCATAAAATGGCGAGAACTAAGATGGTATTAGCAGGTGAAGGCGGACAAGGCGTTCAATCTATTGCTAAAATTCTTGTTGAAGCAGGCTACGAAGCTGGCAAACAAGTTTTATATATTCCAAACTTCGGCGTTGAACAACGCGGCGGGGTTTCTATTGCATTCTGTCAAATCGCTGACGAAAAAATCGGCGAACCACGTTTCGCTAAAGGCGATATCGTAATTATGCTTTCTGATAGAGCAATCGACAGATGCGACACTTACGTTGATGAAAATTCAATTGTAGTTTACGATACATCAGTTTGTACTAAAAAACCTGAATGCAAATGCAAAAGAATTATCGGTGTTGACGCTAACAGAATTGCTAACGAAAAACTTAGCGCACGTGTTTTCAACATCATCATTCTTGGCGTACTTCTTGCGGCAACTAACGTATTGAAACTTGATGATATCAAAAACGCAATGGAACTTGCATTAGGCAAAAAATTCGCTGTTAAACCTGAATTGAGAGAACTTAACCACAAAGCTCTTGAAATGGGTATGGATATGGTTAACGCGGCGGTTTAGGAGAGGTAATTAAAATGACAGAACAAAAAGAATATAAAGGATACAAAATTGAGGGTGTCGGCAAAGGAAAAGCTGATTACTACGTATATACCGACCTTTGCAAAGGCTGTGGTCTTTGTTTGGCAAAATGTCCTATGAACAAAATGGGTAAAGATTGCTTAAAGTGGTCAAAAGAAACGGGCTTGTTCCAAACCCCTGCGGTGGAACCGGATCCGTCAATCTGTATCGCTTGCGGAACTTGTGAATTAACTTGTCCTGACAGCGCAATTAGAATTGAAAGAAAATAATTATAAAGCCCCGAATTATTCGGGGCTTTATTTTTCTTTACCCTTTGTTGACAATCATATTTTTCGACTTTAAAATAACTTATATGTGTAGAATTGGCGCCATAAAATCAAAAAAATATTTACACCCCTCTATCGCCCTGAAACTTATGCGCTCGCAGCAAAAAGGTCATGATGATTCCGGGTTCGCATTTGTTATGCAGGATTTGGGCGGAATGTTTGAAAATTACAAGGATTTACCCGTGCTTTCAATGGCGTGCACAAACGATGGTATGCACATTGCCGAGGATATTTTGCACTCTATCGGCTTTGTCCGTGTAATGCAGTGGTCGCAAGATATTCTTATGGATTTGGGGTTCAAACGTGTTTTGCAATGGACGCCGCATATTACTAATAAAAAAGGTTTGAAAATTGACCCGCTGCCGAACTATGTTTTTGAGGCGCTGCAATATCCGAAAAGCCACAAATATGCTACACAAGAGGAAAAAGAAGAACTTCTTTTAGATACGGCGTTGAAAATCAGAAAAGCGCTGGAGGAAGATAATTCCGGTTATATTTACGCGTTTTGGCCGGATACGCTTGTGTTGAAAGAAATCGGAAGCCCTAAAGATATCGGAACATATTTTAATCTTTGGGAAGAAAACTCCGAACTTTGTTCAAAAGTTATCACCGCGCAATGCCGTCAGAATACAAATTATGATATTGTCCGCTATGCGGCACACCCGTTTTTCCTTGAAGGATACACGGTTCTTGCGAACGGCGAAAATACGTTCTATGAAAAGAATAAATACTATCAAATGAAATTAAACCGCGCTTATAGAGGTTTTGAATCAGATTCGCAATGTTTTCTTTATACATTGCATTATCTCCATAAAGTTTTGAAGTGGCCTATTCAGTATTACAAACACGTTATAACGCCGCTTTCTATTGAAAATATTGAGAAACGTGCGGATAAAGATGTTCTTTTGCGCATTAAGGCATCGTTGTCTCACCTTGAGATTAACGGACCAAACACGATTTTAGGCGTTACGCCGGATTATGATTTGATGTGCGTTTGCGATTCCAAAAAATTAAGACCTGTGGTTATCGGTCAGAACGAAGATATGGTCGTTATGACGTCAGAAGTTACGGGGATTAATGAATTAATGCCGGCGCGGGATTTAAGCAAAGACATTTATCCGGCAGAAAATGAAACTATTATTGTAAAAAATGATTTGACGGTGGAAAGATGGCAGCAGTAAAAGTTAATGAATTGCATAAAGAGGATTTGCCTTGGATTATTGAGTATGATGAATCCAAATGTATTCAGTGCGGGAAATGTACGGCTGTATGTTCTTTCGGCGCTATAAGTCCTTGTGTTGAAATGCGTAAAAAATCCGGGAATATAAACGAGAAAAACCAGTATGAAAAGGTTTTGGTCGTTAAACAGAATGTTGGTTTTGAAAACCACTGTGTTGGCTGCGGTATGTGCGCAAATGTTTGCCCGAACGGTGCAATTAAGGCAGTTAGAAACCTTGACGACCGTTATGCAATACGTTACCGTGCAGAAAAAGGTGAATCTTTAAAGCGCGGCGGGCGTTCAAACCTCAACACAGAAGGCAGAACCCTTGATAAAATTAAGATTGGCAGAATTTCTCAAATGACCGACCCGTCATTGGACGCAATGCGCCATACTTTCGATATTCTGGCGCCTTTCGGGCGCGTAATGCCTCCTGAATCACTGCCTTTTATTGTTGAGGACGGCGATTTGTGCTTTCTGCTGATAAACTAGGGTTTGAGGTCAGTGGTAACCAAATTATTCAAACGAAATCCCTGCCGCCAAACCGTTGGATTTATCCGATAATTTTCGGTGATATGTCAATTGGCGCGATTTCATCAAGAATGTGGGAGGCAATTGCTATTGCAACGGCTTACCTTAATGAAAAAATGGGTATTCCAATCAGAATGGGTACTGGTGAGGGCGGTATCCCTGTTAACCTGTTAAAATCAAGATATTTAAAGTATATGATTTTACAGATTGCCTCCGGGCATTTTGGCTGGAACAGGATTATTGAAACAATGCCGGAAATGGTTGAAGATCCTGCAGGAATTTTGATTAAAATCGGTCAGGGCGCAAAGCCGGGTGACGGCGGACTTTTAATGGCGAATAAGGTTTCACAGTACGTTCAGGAAATCCGCGGGGTTCCGAAAGCTGACTTGATGAGCCCGCCAACGCATCAAGGTCTCTATTCTATTGAGGAAAGCGTTCAAAAGATGTTTTTATCAATGAACGCGGCGTTTAACTTCCGTGTTCCGGTTGCGATTAAAGTTGCGGCGTCTGTCACAAGCGTTTCTGTTTATAACAATCTTTTGCGCGATCCGTATAACATCGTAGGCGGTTTCTTTATCGACGGTTTTGCCGGCGGTACAGGTGCGGCACACGAAATTTCTCTGAACCACACAGGACATCCGATTACATCAAAAGTCCGTGACTGTTATCTCGCGGCGGTTCACCAGGGACGTCAGGGTGAAATCCCGCTTTTTGCAGGCGGCGGATTGGGACAAACAGGAAGTTTCGCGGCTGATGCGTTTAAACTTATTTGTCTTGGCGCAAACGGTGTTTTCACCGGAAGATTGCTTTTGCAAATTGCCGGCTGCTGCGGTAACGATACTGAAAAATGTAACGCTTGTTCAACCGGTAACTGTCCGGCAGGCTTGACTTCTCAAAAAGCGTGTCTTACAAAACGTCTCGATATTGATAAAGTTGCGGAAAATTTGGTAAACTTTATCGTTGCGACCGATATGGAACTCAAAAAATTAATGGGGCCTGTCGGCTGTTCAACGCTTCCTGTCGGACGTTCGGACGCTCTGATTACGGTTGACCGTCACATCGCACAAAGACTGGATATCCAGTATTCTATTTAGGTAAATTATGGAAAGAATTGAAACTTTAAACAACGGAAACAGAATGTCAACGCAAGAACTTTTGCAGTTAATTCAATCAAAAATTGATGCAGGCTGCACCGAGTTTGAAATAAACGCTTGCGGTCAGCACAATATCGGCGGTTCAAGCTGGGCAAAAGACAGAAATAAAGATTTGAAATTCCTTTTACGCAATCCGGGTCAGCGTGTTGGTGCAATGGGTATGAAAGGGACTTCAATCCTCGTTGAGGGTTCTGTTCCGGCGGATACCGGCTGGTTAAATTCCGGCGCTGAAATTATTGTAAAAGGCGACAGCGGTGACACGACCGCTCACTGTGCGGCTTCCGGTGAAATTTATATTGGCGGACGGGTTGGAACACGTTCCGGCGCCCTGATGAAACACGATCCGAAGTTTAAAATTCCTGAATTTTGGGTTTTGAAAAATACCGGTTCATTCAGCTTTGAATTTATGGGCGGCGGTATTGCAATTGTTTGCGGTTATGACTGTGACGGCTTAAAATCTGTCCTTGGCGAACGCTCTTGCGGGGGTATGGTTGGCGGAACGATTTATGTTCGCGGGAAAGTCGAAAATCTTGCAACCTGTGTTGAAATGTCAACTCTTGACACATATGATATTGAATTTTTACGTTCCGGTATGAAAAGATTTCTTGAAAAAATCGGACGCGCTGAACTTTACAATGAATTAACTAACTTCAAAGAATGGCATAAAATCCAAACTGTCGCAGCAGAAAAGAAAGAAAGAATGTCTGTCGCTGAATTTCGCGAGAAAGAATGGATTTCAGGCGGAATTTTTGGGGATTTTATAACAGATGATTATGCGGTTTATGAACTTGCAGGAACCGGTGACGCGCGTTGTCGTTTCCCTGAATGGAACAAGGAACTCTGTATCGGATGTGATATTTGCGTTAAAAACTGTCCGCAAAAAGCTATTTCTGAAAACTATGTAGTCGACGACGAAAAATGTATCGGGTGCGGAATTTGTTCTGCGCTTTGTCCGCGTCAAGCCTGGAAAATGGTCGAAAATAACAAAGAAATAACAAAATAAAAAACGCTCCTTATACAGGAGCATTTTTGTGATTTTTATAAGCTACTAATGCTTTTGTCAACTGGTCCGGACAACTCGTAGGCTTTGCACCGCATTTTATATCCTGAAGTCTTGTTATAACTTCATCAATTCTCATACCTTTTACGAGCTTACCTATGCCTTGGAGGTTTCCGTGGCAGCCGCCCATAAATTGAACATCTTCCACGAGTCCGTCATTGACTGCTATCTGCATTAACTGGCAGCAAACACCTTGGGGTTTATATTGAAAAACTTCTGTAGCCATTAGTACTCCAATGCTCTGTTTGTTGCGTCTTCAATAGCTTTTTGCTTTTCAGCACTCGCGTTGTTGACTTTCATAACAGTTTTTTCTTTCAAGAACATTTCTTTTGCGCTTGTCAAAAGCTCGTCCTGATTTTCATAAACAAAGTATGCACCTACTGCAAGTAATACGATTACGATTAATTTCCACATACTAACTCTCCTGTAATTCCTACAGTATTGTTTTAACATATTTTGCCGTGAAAAGTCAACTAGTCTAAAATTGTTATGCCAGTGCGTGTACCGACATTTGAATTAAAATCTGTAATCATTGATTGCGGCACAGAGTTTAGAGAGTTAATCTGACCGTTTGGAAGGTGGTCAAAACGTCCATACATAGGGCTGTGATAATTTCCTATACTAGGGTAAATATTACCGTTGATAGGCGGTGTAAAACCTGTTACGCTGCCGTTATTAAAAAATCCGTTGCCGTGGTGGTGATGACCGTTGTGATATCCATTGTTATAACCGTTGTTGTAGCAAGGACAGCCATATCCGTAGTTGTTCCAACCGGTATTTGCCCAGTTACGAAATTTTGAGAAAATTCCGGCATGTGCTTGGCTGGCACAAAGTAATAATATCCCTACAATTAATATTTTCTTCATCGCTCAACTCCTTTTTGTTTATTGTAAATTCTCGGAAAGGTTTTTATATTAGACAAAAGGCTACAAAATTGCATAATTTTCATTTTAATGATAATAATAAGATATGAAGAAAAAGGTTATTGCGTATTTGCACACTCACTGGGATAGAGAGTGGTATAGAGAGTTTGAAGTTTTCAGAATGAGACTTATCAGGGTTTTTGACCGCGTACTTGATATGCTTGAAACCGGTAAAATCCCGTGTTTTTATTTTGACGGTCAGGTTGCAGCGCTTTTGGATTATCTGGAAATCCGCCCTGAAAAAGAACCTCTTATACGTCAGTTGGTGAGGGCAAAAAAACTTTTTATCGGACCTTTTTATACTCTTGTTGATGAATTCTTGACTGACCGTATTTGTTTTGAGAAAAATCTTGAAATCGGGATGAAAATTGCTCGTGATTTTGGGTGTGAGGATTTTATCGGCTATCTTGCAGATACATTCGGTCATAGCCAAAATGTTCCAAAAATTCTCGCGGCGAAAGGGATAGATAAATGTGTCGTTTGGCGCGGGTGTCCCGATGAAGTGCCAGCAGACTTCAAATTTAACGGTGTGAATACGGTTAATCTTGTGCGCGGTTATTTTATGGACTGTTTGGAACCCGGGTTTTTGAAGAAAAATCTTGATTTAATCGCGGAAAAATCAGGTGATGTTCTTCTTTTGCCAATCGGTGCGGATCATCGCGGAATTGACGAGGATATTATTGAAAAAATTGACGCTGCAAATGCACAATTAGAAGATTATGAAATCCAACTCGGTTCAATTTTTGATTATTTCGCAAATGTGAAACCCGAGTTTGAATGGAATGATGAATTACGTGATAATTCTAAAACATTTATTTTGCCTGGAAGTTATTCTGTACGTACGCGTTTGAAACAAATGAATGTTGAGGCGTCAAATAAACTTCATCTTGCGGCAAAACTTGGTGGCGGATATGAGTCACTGATTGAATACGCTTATAAATTACTCTTGCAGAACCAAGCGCACGACGGGATTTGTGGGTGTTCGACCGATGATGTGCACGAAGAAAATATTATCCGTTATAAAAAAGTTTTGCAAATCGCAAATACAATTATTGAAGAATTGCGGCTTACGCATAGCGGCTTGGTGAATTTTTCTGATTTCAAAGGCGTTATTGAATACGATTCTACAGAGGTTGAAAGTCAGGTCGTCGCACAACGACGCGGTTTTGAAACAAAACTTCTTCACGATACACAACGGATTCCTGTAACAGAGGATTACACGACCATTTATACAAATTTGTGCGAAATTGAACCGTCAAATGACATTTTGCATATTCTTGACACCGAGATAGGTAATTCACATCTGTTGATGAAAATCGAACAAGGCGAATTTAATCTTTATGTCAACGGACAAAAATGGGAGAATTTTATCGAATTTACACGGGTTCGAGACCTCGGCGATACGTATAACCACGGACTTGTTGCAGGTGACAAGCCGGAGAGGGCTTTTATTGTTTCTTATGATATTCTTTTTGAGGGCGATTTGCGTGTCGGTTTGAAAGTTAAAACTACATTCTTTGATGTTTTGATTACGCTGAATAAAAATTCCCGTCTGTTGAATTTCAAAATCGAATGGGACAATAAGTTTAAAAATACGCTTTGGCAGGCAAAAATTAATCTTCCACAGCCTGTTGCGGAAACCTTTTCTGAAGATATGAACACTATCCTTCGCCGCGAATTTGACCCGGCATGGAATGTTCGTGAGCACTTGCCGCATGATCGCGGATTTGAAGTGAAAACTAACTTCGCGCCGATGCAGCGTTTTGTCTGGGCGCAAGGTTTGGGTGTTATTACAAAAGGCTTGACCGAATACGAAATCGAGGGAAATTCTTTGAAAGTTACACTTTTGCGCAGCGTTGGTGTAATCTCTAATCCTGCAAATCCTTGCCGTACAACACCTGCAGGACCGCCGATTGAAGTCTCGGGGGCGCAGCAGCTTGGCAAAAATACGGCAGAATTTTCGGTTGGTGTTTTCGCGTTGGAAGATGCACAAATGTTTATTAACGAAATCTATCCTCAAATAGTACACTTTTAAGACGATTTCAAATTAGCTCCGACAGTATATAATGACCCTATGTAAAAATAGAGAGGCATTATGGCTGTTAGAATTTTGATTTTTTTATTGGCATTCGTAGTGATTACAAACCTGGTAATATCACTTGTCGGTCTGATTTTTGGCGTAAATATGTACCAAAAATTCGGTAAAGAAATCCTGATTGGATATGCAGGGTTTGCGCTAATAGTGGTTATAACATTTATTGTAATGGCAATTTTGGGGCTGGCATGATGAAAAATACAGCATTTACACTCGCAGAAGTTTTAATAACTTTGGCGATTATCGGCGTAGTCGCAGCAATGACATTGCCATCCCTGCTGACATCAAAACTTCCGTGGGATTGGATAATTCTTGGTGTGATTTTAGCGGCGGTTGTAATTCCTTCTATGGTTGAAGAGGCAAAGCAAACAGACCGTAGGAAAGCTAATTTCCAAAAAATGGATAGGATTGCACGCGCGAAAAAGACTTTGGATAAAAATGATGATGCAATTGACGCCGAAAGTTGGTTTGAAGAACCAAAAAAGAATTATGCTTTTGAAATTGGCAAGTTTTTTGATAAATTATCACAAAGTTTTAATAATAGAAAAGAGGTTAAAAACATGGACAAAAATGGAATTGCAGGAGTGGTTACGATTATTGTTTTATTCGTAATTGCCGTATTATTGTGCAACCCAATTGTGGTTGTCGGCGTTGGTGAACGCGGGGTGAAAGTTACTTTAGGTAAGGTTTCTCCTGAAAGCCTTGGTGAAGGTATGCACTTTATTATGCCTTACGTTCAAAAAATTGCTAAAATGGACGTCAAAACCCAAAAATATACAACACAAACTCACGTTTACACAAAAGATATTCAACAAGCGCGTATTTCATACGTAGTAAACTACAACCTTGTTGCAGATAGCGCGTTTAGAATGTATCAGGAAGTAGGTATGGATTATGTGTCAAAAGTAATTAACCCGGTTCTTGAAGGTACGATTAAAGACGTTATTGGTAAATGGAACGCGTCAGACCTCGTTGCAAACCGTGAAGAGGCAACAAGCGATATTTTGGTGAAACTTCATGACCAGCTTACATCAAGATATGTAAACGTAACATCTTTCCAAATCGTTGATATCAACTATTCAGAAGTTTTCGAACGCGCAATTGAAAGTAAAGTAACAGCGGAACAAGACGCTTTAAAAGCTAAAAATAAAACTGTTCAAATTCAGGAAGAAGCGAGACAAAAGGTTATTTCAGCGGAAGCGGAAGCAAAATCAATGAGTATCAGAGCAAATGCACTTACACAAAATAAAGCACTCGTTGAATATGAGGCGGTTCAAAAATGGAACGGAATTCTTCCACAATATATGATGGGAAATTCAGTACCGTTTGTAAATCTTAAATAAAACATAATAAAAAGCCGTTCTTACAAGAACGGCTTTTTTTATTTGAAAATTACTTATTGTCTATTGTATAGAATTGCCTCTGCTCGGGCTATGCCACATCTGCCGGAGTTTCGTTTTTAGGACCAACGATATAAGCAAGAGCTACACCAGCTGCACCTAATACTGCTGCACCGATAAGAGCCGGCATCATTTTAGCTTTTGGTAAGAATTTTTTGAATTTACCGGTATCTAAATCTTTCAATGTACCTTTTTCGCCAACTAATTCTTCAGCTTTTGCCTTTTTAAGGTCATCAACGCTTTCAGTTAATTTTTTCTTCCAGCCTTCGATTTGGGATTTTAATCTTCCAAGTGTACCCTCTTTAGCTTTGTCATCAGCTTTTACATCTTTCAATGCGTCGTCAGCAGATGAAACTAATTTTTCGCTGTATTTTTGACGAAGTTCATTTCTTTCTTTAAATGGTTTTAATGCATCTTCAGTCATAACTTTTTTACGTTCTACGTTTAAAGCCTCTTTAGCTTTTTTAACGTCAGCGTTTTCTGTTACTTCTTTTGCAATTTTTACGTTAGTAGCATCAATTTTAGCTTGTGCGGCTTTTCTAGCGTCATCAGTTGTTGCTTTTGCAAGTTCGTCTTTGGCTTCTTTTAATTCTTTACCTAAACCAGCGTCTTCTTTATCAGTAATTGCTTTTCTTGCTTTTTCTCTAGCTGATTTTAACTCATCACGTTTAGCTTTAACTTCTGCATTTTCGCCTGCATCGTGTTTTACGCCTGTAATGTTGCCGGATGCGTCTTTTTCAATTTCAAGACCGCCCATTTTTTTTCTTAAATCTTCAACTTTATCAGTTGCTTCGTCAAGAGCTTTCTTTTCTGCATCAGCACCTGCTGTGATTTTTTTGTTTTTTACAGCGTCTTCAATAGCAGCAGTCATGTCTCTTCTTGCATCAGCTTGTTCTTTTACAAGTGTGTCGCCTGCTTTAGATACAGTTACACGTCCGTCTTCTAATTTTTTGAACTCTGCTTTTGCATCTGCATTGTCGCTGTCTTCAATTTTCTTTTTCAATGCTTCAAATTTGTCATTTTCTAATGTTAATAATTCTTTAACATCTTTGTAGCCTTTTTCAGGTTTTGCACCGACACCTATAACATAGTTGCCGATACCACCGATTGCCCCCGCCAAACCTGCGGTAACGGGGCTGATCGCCATTGAATTTTGTTCTGACATAAGTAATTCTCCTTTATCTATACACTATTTTGTTAGTTTCTACCTAATAAAAGATAATAACCTTTTACTTTATTCTACTACAACTATATTAAAATTCCTGAATTTTAAAAATTGCGCTTTTTTTTAATCAAATTTTACAATTCTTAATATCTTAAATCTCTGCATATCCCATGCCCGTTGATATCAGGCTTTATTATAGTTTTTCTTATGTTAACACTTCAATCTTGTTTATAAAGGGTTTTTAGGGTAATATTAATTTATGTTACACAGGTTTAGGAGAAAATACGCATGCCCGAGGTTTTATTAACTGTTATTATTACTACTCATAACTTGTTAGAGAAAAATCAGGTTGACGATTTTAATTTATTGTTGTCGCTTTTGGATTTACAAACACTCAACGAAATGGAGACAATTGTAATTGATAATCAGTCTAATGACGGCACCGTTGAACTTTTAAAAGAGTATAAAAATAAGGGCTATTTTACTTTCTATTCTGAAAAAGATACTTCAAAGTTTGAGGGATTTAACAAGGGTGTTCTACGTGCTAAGGGTAAATATGTAATGTTTTTAAGCTGTGATGATTTTGTGCATGATATTACGGCGCTCAAGACAGGTGTAGAACTTATGGAAGCGGAAGAGGCGGATTTCTTGATGTCTACGGCTTATTGCAGACATCCTGACGGATTTGTTTTCGAGTTCCCGCCGGCTCCTTATAATATATTTGAAGTTTTGCCATGTGTGCGCCAAGGCATGATGTTCAAAAAATCTGCTATTGCAAAAGCCAATTATTTTGACGAAAAATTCAAAATCATGGCGGATTATGATTTGATAATTCGTCTCACGATGGCGCGTTGTAAGCCGGTTATTTTTGAAAAAAATATTGTTACCTGTAAGTTTGGCGAGAAAACTTATGCGCTTACGGAAAAGACTAACGAGGAAATCGCGCGTGTTTTCTTAAAAAACTACAGAAATCTTTATAAAATGACTGATGATGTTTTGGAAGAGATGATTAATTATTCACGTTTTCCAAAACCGTTGCTGGAAAAACTTGCTGAATTTTATCCGCCGCAAGACAAACAGTATTTTATGGATTATGCGGAGCGGATTGAATTAATCAGAACCGAGGCTGTCAAAGCGTCAGAGGCTGAACGCGAGGCGATGCAGGCAG
>ENA-ORMR01002348-ORMR01002348.1-human-gut-metagenome-genome-assembly--contig:-NODE-2348-length-11966-cov-17.648392_pt1 | contig 11966 bp, 10 predicted proteins | sample MGYA00242107_ERZ509003 | MGnify/ENA primary metagenome ERZ509003 (study PRJEB26280, sample SAMEA2338699) | human gut metagenome | biome: human gut; feature: human-associated habitat; material: faeces... | reverse complement strand
AGTTTTGCTTGTTACATGTATAATTTTAACTTTTGCGAGTATATACGAGCAAAAGCGATTTAGAAATATATTAATGCGGGCTATAACTATGTGAATAGATTTATAGTAGGAATTATGCTATTTAAAGTACGGGCTATGTTGTGCTTGGGTCCATTGGTTTGGTGGTGGTCCTTGTCTCCTAACAACTTCAATGGTGACAACGCTAACGTTTGGAACGTTAACGGCAGCAATGGCAACTTCGACAACAACAACGTGAACAACACTAACGGCGTCCGTCCTTATTTTCTCTTAAATTAAAATTAAAGTTGAGTTCATGGCAATGTCTATTAGGGAACAAGACCACATGATAGAGAAACAAGCATATTCCTTTAGATTACGCTAGTACAGGTGATCTTCGAATATTATATTAGGAGTTATGATTTGTTAGTAGGGGTATTTTGCCTTCGAAAGTGAGCTGTAATGTACTTAATATATGTAGGAAGCACGCAAATGCGTGCTTTTTATAATTGTTGTTTACGGATAAGGAGGAGTATAGATGGGTAAGCAATTGGATATTTATAAGAGATTTAAGGCTAATAATCCTGATAAGTATTATTTATTTAAGGGAGGAATATTTTATTATTTTTTAGCTGAGGATGCTGAGTATTTTAATAATAAGTGTGGGTTTAAGTTAACTGGTTTTGGAGATAGTGTTAAGTGTGGTTTTCCAGTAAGTGCGCTTGAAAAGTATTTATATTTGTTTAAAGAGGAAAATATTGAGTTGATAAGTGATGATAGTGGTCCTGAGAAAATAGTGGTTGATATTATTAGGGGTATTGATTTAAGTAATACTACACCAGAAGATGCAGTAAATATTTTGGCGGATTTAAAGGAAATGTTAGATGAAAAACAGTTATAGTTGTATTAAGGATGAGTTTAGGATATTGTCTGAGGTTAAGAAGTTATTGGTTTATGTTGATGGGTATGTTTGTGAGAATTTTCCTAAGAATAAGAAGCATTTGAAGGTATTGTTGTTTGATGAGTGTAAGAGTTTATATATGAATATTGTACGTGCTAATAGCACTGATGGGAGTGTTAAGAGAAAGTATCAGGTTGAGGCTATGTGTAATATTAGTTTTATAGATTTTACTGTTGGTTATATGTATGATTTAGGGATTTTGGTTAGTAGAAGGTATAGTAGTATTGTTAGACTATTATCTAATATAGATACTATGGTTAGGGGGTGGAGTAAATAAAAAGGGTCGGTTATTTGTATAATAATTTATTGAGTTTTGATAATATTAATGAGGCTTATAGGGTTGTTAGAAGTAAATGTAGAAACAAAAGAATTATTTTGAGGTTTGATTTGCACAGAAATATTAATTTGTATAATATTTTGTTTGATTTGCATTATAAGAGGTATGAACTTGGTTGGTATAACATTTTTATTATTAATGAGCCTAAGTATAGGCTTATTATGAGTGAGAATATTAGAGATAAGGTGGTTAATCATTTAATTAGTAGTACTATATTAATTAGGGCTTTGGATAAGAAGTTAATATATAGTAATGTTGCGACTAGAGTTGGTAAGGGTAGTGGCCTTGCTAATGATTTGTTAATGAAATATTTGAATAATATCTTACTTAAGCATAGGAGAGCGTACTGTTTAAAGATGGATGTTAAGAAGTATTTTTATAATATTGATCATGATGTTTTAAAGAGAATGCTTAAGCAAGATATTAAGGATAAAGATGCATTAGATATTGTTTTTAAGGTAATTGATAGTACTGATGAAGATTATGTTAATGAAGAGATAGATAGAGTTAGGTATAAGGAAATAGAGAGGGTTAAGTTACTTAATATTATTGATAAAGAAAAGGATAAGAAGATAAAGGAGTTATTAAGTATTCCTTTATATAATAAGGGTAAGGGGCTCGGTATTGGTAATATGACTAGTCAAATACTTGCAGTTTATTATTTAAGTGAGGTAGATCATTTTATTAAAGAGGTGTTGGGTGTTAAGTATTATATTAGATATATGGATGATTTGGTTATTTTAGGTAGTGATTTTGAGTATTTAAAGTTTGTTTATAATATGGTTAGTAGAAAGATGAACGAGTATGGTCTTGCTTTAAATAGTAAGAGTGGGATTCATGAGTTAAGTAGAGGTTTTAGTTTTTTAGGTTATACTTATAAACTATCTAATAAGATAGTTATAAGGGTTAATAATGCAACTTATAGAAGGGTTGGTAAGCATTTAAGTAGTTTGGTTAAATATGATATAGAAATGTTTAAAAGAAGTATGATAAGTTATAAGGGCTTTTTTTCTAGGTGTAATTAATTATATATTTGTGATAAAATTAAGTAGAGGTGCAGTATGTTTACAATTTATGATTATTTAGATTATTATAAGAATTGTTCTTTTGAGGAAGTTGGATTTAATCAAATGGATGCAATGCTTTTTGCTTGTTTAGTTTATTTACCGATAAAGTCTTTTAGTGAAAATAAAAGTTATAAAGATTTTGTTTCTTATGCTTATACATTTTATAAAGATGATTATAGTGGTGTTATGAAACCTAGTTCTTTTGCTCTTTTAAATAAAATTAAAACTAGTAAGAGATATGAAAATATTATAATTAGTAATTTTAAAAACGTTAGAAATAATGATACGCAGTTTGGTGCAATGAGTGTTAGATTTAATGATAATCTACTTATTGCTTTTAAGGGTAGTGATAGTTCTTTAATTAGTTGGATTGAGAATTTAAGACTTAATTATCAGTATCCGACTTATACACAAAGTAAGGGCATCAAGTACGCTAAGGATAATATTTTAGACAGTGATAAGAATGTTTATTTAGTAGGTCATAGTAAGGGTGGTAATCTTGCAATGTGTGCGGGGATGGAAATACCTAGTGGTTTAAGAGATAAAGTTAAGGTCATTTATAATTTTGATGGTCCTGGTTTTTTAAAGAAAGAATATGATAAGAAATTTAATTTAATTAAAGAGAAAGTTGTTAATATAGTACCGACTGGTTCTGTTGTGGGAATGTGTTTGTATAATGATAATTTTAAGTCTGTTAAGAGTAAAGATTTGGCTTTTGGTGAGCATTATCCAGTTGGTTGGGGGGTGTTTGGCGAGTTTTTTGTAAAGACTAGTTTGTCTAGAGTTAGTAAGCAAATTCATGAGATGACTACAACAAATTTAGATGCCGTTGATAAGAAACAGTTAGGTGAAACAATAGAGGAATTATGTAAGGGGTTAGGGGTAGATTACGATTCTGATTTTCATTTAAGTATGAGTGAAATATGGGAAATAATAAGAAATATGAAAGGTATTGATCCTAAAGTATATAAGTATTTAACTAGTGTGATGCAGACGCTTATGAAAGTTAAGTGAGAGTATGAATAAACTTAAAAGAATTATTTATGTGATATGTGCAATGCTAATTTTTATTGTTATTTTATTACTTTTAGTTGTGCATACGTTTAATCATACTGAGGTTAATAATGATAGTGGTACTGTTTATGTTAAACCTTTAAAAGGGATAGGCTGTTAAGTATTTCTGAATATAAAATTTATGAATAAAAAATATTATTCTTATTATTAGCACTTAAAAAAGGACTAGAGAGCACACTCTAGTTTTCTTTTGAAAATGAACCTTAAAGTGTTTTTTTATTTTGATAAATAATGTATAATTATATTTGTGAGTAAGCAGGAGGAGTTTATGGATAATGCGTTAGAAAGATTTTTTAATAAGATAGATTTTAACAATAGAGAAACATTTAAAGATGCTAAAGTTGTTAAAGTTGTTGTTAATAATAAAAATGATTCTTGGGAAGTATATATTCATGCTCCTAGTTTTTTAGATATAAATGCATTAAATGAGTTATCTCTTTTGGCGTCTAAGGGTATTGAAGATGTTAGTACAATTAATATTATTGCTGATTATGATAGTTATAGTGATGATGATGTTAAAGAGTGTTTTTTGTTTTATTTAAACAGTTTGTGTACAGATAATCCTTCATTAATGAGTTTAGTTGATGGTGTAGTTAATATTAGTGATAGAGTTATTAATATGTCTTTATCTAGTAGAATGGAATGTGATTTGCTTAGTAGTCATGCTTCTAAGTTATTGAAACTTTTAAGTAATGCAGGATTTAAGGGTTATGAGATAACTTCTATTGTTAGTGATGAAGCAAGTAGTAGTGTTAAGAAAGAGATTCAAAAAAGAGAAGAACCTAAGATTAAGGAAGAGCCTCAGTATAAAGTTATTGTTGGAGAAGAGATTAAAAGTAAAACTATTACTGAAATTAAGGATATTTTAGGAGAAGAAAATAATGTTACTTGTGAGGCGTATATTTTTGGGGTTGAAGAGTTTGTTTCTAATAAAAGTAATTTTAGAATTTTAACTTTAAAGATTAGTGATAAGACTGATAGTATTCTTGCTAAGATTTTTTCTAGGGATGAAGAAGAGTTTAATAAGTATAAGAGTGGATTAAAGGAAGGTAAATGGTATAAGTTTAGGGGTTATATTAAAAATGATACGTTTGCTAAGGATTTGGTTTTTAATATACGTGATGTTAATGAAATACCTGATAAGACTGTTAAGTTTAAAGATGATGCTGAAGAGAAGAGAGTAGAACTTCATGCTCATACGATGATGAGTCAGATGGATGCGGTTACGAAATTCGATTTAGATAAGCATTCTTGTGAACTTATTACGAATGCAATTAATGCTGGATATAAGGCTGTGGCGATTACTGATCATAATGGGTGCCAAGCATTTCCTATATGTTATGAGATTATTAAAAATCATAATAAGGGAGTGGAAGATGAGAGTAAAAGATTTAAGGGCTTGTTTGGGACTGAACTAACTCTTGTTGATGATACAGTTAATATTGTTGTTAGACCAAGTGATTTATCTCTTATGGAGACAGAGTTTGTAGTGTTTGATACAGAAACGACTGGTTTTAATGCCGGTGGTGGAGATCAAATGATTGAAATTGGTGCGGTTAAGATTTGTAATGGAGAGATAACAGATAGGTTTGATGAACTTATTGATCCGGGTAGGCCTCTTCCTTCTAAGATTACTGAGGTAACGCATATTACTGATGATATGTTAAAGGGTAAGGATACAGAGGAGAACGTTACTAAACGTTTTTTAGAGTGGACTGGAGATGCTCCAATGGTTGCTCATAATGCTAAGTTTGATATTTCTTTTATTGAGATGTCCATGAAAAAGTATAATTTGGGAGAGTTTAAAAATACGGTAGTAGATACTTTGGAGTTATCAAGAGCAATTGATCAGGAACACTCTCGTCATAGTTTGTCAGCACTTGTTAAAAGGTATGATGTAGCGTTTGATGAGGATGCTCATCATAGGGCGGATTATGATGCTGAAGGCACTGCTCTTGTATTTTATAAGATGACTAAAAGACTTGCTAGTCAAAATTATGAGGTAATTAGTGATTTAGATAAATTAATTAGTAAGGATGAGATTTATAAATTTGGGCGTACTTATCATTTTAATGCAATCGTTAAAACTAAGGAAGGACTTAAAAATTTATTTAAGATAGTTAGTTTAGCAAATACTACTTATTTATACAAGACACCTAGAATTCCTAGAAGTAAGTTGAATGAATTAAGAGAAGGTATATTAATTGGTAGTGGATGCTCTGAGAGTGAAGTCTTTATGGAGGCTAAGAGTAAAGATGGAGAAGAACTATCTAATATTATTCGTTTTTATGATTATGTAGAGGTTCAACCACCTGAGGTTTATGGACATTTGCTGCAAACTGGTGATTTTGGAAATAGTGCTGAACTTATTAATCATATTAAAAAGATAGTTGATGCGGTTGAAACTACGGGGAAGATAATGGTAGCGACTGGTGATGTTCATCATTTCTTTAGGGAAGATAAGATTTATCGTGAGATTATTATTAATCAAAAGGTTCCTGGTGGCGGAAGACATCCGCTTGCTAAGAGTAGTATAACTGAGATACCTTCTATGCATTTTAGAACTACTAAAGAGATGCTTGATGATTTTAGTTTCTTAGGTGAAGATGTTGCTAAGAGAATTGTTATTGAGAATACTAATAAGATTGCTGATATGGTTAGTGAGTTTGAAGTTATTCCAGATACTGGTGGAACGCCTTTTTCTCCAAGAGTTAAGGCTGATGATGGTAAGACTTATTTGGATTGTCCAAGAGTTGTTACTGATTTAGTTTATGATAGAGCAACTAGTTGGTATGGCCAGGAACTTCCAATTATTATTGAAGAGAGAATTGGTAAAGAATTATATGGTGATATAGTATATAAGATTTGTAAAGAAAAAGTTAGTGCAACAATGAGTTCTGATGATCCATCTTTTGAAAGAACTGTTTTTGATGAGGTACACAAAAGTATTTATACTGGTGTAGATTATGTTAAAGAAATGGTTCATGATTATGTTAAAGAGCACTGGAGTGAAGAAGACGGTGAAATGAGTGATTCTGCACTAGATAAAAAAGTTAAGAAGAGTTTAGGTGGTATCATTGGTGGTGGATTCGATCCAATATATTTGATTGCTCAAAGACTTGTTAAACACTCTAATGATGAAGGGTTCTTAGTTGGATCAAGAGGTTCAGTAGGTTCATCATTTGTAGCTACGATGATGGGTATTACTGAAGTTAATCCACTAGCAGCACATTATAGATGCTTAAAGTGCAAAAGAAGTTATTTTCAAGATGAAAATGGTAATGATTTAAGTTTAAATTATTCTTGTGGTATAGATTTACCAGATAGAATTTGTGAGTGCGGGGAAAAGTTATATAAAGATGGTCATGATATGCCATTTGCAACATTCTTAGGTTTTAATGCGGATAAGGTACCGGATATTGATTTGAACTTTTCTGATTTAAATCAAGCAAGTGCTCATGAATATACTAAGGTACTATTTGGTGTTGATAATGTTTATCGTGCTGGTACGATTGGTACAGTTGCAGAAAAAACAGCATTTGGTTTTGTAAGAGGTTACGCTGAAGACAAAGGTATTATCTTAAGAAATGCTGAAATAGAAAGATTAGCTATTGGTTGTACTGGTGTTAAAAGAACTACTGGTCAGCACCCTGGTGGTATTGTTGTTGTTCCTGATTATAAGGAAGTTTATGATTTTACACCATTCCAGTATCCAGCAGACGATGTGACAAGTGCTTGGAGAACAACACACTTTGGTTATCACTCAATTGAAGAATGTTTACTTAAGTTAGATATTTTAGGTCACTCAGATCCAACTCAGCTAAGAATGATTCAAGATTTAACTAAGATGGATGTAAGTAAAGTGCCACTTGATGATAAAGAGACGATGAGTATTTTCTCAAGTACTAAAGCGCTAGGTGTAACAAACGAACAAATTATGTGTCCTACTGGTACTTTAGGTATTCCAGAGTTTGGGACTAACTTTACCATTGGTATGGTTGATGAAATTAAACCAACAACTTTTGCGGAACTTATTAAGATTGCAGGACTTTCTCATGGTACAGATGTATGGCTAGGTAACGCAAGAGATTTGTGTACGCCAGATGAGAATGGCAATATTAAAGTTCCATTTAAAGAAACTATTGGCTGCCGTGATGATATTATGGTTTATTTGATGCAACAAGGCGTTGAACCTATTAAAGCATTTAAAATAATGGAGTTTGTTCGTAAAGGTAAAGCTAGTAAACCTAAAGAAAAAGAAACTTGGGAGAAACATAAACAAACAATGATTGATAATCATATTCCAGATTGGTACATTGAGAGCTGTCATAAAATTAAATACATGTTCCCGAAAGCGCATGCAGCAGCATATGTTATTTCAGCATTCAGAATAGCTTGGTTTAAGGTTCATATGCCAGTATATTTCTATGCGTCATGGCTTACTAGTAAAGCAACAGATTTTGATGTTGAAACAATGACGCTTGGATATGAAGGAATAAAGAAAAGAATTACGGAAATTCAAGCTAAGGGTTTTGAAGCGACTAATAAAGAACTTGGTTTACTTGAAAGTTTAAAGGTTTGTTTAGAGGCGTGCGCTAGAGGTATTAAATTTTTACCAATCGATTTATATGATAGTAATGCAAGTGTATGGGGAGTTTATGATGAAACGAGTATTAGACCACCATTTTCATCAGTTGATGGGCTAGGTGAAACAGTTGCTAAGCAAATTGTTAAGGAAAGAGAAAATGGTAAGTTTATAAGTGTTGAAGACTTCCAGTTACGTGGTAAAGTCAGTCAAACTTTAGTTGAAAAACTGCGTTCTATGCATGTTTTAGATAATATGCCAGAATCTAGTCAGTTAAGTTTATTTTAAGGGTTACTTCGGTAATCCTTTTTAAGTTGGATTATTTTCATTGAAAAAAAAGTGACGGAAACGGCAAAAATTTTTAGTGGAATAAGTAGTAGTGTACTATAATCATCAATTTGATCAAGTACACTTTTTTTTATGGCTTTTAAATTACATTATGTTATAATATGAGCGTGATGTTTATGAAGAAATTGAAAATACTTTATGAAGATAAAGATTTATTGGTAGTTAGAAAAGATGATAAAGTTCTTACAGTAAGTGATGGTAAAAGTTATAATACTTTGTATAGTGAGGTTTATGATTATTTGCATAAGAAAAATCAAAAAGTTTTTGTAGTTCATAGGCTTGATAAAGATACTAGTGGTTTAGTGTTATTTGCTAAAAGTGAGCGTGTTAAAAATATAATGCAGGATAACTGGGATAAGGTTGTAAGAAAATATTATGCTGTTGTATGTGGTAAGTTAAATGGTGAAGGTGAAGTTAAGCAATACTTAAGTGAAGATAAGACGTTAAGGGTATATGTTAGTGATAAAGGTAAGCTTGCAATAACTCAATATAAATGTTTGAAAGTGTCATCAGCTTATTCTTTAATAGATGTATTAATTAAGACTGGAAGACGTAATCAAATTAGAGTTTGTTTTTCTAGTTTAGGTCATCCTATTATTGGAGATAAGAAATATGGTGCTAATAAAAATCCAATTGGTAGATTAGGACTACATGCTTATTATTTAGAGTTTAAGCATCCGGTTAGTAGTAAAAATATAGTTATTGAAGATGAAATACCAGCTAATTTTAAGGTAATATTTGAAAGTGCAACTAAAAAGTAACAGAATTCTACTTAAATTTGGTAGTACGCAACAGGGTTTCATAGTATATTGGCGGTGAGGTGAAAAAATGAATTTTAATGAAAAGTTACAAAAGTTAAGAAAAGAGAAAAAGTATAGTCAAGAAGAACTTGCTGATATGTTAGATGTTACAAGACAAAGTGTGTCTAAGTGGGAAAGTGGTCAGACGTATCCTGAGATGGATAAGTTACTTGCAATATGTAAGATATTTGGTTGCACTTTGGAAGAACTTACTAATGATACAATTAAGTTAAATGAGTTTGCTGGAGAAAAGAAGAGTAAGGTAAGTGATATAGCTAGTAGTGTTGAGGAGTTTATTGAAAAAACTTATCATTATTTTACTGGAAGTACATTTAAAGATATTCTTAAATGTTTAGTTATAATGTTTGTTGTTTATAATCTAATCTTCTTAAGGTTAAGATGGAAGGATTTAAATAAAATATTTGTAGGATTGATTTATACATATATTGGATTATCAATATTCTTAGCTGGTGTAAATATAGGGTTTATGCCTATGGGATATTTAGTTGGAAAGTATATGTCAAGTTATGTTTATTTACTTGTACCTTTAGGTGTTATTTTAGGTTACTTTATAGTATCTAGTGAACCTGCTGTATCTGTTCTTACTTCACAGATTGAGGATATAACAAATGGTAATATAAAGAAAAGAATTATGGATGTTTCTCTTGCTATAGGAGTTAGTATTGCAACAGGTTTATCAGTTTTAAGAATAATAACTGGTATTTCTGTTTGGTATTTTCTTTTACCTGGATATATAATAGCAATTGTACTTTCATTCTTTGTACCAAAAGTATTTACTGCTATAGCATTCGATTCTGGTGGTGTAGCATCAGGAACAATGACAGCAACATTTTTACTACCATTTTCGATTGGTATTGCAGAAGCCTTAGGGAAAAATGTTTTAACAGAAGCTTTTGGGCTTATTGCTATAGTTGCTACTATTCCGTATATTACTGTGGAAATAGTGGGACTTGTTTATAAGATTAAGATTAAGGCCGTTTACAAAGACGCTTTATATAATGAAGAGATTATTGATTACTAGGAGGGGTTATGGAAAACGATATTATTAAGACAAAATTACTAGTTACAATAACAGATAAAGATAAGGGAAGTAGAATATTAAGACTTTATAGACGTCATAGAATTAGTTATTCAATTAGAATAAATGCTTTTGGAACAGCGTCTTCATCTCTTCTTGATTACTTTGGTTTATCTGATATAAGAAAACGTGTGATTTTAAGTATAATACCTGAAAATTTAGAAACTAAAATTATGTATGATTTACATAACAAAATGAAAATATATGAGCCTGGATTTGGAATAGCGTTTACATCATCTCTTACTAGTGCAACTAGATACTTATCAAATCAATATAAAGATATGAAATCTATTGAGGAGGAATACGCCATGAAAAATGAAAAAAAATATGAACTTATCGTTTTAATCGTACTTGAAGGATATTCATCACTTGCTATGGATGCTGCTAAAAGAGTAGGAGCAGGTGGGGGAACTTTAATACATGGAATAGGACTTGGGTCAAAGGAAGCTACAAATTTCCTTGGAATAACAATAGAGCCTGAAAAAGATGTCGTTTTAATATTAACAGAAAAAGATGATAAGAAAAAAGTAATGCAAGAAGTTACTAACTCTGTTGGATTATCACATGAAGGAAGAGGTATTTGCTTTTCTATTCCCGTTGATAATGTAGTAGGGTTAACTGATAAAGTTGAATTTATAAAAAAAGAAGATGAAGCAAAGTTAGAAATGGAAGGCTTAAAAAATGATACTAAATTAGAAGAAACAAAAGATGATGATAAACAGGTTTCAGAAAATAATAATGAAAATTTGATAGAAGAATCTTTGAAAGCTGATAATCTTGAAGAGACCGTTGAAAAAGAGGAGCCAGTTATAAAAAAAGCTAAACCTAAAAAAGGGAAAAAAAGTAAATAAAAAATCTGTTAGGATTTAATCTAACAGATTTTTTTAATTATTTTAATAATTTTTTATCTTCAGCTTCTTCTTTTTCTTCAATTACCATTGCTTCTTCAACTGTATTTCTTTTGTCATCTTCTCTTTTACAAAGAATGTATCCAATTATTTCAATTATTGAGTAACCAATTATAAATAAACCAATTATTCTAAGTGGAAGATTATTTATTAAGGCAAGTGCTACTGAAGATGCAACAATTAAAAGTGAATTAACAAAATATATTACTTTGTTTCCTTTTGGAGCTTTAAAAGCATTTATGAATCTATTTATTCCTACATATAGAAGAAATACTGCAAATGTTAATCTTAAAACATTTTCTACTGCATCAAAGAATATAATGGCACAGACAATGGTAACCATACCAATAATCATGTACACAAGACCATTAACTATTTCTTTTTGATTTTCTTTTGTTTGCGGAAGTTTATAACACATCAATAATTTAAAAATTCCTATCAAAATTGAAATACCACCAATTATATATATTAAGACTTTTACAATACCATTTGGATTGGTAAAAAGTATTATTCCTAGTATAAAAAATAGTATTGCATTAAATAAAGATTCCCCCATATTATAAGTTCTAACTTCTACTTTCTTCATATTTATTTCCTCTTCCTATCAAATTTATTATATATTAAACAGAAAAAAAAGTATAGTAATTTGTTAAAAAATACCTATATATATGTTACAATATAAATATATAAATAGGAGGGAATTACTTTATGAATGATGTTAACAATATGAATGTAAAAAATATTCTTGTTGTAGATGACTCTAATATAATTAGATCAATACTTAAAAAAC
>ENA-ORMR01002346-ORMR01002346.1-human-gut-metagenome-genome-assembly--contig:-NODE-2346-length-11972-cov-5.523957_pt1 | contig 11972 bp, 13 predicted proteins | sample MGYA00242107_ERZ509003 | MGnify/ENA primary metagenome ERZ509003 (study PRJEB26280, sample SAMEA2338699) | human gut metagenome | biome: human gut; feature: human-associated habitat; material: faeces... | reverse complement strand
AGATTAAGCCTATTAAAAGCACGTTGAGCAAAGCCCTTGACTATATCCAAAACCCAGATAAAACAGACGGGAAAATGCTTGTGTCCTCCTTTGGGTGCAGCTATGAAACGGCAGACATTGAGTTCGGATTTACACTTGCACAAGCCATAGAGAAAGGGAACAATCTCGCCCACCATTTGATACAGTCCTTTGAGCCGGGAGAAGTAGACTATGAGAAAGCCCACGAAATCGGAAAGCAGCTTGCCGACGCAGTAACAAAGGGACAGCATGAATATGTCCTAACCACCCACATAGACAAAGGGCATATTCATAACCATATCATTTTTTGTGCGGTCAATTTTGTTGACTAGGCGGCTGCTCATAGATGATGTAATCAGTTCCCCGCAAGCGTCCTTTCTCGTCGCGCTCCCTTGAACGCTGAATATATCCGGCTCTTTCAAGCTCCCGGACAGCTTCGCGGATAGCGTCGATTTTTTCCCGGTTGATATAGGACAGTCCCGCAAGGGTATAGTCCCAATCCTCCGGCAAGGACAGCATTTGCGATAACAGCCCTTTTGCCTTTAGGGAAAGTTCTTTGTTGCGTAAATGGTGGTTGCTCATAACCGTATATCCTGTGTTTCTCTCCACGCGAAAAACTGCCATAGCTTCATCAACTCCTTTGCTGCATATTTGTTACGCAGTAGAACAGCGATTTTGAGGGTTTAGGTATCAATCCCTTACCCGGTGAAAACCGCACCCGCAAAGCCTTGTGTAGTAAGGCTCTTTTTGCCCCTACTGCGTAACATGAGGGTAAAAAAATAGCGGCGTTCCTTGTTTCCCGGTTGGGATAAGGTAACGCCGCCTGTGCGGTACGTTATTCTGTTTGGAGGGGGCTTGTCCTATCTGTTTTGGCTGCAAGTTGTCCTTATAAGAACGCAGCCGGAAAAAACTTGTCCTACAAAAAATGTAGTGTTTATAGGGGTTTCCGGCTTTGTTGTTCTTATGCAGTCGTACCATCTGCTGCAAGGTCCTCTGTCAGGTCGGCGATGGTATCGCCCGTGACCTGCATGGTACCGGCGGACCACGGCGTGCCGGAAGCAAACTGTGGGAAAACGCCGGCCGTGTGGTCGACAAAATAGGGGGCGAAGCCCGCCTCGCGGATCTGCTCCTCCGTCAGATTGCGCGTGAGCTGGTGGACGATGGTGCCAACCATCTCAAGATGTCCCAGCTCCTCTGTGCCGACTGTGGAAGTCCAAGGGCCACAAGCACGAAAAACCCTTGCGCTGCAAGGGTTACAGGCCGAAAAAGAGAACGAAAACGCGAATGTGCGAAATGCCGGCTGGCTTCATTCCTTTGACGCGGACTACCACTATCGAGGCTCTGACCTCCACTACCATGTGAATGTGTCCGCCGCGCTTTCGGAGGGAGGTGCGGCATGGTGAAGGAATTTATCTCGCAGCTTCCACCGGACAAGCTGTCGCCCTTTGCAAAGCACCCCTATCGGGTGCGGGAGGATGCCGCCATGGACGAGCTGGTGGAGAGCATCCGTGTCCACGGCATTCTATCGCCCTTGTTGGCCCGGCCAAAAGGGGAGGGCTACGAGCTGGTCAGCGGGCATCGGCGGCGTCTGGCGGCGCAGAAATTGGGCTTGCCCACCGTGCCGGTGCTGGTGCGGGAGATGAGCGACGATGAAGCGGTGATCCTGATGGTGGACAGCAACCTTCAGCGGGAAAACCTGCTGCCCAGCGAAAAGGCATTCGCGTATAGGATGAAGTTGGAGGCAATGAAACACCAAGGAAAGGCAACTTCCCGACAAGTTGTCGGGAAGTTAGAAAGTGCTGATGAAGTTGGACAAGTGAATGGCGAAAGTGGCCGCACCATTCAACGCTACATTCGCCTGACCAACCTTGTTCCACCGCTGCTTCAGATGGTGGACGATGGACGCATCGCCTTTTCTCCCGCCGTGGAGCTGTCCTATCTCACCCGCGACGAGCAGGCGGAGCTGTGGGACTTGATCGGGCGGGAGGACGCCACACCATCGCTGTCACAGGCTCTCCGCATGAAGCAGCTCTCCCGCGAGGCAAAACTGACGCCGGAGGTACTATACGTCATTCTCACCGAGGAAAAGCCCAATCAGAAAGAGCAGGTTCGCATCAAAACCGAGTCATTGCGGAAGTATTTCCCGCGCAATTACTCTGCGCAGCAGATGGAGCGGGAGATCATCAAGCTGCTGGAGGCCCGTTACCGCGCGAAGGACAGGGGAGAGCGATGATTTTCACATACTGGCGCATACAAATTTCTTCCGTACAATAGAGGCAGAAAGGAGCGAGGTTTATGGAGCAGAATTTACCGCCATTGCCGCCGGTCATTTTTGAGAACGGTCTTTACTACGAGCTGCGGGGCGAGCAGTATTATCCCTGCCTTTTGCCGCCGGAGCTGGACACCACAGAGAACAAGCTGCTGGAAACCATCATCCGCCAGATGGCGGAAGCACAGGGCATCAACGAGGACTTGAAGGCGCGGGATCAAATGGCGTGGGTAGGTGCGATGAACAACATCAAAAGCGCCGCGCTTGAGATCCTGCGAGAGTCCAAATAACGCCCCAAGAAGGAAACAAAAGCAAAAAATCAACGCAAGCGGAGACAGGTCAAATGCCTGCCTCCGCTATTTTTATGCCCCAACGGGCAAGGAGGAACGATATGGATTATTTCTACGAGCATGAATCAGAACTATTTACATTTTACCGTGTTCCAAAGGTGCTGTTTACGGAGGAATCATTCAAAAACATGAATTGTGAAGCAAAATTACTTTACGGATTATTGCTGGACAAAATGGGACTTTCCCGCAAAAGCGGGTGGTTCGATAAGCAAGGGCGCGCCTTTGTTTTCTATGGCATCAACCGTATTATGGAGGACTTGGGCTGCGCCCACAGCAAGGCGGAGAAGCTGCTATCCGAACTGGAACAAGCTGGCCTGTTGCGCCGGAAACGGCAGGGGTTGGGGAAACCGGCTATGCTGTATCCCCTGAAATTCGAAAATCGAATTTCTTGACTTTCGATTTTCGAACTTCAAGAACGCTGAAAATCAGCGCACCAAAACGCTGATTTTCAGCGTCTAATAAGACTGAGTAGAGCGATACTGAGATAAATATATACCAAGCCGAAAAAAGAATAATAGGGAGGATCATCAGATGAAGAACAAAGAGAACTTACGGGAAAAGCAGGTAAATCTCCGCTTGACGCAGGCAGAATATGAGCGGCTCACCCTCACCGCGCAGGACCACGGCATCGGGCGGGCGGCGTATCTCCGCATGGTGCTGCGGGGCGCGTGGCTGCGGGAGGACGGCAGAAAATCAGAATAGCTTTTTCCGCTGGAATTTGATGCAGGCCGTCACACGGTCACGGATATATGGAGCATCCCGCTTGGCGTAAAACTCCAGCGGCTCCGAAAGGGAGGCCATGATCTCTTTTTCGGCAAAGTCGCAGCGAAGCTGCGGCCCGTATAGATTTTGCGCCGCGTGGACCTGTCGGACAAAGCCCGTTTTCATGGGCTGAGCCTTGAGCTGACGCACCAATGCGGCCGATTCGATCTCCATGGGATAGTCCCGTGTGTTGGACAGCAGGCCCGCACCAAAGTCGAAGATGGGGCAGTAGTCAAAGCCATCACCGCAGCGCAGCACAGCGATGTTGTTCAGATGCCGGTCCTCGTTGCCGAACAGCATATCCACCTCGAACAGCAGCGTCAGATAGGTGCCGAAGCGGTCAAGTCCCGTCAGCCGCTCAACCTGCTCCACCAACCACGCAAGGCGGCTCTGAAGATTGGGCAGGCGGTTTACCGCGGTCTGCCAGTCCGGGCCAACGCCTTTTCGCAGCAGTTCCGCAAGGGTCAGGATGGCCTCGCCCTGACGTAGAAAATTGGCACTGGAACAGCCGTTTCGGATGTGTCCGTGGACTTGCATCCGCTCCATGCGGTAGGTCACATAGTAAAAGCCCAGCGCATCGGTATTGGTCTGCGCCAGCAGCGTAGAGGTCACGGTTTCTGCCAGCCCTTCATAGCCGAACAGATCCAGCTTGTACCAGCGGCCATCTGCCAGCCATTTTTCCTGATTGCCCTTAGACGAAGTTTCCGCAATGCGGTTTCCTGTTGTCAGCCTGATCGACATACTCAACCCTCCACAATTTTGATCCAGCACGAATCCTCTGCCATGCGCCCTTCGGTCTTGCGGATGATCGCCAGCGGGTCATAGCAGTCCAGTCCCAAGTCAGACAGGTAATATTTCAAACCGTCCCGCTCCTGCGGCACACAGCGGTCTTTCAAGAAGATTTGCAGATCGTCCCATGTGGGCTTGCGGTTCACGCCGAAAGCAGTGGAAAGGGGAGAACTGACCTCGTTTTCGATGGCAAGTTGATGAGTGGTTTTGTCCGCACAGATCTTCGTGCAGAGCTCGTCCCCATCGTAGTAGTACAGGATCAGGAGGGCGTGAGCGCTGCTTCGGGCATTGGCCAGAAAGACATTGTAATCAGACACGGCAGGGCGGCGGATGGTAATGCTTTCCCCGTCGAATTGCAGCGTTACGGTGCGGCTGTCCTCAGAGATGCCCAGGGCCTTCATCCAGGCAGATGGCAGAGCCACGCGGTAGCCATTGGCATCCGGACCGGCGTTTCCACCCGCCTTGTTGATAAGAATATTTGCAGTTCGTTCCTCGTGTAGCACGGTCATTCACCTCAAAAGTTTCTCGCAATTATTATACCTATTGGACACCAATAAATCAAGAAGTTATTTTTACAACAGCATTGTCACGAAAATGAAACCGCTATACGGAAGCTGCTTTCGCAAGCATAGCATTTGGCTATCCAAATGCGCTTGTTAAGGGGGCAACCCCTTAAAATCCCCGATGAAAGGAGAATATCTATGCGCCAGAGAAACCATGCGCTTACCTTGCGCTTAAACGACGAAGAACTCAAGCATTTGAAAGATCAGGTCGTCGCGTCCGGACTGACCACGCAGACTTTTTTGCGCCTGTTGATCGCGGGACAGAAAATCAAGCCCCGGCGTCCGGAGGTTTTTATTGACCTTTTGCATGAGTTGTCAGCCATCGGTAACAACATCAACCAGATTGCCCGTGTTGCCAACACCTGCGGCTATGTCCGTCAATCTGATTTGAATGAAATCAAAGAGATGCAGTCACGAATTTGGCAGAAGGTGAAATGGATGTAATCGATAGCAATAAATCATGAAGAGAAAGTAACAATATCGCTTAATGCGAATTTCTCATTGGTTATCCCACACGAGGTAAATTAAGTATGTGTTGACATTCTTGGTGAAAAAGGATATATTGTATATACCCTTATACCACTACGAGGGAAAACCGTGTTACTACGATAAGGTAGAACACCTCGAAGCCCTACCCCGGCCTTATCGGCCGGGGTATCTTCGTATTTTAAGAAAGGAGCCCTCTCAGATGTCAGAGTTTCATTATGCGCTTGGATTAGACATTGGCATTGGTTCTGTCGGCTGGGCAGTCCTCCGAAATCAGCCGAACGGAGAACCTGACCGGATTCAGGACTTGGGCGTGCGTATTTTTGACAAGGCGGAGCAGCCAAAGACAGGTGCCAGCCTTGCGGCTCCCCGGCGGGATGCGAGAAGCGCCCGGCGCCGCCTGCGCCGCCATCGGCACCGTTTGGAACGCATCCGTTACCTGGTGGAGCAGCGCGGCATGATGTCGGTTTCGGATATACAGGCCATGTATGCCGCCGGTGGCTTCCAAAAATCGCCCTACCAGCTGCGCGCCGAGGCGCTGGACCGCCCACTCTCCAAGGAGGAAGCGGTTCGGGTGCTGATCCATCTTGCCCAGCGGCGCGGCTACAAGTCCAATAGCACCGCGGAGGCGGCGAAGGATGAAAAGGAGACAGGGAAGGTCAAGACCGCCATCGAGGAAAACCGCCGCTGCATGGCCGAGCACGGCTACCGCACAGTAGGCGAGATGATGTATCGGGATGAGCGGTTCTGGCAGAGCAATCCGGACGGCACACGCTACCAGCAGACTCGCAACAAGACAGACGATTATCGCTTTACCGTGGAGCGTTCGGCTATCGTGGACGAAGCAAAGCAGATATTCGCTGCGCAGAGAAAACTGGGTGCAGACTGGTCAAGTGAAGATTTGGAGGCTGCCTACCTTTCCATTTTAGAGGGACAACGAAGTTTCGACGAGGGGCCGGGCGGAGAAAGCCCGTTTCGCGGGGGCATCGGTGATAAGGTCAGTTTTTGTACCTTTGAGCCGGATCAGCAGAGGGCTGCAAAGGCGACCTATACATTCGAGTATTTTAAGCTATTGCAGGACTTGAACCATATGCGTCTTGCAGGGAGAGGGATGTCGCCGCAGCCATTGAATGCGCAGCAGCGCGAAATTTTAAAGGAAACGGCGCTGCGATCAGCCTCTCTGAGCTATGGACAGCTTCGGAAAAAGCTGGCGCTCGCTGATGATACATTTTTCAGCGGTCTCTATTATGGTGATAAGTCGAGAGAAGAAGCGGAGAAACGCAAGTGGCCGCAGATGCAGTCTTATCATAAAATAAGGACAGCTCTCGACAAGGTTGGGAAGGGCACGATTAGCTCTTTAACAGAGGAACAGCTCAACGCCATTGCTTCCATTCTCACACAGTATAAGAGCGACGCCAAGCGCATCGAGGCGCTGCGGTTGGCGGGTATTCCGATGCAATTCGACGAAGCGTTGCTGCCGCTCTCATTTAGCAAATACGGAAGCCTTTCTGTTCAGGCAATGCAGAAACTTATCCCGTTGCTTGAGCAGGGAATGCGCTACGATGAGGCATGTACACAGATTTACGGCGATCATCGCGGGCTGCATTCAGAACAGCGGAAGAATCGGCTTTCCTTAACGGATATGGATGAAATCACAAATCCAGTAGTCCGCAGAGCAGTATCGCAGACCATCAAGGTTATCAATGCGATCGTCCGCACCTATGGCCCACCGGATGTTGTACGCATCGAATTGGCACGCGAGATGAGCCGAAACTTTGATGAACGCCGCAAGGCGGAAAAAAGGCAGGACGAGAATCGCGCAGCAAACGAGCGCGCAAAGGAGCAGATCGCAGAATACAAGGGAGACCATGCGACCGGCTTGGATATTGTCAAATTCAAACTCTATCAGGAACAGGATGGCGTATGTTTGTATTCCGGGAAAAATTTAGATCCTTCCCGACTCTTTGAACCGGGCTATGCGGACGTGGATCACATCGTCCCCTATAGCCGTTGTTTTGACGACAGCTATCAAAATAAGGTTCTGGTTCTGGCCAGTGAAAACCGGCAGAAGGGGAACCGCCTGCCCTACGAGTATTTCGGACAGGACGAAGCGCGCTGGCACGGCTACGAGGTGCGGGTGGAAAATCTGATCCGCAACTACCGCAAGCGGCAAAAATTGCTGAAAAGGCAGTTGAGCGAAGAGGAAAGCGCGGGATTTATCGACCGGAATCTCAAGGATACGCAATACATTACTCGATCCATTTATAACCTCATTCGAAACAACCTTGTCTTTGCAGAATCAAACTACAAGAAGAGACCTGTCCAGACGGTCAACGGTGCGGTCACATCAATGCTCCGCAATCGCTGGGGCGTGCAGAAGATCCGTGAGGACGGAGACCTGCACCACTGTCTGGACGCTGCGGTAATTGCTGCAACCACCCCAGGATTGGTACAGCGATTGACCGAGCACAGCAAGCGGCGTGAGACTTTGGAAAAAGCGCCCGCGGGCTATGTTGATCCCGCTACAGGCGAACTTTTAGAACTGCCGCAGGAAGCGCGGCGCGATCTGTTCCCGAAGCCGTGGGAACGCTTCCGTCAGGAACTGGAGGCGCGTCTCGACCCCATCGACCCGCGGCATCAGATTGACCTGCTCAAGCTGTCGACCTATGAGAGCGACGAGGAGATCAAGCCTGTTTTCGTCTCCAGAATGCCAAATCATAAGGTGACTGGCGCGGCCCACGCCGAGACCATCCGCAGCAGCAAAGGCGGCGATGGCTTCACTGTGACGAAAACACCGCTGACGAATCTGAAACTCAACAAATTCGGTGAGATCGAGGGGTATTATAATCCGGCAAGTGATACGCTGCTGTACGACTCGCTGCTGGCGCGGCTGAAAGATTTCGGTGGCGATGGCGCGAAGGCCTTTGCCCAGCCGTTCTACAAGCCCAAGAAAGATGGCACACCGGGTCCGCGAGTGGACAAGGTAAAAATCTGCGAAAAAGCCACGATCGGACTGCCTGTTCGAAACGGCATCGCGGCAAACGGCAGCATGATCCGCATTGATGTGTTCTATGTAGAGGATGACGGCTACTATTTCGTTCCCATCTATGTGGCGGATACGAAGAAGGAGCGGCTGCCTAACAAGGCGGTGGTCGCATATAAGGCATACTCGGAATGGAAAGAAATGAAGGATGAAAACTTTGTTTTTTCGCTCTATCCGGGTGATCTTGTGTGTATCCAAAGCCGCAAGGGTATCAAGCTAAATCTCGCCAAGGGCGGCACGGGTGAAAAAGAGATTGTGCGGCAGAAGGGAATGTATTACTACCGTGCAGCAGGAATCACGGTCGGTGCAATACAGATAGAAACGCACGACCGACGTTATTTGCAGCCGAGCTTAGGCATTAAAACCCTGCAATCCATTGAAAAATATCAGGTGGATGTATTAGGAAACTATCACAAAGTAGATCTCCCCGAAAAACGGATGACTTTTTCCAAGGAGGGTTGAGATGGAATATCGGAATATCTTTTTGGCGAATCCCGCACGGCTCAGTGTGCAGCAAGAACAGCTGGTCATCGAACAGGCGGAAAAGATTACAATCCCGCTGGAGGATATTTCGTCTGTTCTCATTGAGTCTCCGCAGGTCACGCTGACCGCTTACGCAGCTGCAGCAATGGCAAATCATGGCATCACTGTCTTCCTGTGCGACGAAAAACACCTGCCGAGCGGTCAGATACTGCCCATCAACCAGTACTGCCGTCAACGTAAAATGCTGATGGCACAATACGAAATGGGTAAGCCCCTGCAAAAGCAGTTATGGCAGCAGATCGTAAGCCAAAAGATCTGGAATCAGTCCGAGTGCTTGCGTTTGACGAGTAAAGTAGGCTGGGAGGAACTTCGGCAAATGGCAGGAAAAGTACTCTCTAACGACAGCGACAACCGGGAGGCGGTTGCGGCGGCGCTCTACTTCCCGGCACTGTTTGGAAGCGGTTTTTTCAGAGGTTCCGATGATCCGCGGAACGTGGCGCTGAATTACGGTTATGCGGTCATGCGGGCCGGAATTGCCAGAAATCTTGTTGTACATGGCTTGGAGCCCTGCATCGGACTGCACCATCGAAGCGAGTTGAACAATTTCAATCTGGCGGATGACCTGATCGAACCCTTTCGTCCCATTGTCGATCTCCATGTGGCGCAGAATTTCACGGAATATGATGATGTGCTGACACCGCAGCAGAAGGCGGGACTTTTTAATCTCACCAATTATCTTGTGAAGCAGGCGGACAGACGATACCGGGTCATGCTGTCGATCGACCGGGTGTGTACGGCTTTGGCCAATAGCGTTACAGCGGGGGAGAATCTGCTGGAACTGCCGGAGCTGATCCCCTTGGAGCTGCACCGGTATGAATAGGCTTATGAGAATACTGGTGATGTTCGACCTGCCGGTCAAAACCAAGGCGGAGCGGCGCAGCGCGACGCAGTTCCGGAATTTTTTGGTGGGCGATGGATACCACATGGTGCAGTACTCTGTGTACGCCCGTATCTGCAACGGCCGGGATTCCGTGGAGACCCACAAGAAAAGAATTCTGCTGGCGCTTCCATCAAAGGGCTCTGTGCGGATGCTGGTGATCACTGAAAAACAGTATAATGCCATTGAACTGCTGGTGGGCAAGCCGACGCCATACGACAAACCGCAGCAATTTGAGCAGCTGATGATTTTTTAAGAAAAATACGGAACGACTTCTCACAGAAATCGTTCCGTATTTTTGTACTTTTGCCTGCCTTTTGATAAGAAAGACGTGCTAAAAGCGTTGGATTTGCGTTCACAATTTTCGCCTATTATACCACTACGAGAGAAAACAGGGAACTACGACAATTTGATGATACAGCTCGCTTTGAGTTCGATTATACCACTACGAGAGAAAACAGGGAACTACGACATATTACCGCAGCCGAACCGCAGGGGCGTGATTATACCACTACGAGAGAAAACAGGGAACTACGACTGACTTCTTGGCCTGCTTTAGGTGATTCTTATTATACCACTACGAGAGAAAACAGGGAACTACGACTATGAGCTGGAATGTAAAAGAGTTTCTCGTATTATACCACTACGAGAGAAAACAGGGAACTACGACGTCTCGTGTTGCTGATCGGTGGCTTCGTTCATTATACCACTACGAGAGAAAACAGGGAACTACGACCGCCGGGAACGAGAAACGCGTTTACATTCCATTATACCACTACGAGAGAAAACAGGGAACTACGACTAATCGGATCGGCTGGTTTTGCCGTCTAACATTATACCACTACGAGAGAAAACAGGGAACTACGACAAATCCGGTTATACATCTCAAAGGATCTCCATTATACCACTACGAGAGAAAACAGGGAACTACGACATTGATGAGATTGGCGTCCTTCACTCCAACATTATACCACTACGAGAGAAAACAGGGAACTACGACCTGGAAGACGTATAACTATAAGTGCTAGAAATTATACCACTACGAGAGAAAACAGGGAACTACGACCTTGAGACACAGTAAAAAAGGTAAGTCAAGATTATACCACTACGAGAGAAAACAGGGAACTACGACTTCTGAATCCTGACGGTACAACTTCCCCTGATTATACCACTACGAGAGAAAACAGGGAACTACGACCTCTATCGCTAATCGGCTTTGTTCTTCGTTATTATACCACTACGAGAGAAAACAGGGAACTACGACAGCAGGGAGATTAGCATACAAAGCAGGAGTATTATACCACTACGAGAGAAAACAGGGAACTACGACAATGGTGTGGAATACGGGAAAGACGCGGAGATTATACCACTACGAGAGAAAACAGGGAACTACGACCTTGAGTGGTCCCGCCGCATGGCAGACATGATTATACCACTACGAGAGAAAACAGGGAACTACGACGGTATTCAAGGCGGTCGTCGACCGCGACGCATTATACCACTACGAGAGAAAACAGGGAACTACGACCCTTTCTTTTCTTTGCCCTCTTCCTTGAATATTATACCACTACGAGAGAAAACAGGGAACTACGACCTGAACTTCCTTCTTTTCCTGTTGGTTCTGATTATACCACTACGAGAGAAAACAGGGAACTACGACTCACCGAGCACGGCGATGCAATCACATTCGATTATACCACTACGAGAGAAAACAGGGAACTACGACGAATTTCTTCCAATCGCCGCCCCACGAAAAATTATACCACTACGAGAGAAAACAGGGAACTACGACTTGCTGCCCTCAAATGCGGCAGGCTTCCAGATTATACCACTACGAGAGAAAATCGGGAACTACGACTTATGCTATTGAACCTCACCCGCATCGTGGAAAGCGTTCTGGCGTCGAGCGAGGACAGTGTCGAGCAGGAATTACGGCGTCTGGAACTGGAGTTTGAAAAGCTACAGATGGACTGACAAAATACCGCGCCAAAATGGGAGGCCAAGACGCTTCCTCCACGCGGGCGTCCGGAGGTTTTTATTGACCTTAACCAAATTGTCTGTGTTGTCAACACCTGCGGCTATGTCCGCCAATCTGAAATGTAGCATTGGAATTATTAAAGCAGATTTGATATTTCCCTGCTATTTTCTTTCTTTTGCTTGTGGAGTTGGCGTTTTATGGTATAATTATTTTGTGAGATTATAACCAGAATGGTCAGTGAGCTTGAAGGCTTATCAAAGGAGTTGGTGTGATGACAAAGTACGGAATTGATCC
>ENA-ORMR01002342-ORMR01002342.1-human-gut-metagenome-genome-assembly--contig:-NODE-2342-length-11993-cov-3.610404_pt1 | contig 11993 bp, 3 predicted proteins | sample MGYA00242107_ERZ509003 | MGnify/ENA primary metagenome ERZ509003 (study PRJEB26280, sample SAMEA2338699) | human gut metagenome | biome: human gut; feature: human-associated habitat; material: faeces... | reverse complement strand
AAATTAAATAAATTATTTATACATTTGCGATTCATTATGAAACCATTATAATTAAGCTATAAGGAGATGGTTAGTTATGAGAAATAAAAAATTAATAAGTTTAGTAATTATAGCTCTGATTTTTGCATTAAGTATAATGGCTTTAATAACAAAATATGATTATTCTAAAGCAAGTGAAAGCAATATAGAAAGTATTAATGAGATTGTAAATAATATAGAAAGTACAAATGAGATCCAGGATGTAATAGATATGCTTAACCAAGAACAAGAAAGTATTGTTTTAGAAAGTGAGCAGAAAGATGCACATGAGGTAGAAAAAAGCATACAAAATACACTACCTGAAAAAGAAACACCTTCTGTTGCAAAAAAGGAAAACAAAAAGAAAGAAGTTCAAAAAACACAAGTAAAACAAGAAAATGTATCTATAAGCAAAACACAGGATAAAAAAGTTACAACTAATATAGAAACTAGCAACATAGAACAACCAAAGTCTATTTCTCAAAATAATAATAATTATACAGAGAAAGAAGTAAAAGTAGCACCAAAAACAGAGTGCATAGGAAATAATCACAAAATGGGTGCAGGAAATACAGGAAAATGGTTTGAAACAAAAGCACAAGCAGATAGTTACTATAATACAGAAATAGATAAATGGGGAAAAAAATGGGAAAGTGGCGAAATAAAAAAGCCAGAATATTTAGAAAAATGTCCATTTGGTTACGAGGTATGGACTTGCCCACAATGTGGTAAATGGACAATAAATTTCTATTATAGATAAAAATTAAATAAAAATATGAATGGAACAAGTATAATGCTTGTTCTTTTTTTAGTTAGGAGGAATTATATAATGTTAAAAAAAGTAAATAAATTAAAGAAAATATTAGCATTTATGTTTGTACTAATAACATTATTTAGTACAGCACAACCTATTTTTGCAGTTTCATCTGGTGGAACTGGAAAATGGGTAGCAGGACAATGGGATTCTAATGTTTATACAAGTGATAATCATTCAAGTGTAGGTATGCTTTTAAGAAGATTAACAAATTACACAACAGCAGAGAAACTAACAGTATTTTGCTGCGAGCATGGAGTGGACTGCACAACAGGAGAAATACATACAGCAACACATTCAAAACCAACAGATGAGAAAATGAAACAAGCTTCGAAAGTTGCATATTTTGGATGGTATGAAAAATATGGCGATTATGTCATAGATGGTGGAATAATGGCAGAGTCTATGAAATCAAGAAAAATGGACTATGTTTATACACAACAAATGATATGGGAAGTTCTTGGACAATCCAATGCAACATTTAGAGATGCAAGTGTTCAAAATGGGTATGTTAATTTCAAAAATGAAGTAAATTCAAAAATAAATAATATGAAAAAACAACCTAGTTTTATAAATGATACAATAACAGTAGAATGTGGAGAAACTAAAACAATAACTGATTCAAACAATGTATTAGCTGACTATGTAAGTTTTGATAAAACAGTAGATGGAATAAGAGTTGCACACACAAAAGGTCAAAATACATTATCAATTACAGTAGATGAAAGCTGCACAAGAGAAACTTATGTAATATCAGAAAGTACAATGAAAAGTTGGGGAGTAATAAAAGAACAAACAGCAGATAATGACTCTACTGTATATTTTGTTTTCCAAAACGGAGTACAAAATCAGCTATATGCTCTAAACTACAATGATCCAGTAACAATGTTATTAGATTTAAAAATTAATCTTTTAGGAAATTTAGAATTAAGCAAGTTGAATGAAAATGGAGATTTAATTGATGGAGCAGTATTTACTGTAACTGGAGAAAATGGATTTAATCGTGATGTAACAGTAACAAATGGAAAAATCAAGTTAGAAAAATTAAGGAAAGGAGCTTACTATATAAAAGAAAAATCAAGCCCAACAGGTTATTTACTAAACACAGAAACTTATATAGCAGAGGTAAAACCTAATCAAACAACAGAGCAAGCAATAGTAAACACAGAGCCAACAGCAGAAATTACAGTAACAAAAACAAATACTAATGGAGATAAAGTACAAGGAGCAAAATTTCAAATAATTGCTAATGAAGATATATACAATGTAGCTAAAACAGTAAAACATTATACAAAAGGAGATATAGTAGCAACGATTACAACAAATAATGTAGGAGTTGCAAGCAAATCAAATTTACCACTTGGAAAATACAGAGTTAAGGAAATTGAAGTGCCACAAGGTTATTTATTGAATACTGAACAAAAAGAGATAACTTTAAAATATAAGGATCAAAATACTAATGTTATATTTGGAAGTATTACAGTAGAGAATACAGAGCCAACAGGAAATTTAGTTATTGAAAAAACAGACAAAGAAACAGGAAACAAAAATAGAGTAGATAAAAAATCACATCATGGAGATGCAACTCTTAAAGGAACTGAATACACTTTATATGCAAAAGAAAGAATAACAAATGTTGCAGGAACAATAAAGTATTTTGACAAAGATGAACAAATAGCAACATTTACTTTCAATGAATATGGAGTAGCTAGTATAAAAATAACAAACAATAACACACCTGCAAAGATAAGTGTAGATGGAACAAAATTAACTGGATTACCAATGGGAAAATATTATGCAAAAGAAACCATAGTACCAACAGGTTATATGCCAGATACAAAAGTGTATGATTATACATTTTCATACAGAGATATGAATACAAAAGTTATAGAAGTAGCAGGAACAGTTACAAATACAGTAGAAAAAGCACCTTTTGAAGTAATCAAGGTTAGCACAAATGAAAATGCAACAGCAGAAACAGTAGCAAATGCAGAATTTACAGCAATACTTTCAAAATATGTTGATTATTATGGAAGTTTTGATGAAGCAAAGAAACATTTAAACGAATTTGCGACAGATGAATATTCAATATTTAGAACAGGAACTAATGGACATGGAATTTCTGGACTTTTAGCTTATGGAGAATATACAGTAAACGAAACTTATACACCATCTCCAGAGATAACAACAGTTGAACAATTCTATGTAACAATAGATAAAGACAGTAAAACACCAGTTAAAGAACTTGTTGAAAATGATTTACCATTTGAAGCATATATAAAAATGCAAAAACAAGATAAAAAGACAGGAAAATTTGTAACTTATTCTAATGCAACATTTGAATTATATAGATTAAATGAAGATACAAATAAATGGGAACAAATCCAATGTAAGATTAGCGACAAATATTATAAAACTTGGACTACAAACAGCGAGGGAATTGCCAAAACAGAAACAAAGTTAGAGGCAGGAAAGTATAAACTAGCTGAAATAAAAATCCCAACAGGTTTCATACAATTAGATGGAGATCTAACATTCAAAGTAGATAATAGAAACTCTACATTAAATTACGATAAAGACTGGGATGCTTGGATTACAGTTACAGCAAAGAACAGTCAACCAACAGGAACACTAAAATTAAATAAAAAAGTAGCATTAAGAGAAGATATGGATAAAACAATGATAAAAGAAATTGATTTTACAAAAATATCTTTTGAATTGGTAGCAGATGAAGAAATAATTGATTATGCTGACGGATCTACTATATATGAAAAAGGAAAAGTAGTAGGGAAATATAATCTAAAAGCTGATGGAACATTAACAGTTTCAAATTTACCAATGGGCAAATATCACTTAAAAGAACTAACAACAATAGATGGAGCAGTATTAGATGAAACAGAACATAAAGTTGTATTTGAACAAAAGGACACAATAACAAAAGAATATATTGTAGAAAAAGACATTGAAAATAAAACAACAGCAATAGAAATTAGCAAAACGGATATAACAGAAGAAAAAGAGTTAATTGGTGCAAAACTAACTATTACAGACGAAAATAACGAAGTTATTGATAGTTGGGTATCTACTGAAAAAACTCACAAAATTGAAGGTTTAGTTGTAGGAAAAGAATATACACTAAAAGAAGAAACAGCACCAAATGGATTTGTAGTAGCAACAGAAATCAAATTCAGAGTAGAAAATACAACAGAGATTCAAAAAGTAACAATGATAGACAAAGTAGTAACAATGACAAAACAAGACATTGAAGGAAATGAAGTCGAAGGTGCAGAACTTAAAGTTATTGATGAAGATAACAATATAGTTGATGAGTGGACATCTACAAAAGAGCCACATAGAATTAACAATTTAGTAGAGGGAAAAACTTATACACTTATTGAACAATATGCACCAGATGGATTTGTTATATCAAATGAAATCAAATTTACTGTAACTACTGATAAAGAAACACAAAAAGTGAAAATGATAGATAAAGTAGTAGAAATATCAAAACAAGATATTGCAGGAAACGAACTAGAGGGAGCTACTTTAGTTGTTACAAACACAAAAACAAAGAACATTGTAGACAAATGGGTTTCTGGTAAAGAGCCACATAAAGTAAATGGACTTATAGAAAATGAAGAATATGTAATACACGAAGAGATAGTAGTAAATGGCTATGTAAAAGCTACTGATGTAAAATTTATAGTAACAAGCGATAAAGAAACTCAAAAAGTAATCATGATTGATAAGATACTTGAAATTATAAAAACAGATCTAGTAACAGGAGAAGAAGTCGTGGGTGCAGAGTTAAAGGTAATTGATGAAGATGGCAATGTAATAGATGAATGGACATCTACAAAAGAGCCACATAGAGTAGTTGGACTAGAAGAAAACAAAAAATACAAATTAGTTGAAATTACTGCACCTTATGGCTATGAAGTAACAGAAGAAATAGAGTTTACTGTAAGTGAAGATAAAGAAACACAAAGAGTAGAAATGAAGGATATGCCTATATTAACAGATATTCAATTAGTAAAAATAGATTCTAAAACTAAAGAAGCAATAAAAGCAAAATTTAAGTTTGGTTTATATGAGGATGAAGCATGTACAAAATTGATAAAAGAGTTTGAATCTGACAAAAACACAGGTACTATCACTTTTGATGATTTAAGATATGGAACAGTATATGTAAAAGAATTGTCTAGTCCAAAGGGCTATACTTTATCTGATAAAGTAATTAAAATAGAAATAAATGATCAAGGAGTATTTGTAGATTCTAATAAAATTGAAGCTAAAAATAATATTTATAGTTTTGAATTTGAAAATGAATTAATAGAAACACCTAAAACTGGAGATGAAAGCAAAATAAAATTATTTGCTGGAGCAGTTATACTTTCTTTACTAGGAATAGTTTATATTATTATTCGTAATTGGAAGAAAAACAAACAAGATTAATTAAGTTTAGAGAGATTAACACTAAAAATGTTAGTCTCTCTTTTACTTTTTGAATAGGAGGTGTGAAAATGCCAAGAAAAAAGGAAAATCCTAGATTAGCAACATTTAATAAATTAATAGTAGCTGGAAAGTCTAGTGAAAAAGACATATTAAATTTAAAAATTGAGGATTTAAAGGATATAACAAAAGATCCAGATATTCAAAATATTATAGTGCTTCGTGAATATATAAAAAATCATAATACTATTGAATATTTTAATTATTCACAGGCTAAAGGAAAGGAGGAAACTTAATGCCTAATAAATATCAACTAATAACAGAGATGGCAAATGAAACATTAAAAGAAATTACAAGTAATGCTGAAAATTGGACAAAGTTCCTAAATACAGCAGGCAATAATTATAAATATTCTTTTAATGAACAGGTATTAATATATGCTCAAAAACCTAATGCTACTGCTTGTGCTGATATAGACACTTGGAACAAAAGGCTTAAAAGGTGGGTAAATAGAGGTTCAAAAGGTATAGCTCTAATTTCTATTGAGAATGGTAGAAATGTATTAAGACATGTATTTGATATTACTGATACACATAGTGGAATAAACCAAGAATTAAAGCTATGGGAAGTTAAGCCTTCTTATGAAAATGGACTTATTGAAACATTAGAAAATAGTTTTGGCAATTTAGAAATAAAGGATAATTTATCTGAAGCAATTTATTCTAGTTCTTTTAATTTAGTAGAAGATAATTTTCAAGATTATCTAGTAGACTTAAAAGAAGTTACAGAAAATAGTTCATTACAAAGTTTAAGCGATAGCGAGTTAGAATCTTTCTTTAAAGGAATATTAGTTAATTCAGTAGCATATATGACAATGAAGCGATGTGGTATTGATCCAATGGAACATTTTAGTTTAAGTGATTTTGAACTAATATCACAATTTAACAATAAACAAGTTATTTCAAGGTTAGGTGCTGCAACAAGTGATATAGCTGAACAAGAGTTACGAGAAATATATTCTAGTGTAAGAAATTTTGAAAAATCTACAAATTATATAAATCGTACATTTGTAAATAATGTAAAAGCAGATTATCATATAAATGAAAATAAAAATAATGAGAGGAGAAATGAATATGATAGAAGTAACATACCAACAAATGGGAGATTATCAAATACCACAAGTAGCATTACCAAAAATGAAGAAAATGCCACAGGGGAGATTCTCAAGAATGAGGGAGAAATATTTAAAGGAACACAAAAAAGGACTATACGAGGAATTAATGCTAGATGGCAAAATGGAGGAACATTTAGGAGAGATAGAACAAACATCTCAAAAGAGATTAAAACAAATAATCAAGAGCCTAGCAGAAAAAAGTCAAGTGAACGAAGAAATGAAACAAGCAGACCAGATGAGGTGGGTTCAAGAAATGAACTCAATAAAGAACCAGGCAGAAGAAATGGTAATAATGGAACTAATCTACAATTAAATCTGTTTACAGACAGCTATATTCCACCAATTCAAGATTTACCAAGTGTAGAGAAACAAATAAATAATATTCAAGCACAAGCAGAGGTAGAAAATACTTCTGCTTTTCAATTTACACAAAAAGTAATAGATGATGTCCTTTTAGATGGTAGTCATTTTGTTAATGGAAAATTTAGAATTTATAGACTATTCCAAGAAAGTTATTCTACTGGAGATAACATTACTTTTCTAAAAAAAGAATATGGCGAAGGTGGTGGAGGTGTAAGAAATTATGAGAATCTAGATGAATGGCATAATGCAAAAGGAATAAAACTAACATTTGGACTAAAAGAAGATGCACCAGAAACTTTGCTAACATGGAGTAAAGTTGAAAAAAGAATTAAAGAACTTGTAAATGCAGATATTTACCTTGATAGCAATGAAAAAGAAGAATATCAAAAATGGCTTAATGATGAATATGAAAATCAAAAATGGATGTATGATGCAAGAATAAATCCAGATCAAAAACAAGTAGTTATTGATGAAGAAACTCAAGATATTCAAAACATAGAAAAAAATTACAAATTATCTAGTGGTAATTACTTTCATTTTCATACTAACGAAGAAGGCTATTATTATGCAATTTATAATAACTTTGGAACAGAAATAGATGGTGGTTTACTAGAATATTCTGAAATAGATAATACTAAACAATCTGAACTAGATATAAGAAAAAGACTTGCTGATTTTACTGACATAAAAGAGCTAATAAATGAAAATTTAAGAGAAGTAAGTCAAGAATTTATTGATAATTTAGAGTCTGGAGTTATTGCAGAAGAAGTTGGAAAAGCTGTTTTAGAAAAAGTAGAAAATGATGCTATAAATGTAGTAAACCAGCTAAAAGAAAAGGACATTGAACAAGCACAAAATTTATTAAATCTATTTAAAGCTAGAGAAGAAAATGGAAAGCCACTTAATAGAGATGAATACTATAAAAAACAAGAAAAAATAAACTATCATATTGATAATAATTCATTAGGAGAGGGAACACCTAAAGAAAAGGTTAGAAGAAATATAGAAGCAATAAAACTATTAAGAAAACTAGAAGATGAAAATAGACTTGCAAATAAAGAGGAACAAGAGATTTTAGCTGTATATGTTGGTTGGGGTGGACTTCCAGATGTATTTGATGAAAATAAAACTAATTGGAATGAAGAATACCACGAGCTAAAAGAAATACTTTCAGATGATGAATATAAATCTGCAAGAGCTTCTACATTAACTGCATTTTACACTCCACCAATAGTAATAAAAGCTATATACCAAACTCTACAAAATATGGGAGCAGAACAAGCAAATATTTTAGAACCAAGTTGTGGAGTAGGAAACTTTTTAGGTATGCTACCAGAAGAAATGCAAGATTCAAAATTATATGGAATAGAGTTAGATTCTATTAGTGGAAAAATAGCAAAGCAATTATATCAAAAAGCAAATATAAGAGTTGAAGGGTATGAAAAAGCAAATTTACCAGATTCGTTTTTTGATGTAGCAATAGGAAATGTACCTTTTGGAGATTTTAAAGTAAATGATAGTAGATATAATAAGAATAATTTTTTAATACATGACTATTTCTTTGCGAAAACATTGGATAAGGTTCGACCAAATGGAGTAATTGCATTTATAACTTCTAAAGGAACAATGGATAAAGCTAGTCCAGAAGTTAGAAAATACATAGCACAACGAGCAAATCTTTTAGGTGCTATAAGATTACCAGAGAATGCCTTTACCAAAAATGCTGGAACGAAAGTAACCTCTGATATTATATTTTTGCAAAAGCGAGAAAACTTAACAGATATAATGCCAGACTGGGTATATACAGATAAAGACAGCAATGATATTTCAATGAATAAATATTTTATTGATAATCCTGAAATGATACTAGGTAAGATGGAAATTGTTTCTACTGCTTATGGATATGATTCTACTTGTAAGGCTGATCCAAATCAAAATTTAGAAGAACAATTAAATAATGCAATTAAAAACATTCATGGAGAATTAAAGGATAATATTATTGAAAATGAAATAGAACAAGAAGATACTTCAATACCAGCTTTACCAGATGTTAGAAATTTTTCTTATACAATAGTAGACAACAAATTATACTTTAGAGAAAATTCAAGAATGATTTTACAAGATGACTTACCTCTTACAAATCAAAATAGAATTAAAGGGTTAATTGCATTAAGAGAGCAAGTTCGAGAATTAATAGATTTTCAAATGGAAGATTACTCAAACGAAGATATCCATATCGCACAAGCAAAATTAAATGAAATATATGATAGATTTACTAAAGAGTATGGACTTATCAATTCACGAGCTAATGAAAATGCTTTCTCAAATGACAGTAGTTATTTCCTATTATGTTCTCTTGAAAAGTTAGATGGAGAGGGCAACTTTATAGGAAAAGCTGATATATTTAGTAAAAGAACTATAAAAGCAAAAAAACAAGTATTAAAAGTAGATACTCCAGATGAGGCTCTAATTTTATCTATACAAGACAAAGCAAAAGTTGATTTAAACTATATGCAGCAACTATGTGGTATAGATATGGATAAAATGATAAAAAGTTTAGAGGGTGTAATATTCAATGAACCAGAATATGGAGAGCCAAATCATTGGGTAACAGCTGATGAATATCTATCTGGTAATGTTAGAGAAAAATTAAAAATTGCTGAAGAATTTGCAAAAGAAGATCCTAGCTATAATATAAATGTCGAAAAGCTAAAAGAGGTTATACCTAAAGATTTGACAGCGAGTGAAATTGGAGTAAAGCTAGGTTCTACATGGATACCACCAGAAATAGTAAGGCAATTTATTTTTGAATTATTAGATACACCTAGTTATAATAGATGGGATATAAAAGTAAAATACTCTAATATAACTGCTGAATGGTATATCGAGAATAAAAGTGTTGATAGAGATAATGTAAAAGCATATTCAACTTATGGTACAACAAGAGTAAATGCATATAAAATCATAGAACAAACTCTTAACTTAAAAGATGTTAAAGTATTTGACACTATTATAGATGATGAGGGAAGAAAGCAAAGAGTTTTAAATAGAAAAGAAACAGCTATTGCAGCAAGCAAACAAGATGCTATAAAAGAAGCATTTTTAAATTGGATATGGGAAGAACCAGAACGAAGAAATAAATTAGTAAAACTTTATAATGAAAAATTTAATGCTATAAGACCTCGTGAATATGATGGTTCTCATATAGATTTTGTAGGCATGAATCCAGAAATAAAATTGCGAAAACACCAGTTAAATGCAGTGGCTCATGTTTTGTATGGAAATAATGTACTACTTGCTCATGAAGTAGGAGCTGGTAAAACTTTTGAAATGGTTGCAGCTGCTATGGAGAGCAAACGATTAGGACTTTGTAATAAATCTCTTTTTGTAGTACCAAATCACATAGTTGAGCAATTTTCATCAGAGTTCCTACAACTATATCCATCAGCTAATGTGCTTGTGGCAACTAAAAAAGACTTTGAAACTAAAAATAGAAAGAAGTTTTGCAGCAGAATTGCAACAGGGGAATTTGATGCTGTAATTATTGGACATTCTCAATTCGAGAAAATTCCAATGTCTACTGAAAGGCAAATATCTATATTAGAGGAACAAATAAATGATATAACAAGTGGTATAGCAGAAGAAAAAGCTAGGAGAGGCGAATATTATACAATTAAGCAACTAGAAAAAACCAAAAAGTCATTAGAAGCAAGATTAGCGAAATTACATAAGCAAGAGCGAAAAGATGATGTAGTTACATTTGAGGAACTTGGAGTAGACAAGCTATTTGTAGATGAAGCTCACAATTACAAAAACCTATTTCTATATACTAAAATGAGAAATGTTGGTGGTATTGCACAAACTGAAGCTCAAAAATCTTCAGACTTATTTATGAAATGTAGATATTTAGATGAGATAACACATGGAAAAGGTACAGTTTTTGCAACAGGAACACCTGTATCAAACAGTATGGCTGAATTATACACTATGCAAAGGTATCTACAATATAACGAGCTAAAGAAAAATGACTTGGAACACTTTGATAATTGGGCAAGTACATTTGGAGAAACTGTAACAGCCATAGAACTAGCTCCTGAAGGAACAGGTTATAGAGCAAAAACAAGATTTGCAAAATTTCACAACTTACCAGAATTAATGAGTATGTTTAAGCAAGTTGCTGACATTCAAACTGCTGAAACATTAAATCTTCCGACTCCAGAATTTGAGAATATTAATGTTGTAGTAAAGCCAAGTGATATACAACAAGAAATGGTAGCACAATTAGGAGAAAGAGCAGAAAGTATTAGACAAGGTAGTGTAGATGCTTCCATTGACAATATGCTTAAAATAACGAACGAAGGAAGAAAGTTAGCATTGGATCAAAGACTTATGAATCCATTGTTACCAGATGCAGATAATAGTAAAGTAAATTCATGTTTAGATAACATTTACAAAATATGGGATGATAATAAGGATAAAAAATCAACACAACTTGTATTTTGCGACCTATCAACTCCAAAAGATATGAAAGGTTATGAAAAAGAAGAATTTACAGATGTTTACAATGAATTAAAGAAGAAGCTAGTTCAAAGGGGAGTTCCACCTAATGAAATAGCTTTTATTCATGAGGCAGATAATGAAATTAAAAAGAAAGAACTTTTTAGTAAAGTTAGGCAAGGAGAGGTAAGGGTTTTAATGGGATCGACTCAAAAGATGGGTGCTGGTACTAATGTTCAAGATAAATTAATTGCTACACATCATTTAGACTGTGCTTGGAAACCATCTGATCTTACACAGAGAAATGGTAGAATGATTAGGCAAGGAAATGAAAATGATAAAGTATTTGTATATTCTTATGTAACAGAGAAAACTTTTGATAGCTATATGTATCAATTAGTAGAGCAAAAGCAAAAGTTTATATCACAAATTATGACATCAAAGACTCCAGCAAGAACTATGGAAGATATAGATGATAAAGCTCTAACCTATGGCGAAATTAAAGCACTAGCAACAGGTAATCCTAAAATATTGGAAAAAACTACTTTAGATACAGAAGTTTCAAAATTAAAATTATTAAGGCAAGAGTTTATGAATCAGAAATATTCTTTACAAGATAAAATTATAAAATACTTTCCAGAAGAAATTGCAAGACTTAATAACAAAATTGCAGCT
>ENA-ORMR01002333-ORMR01002333.1-human-gut-metagenome-genome-assembly--contig:-NODE-2333-length-12008-cov-3.554254_pt1 | contig 12008 bp, 11 predicted proteins | sample MGYA00242107_ERZ509003 | MGnify/ENA primary metagenome ERZ509003 (study PRJEB26280, sample SAMEA2338699) | human gut metagenome | biome: human gut; feature: human-associated habitat; material: faeces... | reverse complement strand
ATCAGTATCAATCTCTCTTGATTGCGGCTGCAAAGGTACGTATTATTTTTTAATATGCAATAGTTTGGGTGGCATAATGTGTAATATTTTTTTCTAAAAACTCTCCGAGCTCTGTTCGGAACTCGGAGAGGGCTTCCTGTTTATGTTGGGATATTGTTATTCTTTCTTCAAAAGTACCTCATTTATAGCTTTTTTGAAGTCGGCCTTTCCCATTGCCCCTTTTGCCATCTGCGGTTGCCCGTTCATTGGGCAGAAAAGGAGGGAGGGAATACTTCTGATACCGAAAGAGGCGGCCAATCCCTCTTCTTTTTCCGTATCTACCTTATAAATATCGATTTTTCCGGCATATTCTTCTGCTAATTCTTCTAAGATAGGAGCGACCATCTTACAAGGTCCGCACCAGGTGGCATAGAAATCCACGATACAAGGTTTGTCTCCTTCGTACATCCACTTGTTGGGGCTGGCTTCGTAGTTCGCTACTTTTTTCAGAAATTCCGTTTTTGTCAATTCTTGTACTTTCATGTTTATTCTCCTTATTAATTGAGGTTTATATTCTTGTTTATTGATTATATAACAAAGGTATGCTATTTATTCCATTCCGTTATTGGACATTTTCCCTTATAATTGGAAATATTACTATATTGCTTGAGTTACAGTCATTTTGTAAATAAAAAAGCCGTCCGGTATGTTGCCGGGCGGCTTTTATCTGGAGTTTAAAGAGCTTTAGTATCTTTTGCCAACGGTATCCCAATCGATGATCTTCCATAAGGCGTTCAAATGATCGGGACGGCGGTTCCGGTAATCCAAATAGTAGGCATGTTCCCACACGTCGAATCCCAGAATCGGTTTCAATCCGTGAGCAACCGGATTGCTACCGTTAGCTTCTTTGGTAATTGAGAGTTTTCCGTCTTTATCTTTAGCCAGCCATACCCATCCTGAGCCGAATAAACCGGTTCCTGCAGCTACGAATTCTTTCTGGAAGTTCTCGAACGATCCCCAAGTCGCGTCGATCGCTTTGGCGAGGGCGCCGGTCGGTCTGCCACCGCCATACGGGGAGAACTGGGTGAAGTACAGATTATGATTAAGCGTCTGTCCGGCATTGTTAAAGATAGCACCGTCGGATTCTGCCACGATCTGTTCTAATGTAGCGTTTTCGAACTTGGTTCCCTGAATGAGGTTGTTCAGGTTATTTACATAAGTCTGTAAATGTTTGCCATGATGGAACTCAATCGTTTCTTTACTTATAACCGGTTCCAGCGCGTTGGCTGCATAGGGTAACTGGATTAATTCAAATTTCATAACTTTTTCTTTTTTATCTGTTATTTGACTATTATTACTATTATTTGTTATCAACAATAATAAACTGAGACATAATGTAAGCATAATCAATCTGTTTTATGTTGTTTCTACTATTCTAACATTCCCTGCTCGAAATTTGTTCATAGAATGAAATGCATATTATTTATCGCGGGATAGACTTTATCTATGAACGGAATGTACTATCTTCGCCAACCAATTAAAATAAACACAATAATGACAAAAATTCAGGAAACACTGGTTGCGTTGCCAGAGGAAAAGAAAGCTCTGTTTATCCCGGCTTTCGGAGATGTGGACAAGTTTTATACGACCGTTTATCTGATTGCCCGAAACGAGCATGTGACGGAGCTGGAAAAACCGGACCGTTACGAAGACCGCTTGCAGGTGATCCGCCAGATTCGTGGCAAGGTGGAGAAGTTGGTGAGTTCTTTCGGGTTGGACGGCTCTGAGATCGTGGCAGATATCGCCAGCGATTATTTTGAAGATTACGTGAATTATAAAGAACCGGATATCCGGATGACGAATGAAGAGTTTCTTGGTATCATACAGAAGGTAGCGAGGGAGTGAGGAGAATTATGATGGAAGTGTGTCGAAACCTCCTTGTCCCCGCATTTGATGCGGGGCCGCAAAAGGACAGACCTTATCAATCAGATTTTTATAGGGCCGGTTTTAATGCGATCCCGCGTCAAGCGCGGGAACAGGATAGTTTCGACACGCTACCATCATAATTACTTCTTCAGCCGTTTTTCCAGCAATCGCATATAGTAGCCGCCGACGACTGAACGGGCCTGGAATCCACGTTGTGTTCCGTCAGAAGTGTAATGCCAGTCGCTCAACGGGACGCGTGAGGTCGTTTCGTTGGCGTATTTCCAGACCGGAAGCATGAACGTTTCAAAATCGGCCGTATTGCCGGTCAGGCAGGCACTCCACAGAATCCAGTCGGATTTGGTATAATCTTCGCGGTTGTCCAGCGGCAGACCATATTTGTTTTGTCTGGTCTTGTAGTAAGCTGTTTCTGTTTCAGCTATTTCCGAAGGGAATATATTCAGATCTAACAAGCGGTCCCAAACCAAATTATATTTCTGACTCCATGTACCGGACTTATCGAAGGTCAGCTTATAGTGATCCCCGTCTTTTGCCATCGAAATCCATTTGCCAGCCATTTCACGAGCTGTCGCCAGATAAGAATCCGCTATTTCCTTCTTTCCCAACATTCCGGCCATCTTGCCGTAGCCGGCTACACCCATGATGGCCTTGATGGACAGGTTGGTGTTGTGAGCGAAATGACCGGCGAAATCGTCCGTACACAACTGGTTGTCCGGGTCAAGCCCCTCTTTTTTCAGGTAATCGGCCCAGGTTGTCAAAACATCCCAATGTTTGGCCGCATAATCCGCATTTCCTTCGATTATCGCGATGGCCGTTGCGAGGATCAGCATATTGCCGGATTCTTCGACCGGCATATCGCCGCCGTAGGTCTGTCCGTTAGCCTGCGGATACGTGCCGACATCGTGTGAGGGGAAAGGCTTGTTCCATCTGCCACTTTCGCTGTAGTAAAAGATCGGGTTCATCATCCCCTTCAGGAGCTCGGGGTTATAGCATAAGAACATCGGTGCCGAAGGATAGGTGATATCGACCGTTCCGATCGAGCCGTTGCTGAAATTCTCTTTCGACAGGAATAGCAAGTTGCCTTCCTTGTCTGCCACCAACTTGTGGGCGGAGATAGCCTGACGATAGGCCAGGGCGCACAGCTCGGCATATTTTTGTCCGCCGGCAGCCGCTGTTTCCTGCATTAGTTGCCTGTCGAAATCCGCACACCGTTTCATCATTCCGGCATACTCTTTCTGGCCTTTGGCGAAGGCATCGAAAATGTCCGTCTGTCCGTCGTGCTTCCAGTAGGCCATCCGGTTGTCATTGAAATACTGGATCGCATACAGATCGTCATATCCGATCAACAGATGTCCTGATACGGTCTTTCCGTTTACCTTGCCTAAGTTGTCGGAGTAGGCGAGGACCGTCATCTGTTTTTCCATATCGGGAGATACGTTGTCCGCTTTGCCGGACAGTCTGCCGTCGGACATAAATGCTTTCTTGGCTGCATAATATTCGTCGATAGCGACTGTCACATCCGGAGATTGTGCAGCCGAGAGATAGAAATAACCCCAGTCGATGCGGACATCGTCACCTTTCTTGCCCAAAACTTCTTGGTCGACAGAGCCGGTCTTCAGATAGACATACCCGTCTTTTTCGATCTTTTCGAAGGTGACAGGTTGATCTGTCGTGTTTACAGCCCATTGAGGGGTCGCTTCGAGGTATAACTGGACTTCGTGTGTCCGACCATCTAACGAACGGGCCTGATACGTGATATAATTGTACGGGGCGGTCATGGCCTCCAGGTCGTCCATCAGCATCGGAGCAGTGAAGATCAAATCCAGTTCGACAGGGCCGCATTCGAACGTATAGTACGTCTGTGTCGGCATGACGGTGGTCGCCGTCTGGACCGCTTTATTGTCAAACGTGTCTCCCCGTTTTACCTTCTTCATGATTCCCATGTCCACGTAGGCACCTCCTCCGTTGTTGCGGCAGTGGGCAGCCAGGATATTGCCCGTCGGTTTGAGCGTGTTGGCCACTTCCTGCGGGATTTCCTTCAGCAGGTCGTAATCCAACCCGTTGCCGGTTACGGCCACCTGCTTGCCGTTGATGTACAACTCGATGTTGTCGTCGTGCGAATATTGCAGGAACAGATCTTCCTTATCCGTCCCCTCAGGCCAGTCGAACGAGCGGCGTATCCAGATGTCGCCGTCTTGCCAGGGAGTGGAGCGATACGGATTATCGTCTGTCCCGAATGCCGCCTTGCCTGTTTTCCAGCCTTTTGTCTCGTAATCGACGGCGGTCCATAGGTCGCCTCCCATAAGCCGGAAGCCGCCGTACCGATAACCGGCGTCACCTCTACTTTGTCCGCTCCCATGAACCGGTATGAAACACCGTCTACACGCAGGCTTCCCAATAGCGGGAAGTTACGGCCGGTCCAGTGGCGCACGCTTTCTTCGTTCAGGCGGTCGGCAAACGACCAGGCGCTGGTGTACGGGTCGATCGTTACCAGCGGTGTTGCCGGCGCCCGTAATTCGTTTTTGGCAGCAGGGGCATATACTTCGTTTGCGATGCGCTTGTTCGACGAACAAGCACTCAGCAAAGCAACCGTACAAGCCGATAGCAGCATGATTTGTCTTTTCATTTCGTCTTTACCTTAATTATTATTGATGATTTTAAATAATCTTCCCCTTTTTCGGTTGCCCGAAATTAAAAATAAAAAGCGACAGTCGGAAGCAACAAAGTTCAGCTACCGGCATATTGCAAGATTATTGAAAGCATTTGCATGATTTTTAAAATATCAAAATGTCATTACGACCTCATGTAAATCGGATTAGTATCCCATGTATTTGGAATTACTATAGCGGGTGATATTTTTTAACGTTTCTATCTATCTTGTTTTGTCCCTATGAAGATAACAAAATGATACTGGAGGAGAGGTCGCGTTTCCGTATGGTTATGTAAAAAAAGAAGGTGATACTTGATCGGGTATTAGGGGAAGCTCTGTTGGCTGACAAATAGAGGAAGTGAGATAATTAACATTATTTTAATAGAAGTGAGTAGTGAGTTTTTTACCTAATCCTGTCTTTATCTCTAAAATGTAGAAGAGAAAAGCATGGAACCTTCACACGATCATATAGAAAAGACACTGGACAAGCTTGTCGCCTCCACACGTTCACCTCGTGGGCGCTATTCCGCTTCCGAAAGTTGGAAATTGTTGGAGAGGCGGCTCGTTCCTCCCCGGACAAAGAGGCTGAGACTGTTCCGTCTGGCGGGAGTCGTTGCTGCATCCGTCCTGCTTTGCTTTGCAAGTTGGTTCATCTATGATTATTGGAAGCCGGTAGCGATGCAAACTGTTTCAGCCGGTGCAGCCATATCGGTAATTACTTTGCCGGACCAGACGAAGGTGACGCTGAACCGCTATTCCTCTTTGACTTACCCGGATCGTTTCAAAGAGGATAGGAGGGAAGTACAATTACAGGGAGAAGCTTATTTCGAAGTGGAGAAAGATGCCCGGCATCCCTTTGTTGTGAAAGCGGACCCAGTCGAGGTCGAAGTGCTCGGAACACATTTTAATGTTGAAGCCTATCCCGGAGATGCAGAGGTGAAGACAACTTTGTTGGAAGGTTCTGTCGCTGTCAATGCGCCGGCTGTTTCCAGCCGGATTACGCTTTCTCCCGGAGAATGCGCGATTTATAATCGAGCAGATAAAACACTACAGGAAGAAAAAACAAAGGAAAATAATACGGCTACCGGTTGGCGCGACGGCCATTTTCATTTTGATTATCTGCCGTTGCAGGAGATTGCACGAGAGTTGTCGAATGCTTTTCATGTGAAAATCAAAATTACGGATGAAGATATAAAGGGTTTTCGTATCAGGGCGCATTTTACCGAAGGCGAGAGTTTGGATCAGATGCTCGATCTGCTCCAGCCAGCCGGTAATTTCAGTTATTCAAAGACAAATGATACGATCTTGATTCATTCTAAACTTAACTAAGTCATGAATTATTACCTATATTGTCTCCGCCGGTTCGCCCGGCTTATTCTTCTATTATGGATAGTTTTCAGAATTGCGCCGCTCGCTGCACAAGACCGGGCGGCGCGTCTGGACTTCCAGGTCCGGAAGGCCACACTGGACACTTTTGTCCGCCAGTTAGAGGACTCCACCGGCTTCTCGTTTATCTATGGTGAAAAGGTACAGCTCCGGCAGCCTGTTACCCTTGATGTCCGTCAGAAGACCATCGAGGAAATCCTGCAATATGCATTTGGTCAGGAAGCGATAACGTTTAAAATCTCTGGCACACACATCTTGTTAGGAGAGCGTCCTGTTTCCCGTAAATATACGGTCTGCGGATATATTACCGATTCCATATCGTCAGAAACGCTGATTGGCGCTAATGTTTTGGAATTCAGCTGTCATACCGGGACTTCAACAAATCCTTTCGGGTTTTACAGCTTGACCTTGCCGGAAGGAGAGACCGGACTTTTCTTTTCGTATTTAGGATATGAAACCAAGCATTGCCGTTTTCTGTTAAGTCGGGATACTGTAATGAACATCCGTTTGCAGACCAATAACCAGTTGTCGGAAATCATCGTTCTTTCCGACAAAAAAGAGACAGGCATTCGGGCAACGGGTATGGGTACGTTAGACATCCCGATGACGCAGATCAAGAATACTCCGGCCATCTTAGGAGAGGCCGATATCCTCAAAACGATCCAGTTGATGCCAGGTGTACAGGCTGGAACGGAAGGTTTCAGCGGGTTGTATGTACGGGGTGGTGGACCGGATCAGAACTTGATCCTTCTGGATGGTATCCCCATCTATAATGCCGACCATATGTTGGGCGTGTTTTCCATCTTCACTCCGGAAGCCATGAAAAAGGTTACGCTTTTCAAAGGTTCATTTCCAGCCCGTTATGGCGGCCGTCTGTCTTCTATCGTGGATATCCGGACAAACGACGGCGATATGCAGAATTATCACGGTACGGTCAGCATTGGCCTGTTGACCAGTAAGCTACACTTCGAAGGTCCGATCTTGAAAGATAAAACCTCCTTTTGCCTGACCGGCCGCCGCACTTATCTCGACCTGGTGGCAAGGCCGTTTCTGCCGGAGGACAAGAAATTCAATTACTATTTTTATGATATCAATGCAAAGATCAATCACAAGTTTTCCGACCGGAGCCGTTTATATCTGAGTGCTTATAACGGGAAAGATCACTTCGCTACCCAATATGATGATAATAGCGATTTCAAGGACGGAAGTAAAATGAACTGGGGAAACACAATCATTTCCGCCAGATGGAACTACATTTTCAATAACCGCCTGTTTAGTAACACGACAGTTTCCTACAACAACTACCTATTCAATGTAAGTGCATATTCGAATAATCAATATTCACTCACCAATAACACAACCTTCATCAACCGATATTCTTCAGACTATCGTTCAGGTATCAATGACTGGAATTATCAGATAGATTTTGATTACAACCCATCTCCTATGCACCATATTAAATTTGGAGCAGGATATATCTATCACCGTTTTCGTCCGGAAGTGATGACCTCCAAAATATCAGACAAGGTAGACTCTGAGGCATTTCGCGACACTACTTACCACAGCATGAACAACAGCCGGATTTATGCACATGAAGTATCGGCTTATGCAGAAGATAACCTAAAAATCGGTACTCGTCTACGGCTTAATCTTGGATTACACTTTTCTCTGTTTCAAGTACAAAAACAAAGTTATTTCTCCTTGCAGCCGCGTGTCTCAACACGTTATCAACTAAGTAAAGACGTAATTCTCAAGGCATCTTATACAAAGATGAGTCAATATGTACATCTGCTTTCGTCCATGCCCATCGCTATGCCTACTGATTTATGGGTGCCTGTCACAAAAAAAATCAAACCGATGCGATCCCACCAGTATTCATTGGGGGGATATTATACAGGTATCAAAGGTTGGGAGTTCTCAGTAGAAGGCTATTACAAAGACATGTACAATGTGCTGGAATATAAAGACGGAGTCAGTTTTTTCGGTTCTTCCACCGGATGGGAAAGCAAAGTTGAAATGGGGAAAGGACGTTCGATGGGAATTGAATTTATGGCTCAAAAAACGCTCGGGAAGACAACAGGCTGGTTGTCTTATACCTTATCCAAAAGCGACCGCAAATTTGCTAAAGGTGCTATCAACAATGGAGAGCGATTTCCATACAAATATGATCGGCGCCATAATATTAATCTGACTCTCAACCATAAATTCAGCGAACGCATTGACATTGGTGCCTCGTGGGTGTTTTACACAGGAGGAACCAGTACTATTCCCGAAGAAAAAACAACCATCATCCGTCCTGGCAATGGAGCAAACAATGGCTTTATTCTGGGATTCGATAACTACTACAATCCTATTTATAACAATTCCCCTAATGTTGGAGAGGCCAATTACATAGAACATCGCAATAATTACCGGCTGCCTGCGAGCCACCGGTTGAACATAGGGATTAATTTCAATAAAAAGACCAAGCACGGAATGCGTATCTGGAACATCAGTCTTTATAATGCATACAACTCCATGAATCCGGCATGGGTATTTCGCTCTCATAATGACGATGGAAAAAGTGTGATCAAAAAATATACCCTGCTCCCCTGCATTCCATCTTTTACTTACACTTACAAATTCTAAGTTAACATGAAAACTTATATATATCATCCGCTTATCCTGCTAGTTATAATACTGGTGACAGTATCTTGTGAAAATGAACTCCCTTTTAATATAAAGGATAATCCTCCTAAATTGGTAATGAATGCATTCATCAACGCCGACAGTCTGACAAATGTCTTATTCCTCAACCTGACGGGAAAAGACTACGCCAACCACATTGAAAATGCCACTGTAGAGGTTCACGTCAACGGAGAGTTAAGAGAGACCTTGCGCCCGCTCCCGATGGAAACTGAGTATGACAAGCAATGCCGGTTCAACATCACAGGCAAATTTACTTCGGGAGAAGTAGTGCGTATTGATGCTATGACCGATGACGGCAAATATCATGCCTGGGCAGAAGTCACCGTTCCGCAACGCCTTGATAAAATAGAAAACATCGACACGCTCACCGTCCCACTAACACAAAACGGACATACTCAAGACTACATGCGCTACAAAATAACTTTTAAAGACCGCCCGAACGAGGCAAACTTCTACCGCATTATAGTAGATAAACAAATGCGACTATGGGGATACAACCACGAAGAAGGAGGAGAAGATTACCTTCACTGGACAAAGCATATCAGTTATTCATTTATCGGACGCGAAGACATAGTACTGACAGACGGTCAACCTTCCACAGGAGATGACGAAGACAACGGACTGTTCGACACAGCTAAAAACATTTATGGTGTCTTTGATGATTCGCGATTTAGAGATACCTCCTATACAATGACGGTCTACAACGATCCCGCCATCCCATACAACAACAATTACAATGGATATTATGAAGGAATGGATGTCATCATCCGTTTGTTGAGTATCACGGAAACAGAATATTACTATCTGAAAGCACTCAATCTAGTCGATTCCGACGTTTATGACGAGACAATTAACGAACCTCTCAGATATCCCAGTAATGTACATGGAGGTACGGGAATGGTAAGTATCAGCACGGAAGTATCTCAAACGGTTCGAATCAGGGAAAACACCCCGGAATGACTTGCATAAAATAAATACAGGAGCAGGATTCATAAGTAACTTTCATCTAAAAGATACCCCTGCTCCACCAATCCCCGCTTATCGGTTAATTCCATTAATACTCCCTCCCGAATCAGGACAAGTCGATTGACAACCTCTAAGACTTTTTCGTAATTATGATCAGCAATCACTATCCCTTTCTCTTCCGAATGTTTTTTTATTAATCCGATCAGTTTATCTACCAAATGAAAGGATAAATAATCGAAAGGCTCATCCAACAAGACAAATTTAGCATTGCCCAGCAAAAGCAACTTAGCTTCCAAATATCTCCGTTCACCTCCGGAAAGTTGGGAGACACGCCGTTCCATACACGACTGGGCAACTTCATCATCCTCATAAAAGTCGGGAACGACATTAGCATCCAGGTAACAGTCTACCAATTTCTTTATCTTTTCATGCTTGGGCAAGTAGCCTTGTTGCGGCAGGAAGGCTATTGTCCTTGCATGTTGGTAAGGAGCCGAAAGGACCTTACATTCATCCAACCGGATAAATTTCCGGTCTGCTTTCATTGTTCCGAAGATTATTTGCATCAACACGGATTTTCCTGTACCGTTCCTGCCGAACAATCCAATAACATCACCTGTATTTATTTTCAGGTAAACATCAGTCAGCAGTTGCCTGATACCGAAATTCTTAATAATACTATCTATTTCAAGCAAGTGATGCATAATTTTACAATCCAAAGTACAGACCAATATACAGCAAACACAAAGACAATCAAATTCCGTTTCAGAATTCCGGAATTATAATAGAAAAAGTAGGCTTCCTTTTCAAGAAACTCCTTATAAAGCAAACTGGCAACAATTCCCCAGCCACCCAATAGATAAGGAAAAGCTTCCCAAAACAAGCTCCAGTCAGCTTTTGATACAATAAGTGCACCTAATATAGACAGCGGAACGTTTATTTTCAACGTACTGTAGAAAAACAAATAATATAGTTTTAGTCTCCGCATATATCTTACATTAATTTGACGGCTATAAATATATGAATTTAAATTAGACATCTTACTAAAAACCAGGCTTCAATTTCTGTTTTTATTCCAGATTCGCTAAAAATTTCCTTTCATTTTACGAACGTCTCCACCGACTTTAATTAGGAACAACGATCTATTTCAATTATCTTTGCAGCCAAAAACAGGCACTTACTATGTTTATCATCATCGGAATTATGCTGACAGGAATGCTTTTGGGCTTCCTGCTACGTAATAAAAGACTATCTTGGATACATAAAATAATCACCCTGCTGATATGGGTCCTGCTCTTCCTCCTCGGGATTGATGTAGGAGGAAACGAGGCTATCATCAAAGGACTGCATACATTAGGACTCGAAGCACTCATTATCACACTGGCGGCAGTGACCGGCAGTATACTTTGCGCATGGGGACTCTGGTACCTATTATATATAAGGAATAAAGGAAAGGAGACGGAAGTATGAAAGGAAGTCTGATCATCGTCTCATTTTTCATTCTCGGTACCCTCTGCGGATTTTATCATCTGATTCCTTACGACTTTACGGATAGCAAACTAAGCTATTACGCCCTTTGCGGACTGATGTTCTGCGTAGGTATCAGTATCGGCAATGACCCCAATACTCTGAAAAGTTTCCGTTCTCTGAATCCACGTCTGATGTTCCTCCCCGTCATGACGATACTGGGCACATTGGCAGGATGCGCCGTAGCAGGCATTTTCATGAGCCAAAGAACCTCTTCAGACTGTATGGCAGTGGGAGCCGGATTCGGCTACTATTCCCTTTCGAGTATATTCATCACCGAATATAAAGGCCCGGAATTGGGAACAATCGCATTGCTATCCAACATCATGCGTGAAATCATAGCATTGCTGGGAGCCCCGTTACTCGTGAAATATTTCGGCAAACTGGCACCTATTTCTGTAGGAGGAGCTACCACAATGGACACTACTCTCCCCATCATCACCCGATGTTCCGGAAAAGAATTCGTAATTATTTCTATCTTTCATGGTTTTGTAGTTGATTTCAGTGTTCCATTTCTCGTCACCTTCCTTTGTTCAATATCATTTTAACAGCAATATTCCTTAAAATTCAGTTATATTACATTTTCGTTTCCGCACACGTATTGCAAAAATGTTTCAGAATAAGGTATTTTTGTATCAAAAAGCAGTTGATTTCTTGATTTACATCAAGAAATCAACCGAAACAAATTCTTTTCCTTTTCTTTATTTTTATGCTATAAAACATATTACTATATTTGCATAGGTAAAAAGAAAAAACTAAGCGCTTAGATCAGTTTTCAATAGGTATTAGATTTGTTTTTAGGAATAGTTTTTAGGTATAACAATTAAAAAGTAGGTATTATGAAACGTTTAGGATTAACATTAGTGGCAGC
>ENA-ORMR01002332-ORMR01002332.1-human-gut-metagenome-genome-assembly--contig:-NODE-2332-length-12037-cov-3.141713_pt1 | contig 12037 bp, 10 predicted proteins | sample MGYA00242107_ERZ509003 | MGnify/ENA primary metagenome ERZ509003 (study PRJEB26280, sample SAMEA2338699) | human gut metagenome | biome: human gut; feature: human-associated habitat; material: faeces... | reverse complement strand
CAAGAAAAATCCTAAGTATAAACAACGTCAAGGATAATTTATTATTTTTGCAAAATAATTTAAGTAAGTAATATGGCTATAAGAATAGTTGGTGTAGACTTGCCACAAAATAAAAGAGGAGAAATTGCCTTGACCTATATTTATGGTATTGGTCGTAGCGCTTCAAAATCCATTTTAGACAAAGCAGGGATCGATCGTGATATCAAAGTAAAAGACTGGACAGACGATCAAGCTGCAAAAGTACGTGAAGTCATTGGCGCTGAATATAAGGTGGAAGGTGACCTTCGTTCAGAAGTTCAGCTGAACATCAAGCGTCTGATGGATATCGGATGTTACAGGGGTGTTCGTCACCGTATTGGTTTGCCTTTGAGAGGCCAGAGCACAAAGAACAATGCTCGTACTCGTAAGGGTAAGAAGAAAACTGTTGCAAATAAGAAAAAAGCTACTAAATAATAAGAATTGATATGGCAAAGAAAACAGTCGCAGCAAAGAAGAGAAACGTAAAAGTTGACGCTTACGGTCAAGCTCATATTCATTCTTCTTTTAACAACATTATTGTATCTCTTGCTAATAGCGAAGGTCAGGTAATCAGTTGGTCTTCTGCTGGTAAAATGGGATTCAGAAGTTCTAAAAAGAACACTCCGTATGCAGCCCAGATGGCAGCTCAGGATTGTGCAAAAGTAGCTTACGATCTTGGTTTGAGAAAAGTAAAAGTATTCGTAAAGGGACCGGGTAACGGACGTGAGTCTGCTATCAGAACTATCCACGGTGCAGGTATTGAAGTAACGGAAATCGTAGATGTTACTCCGCTTCCTCACAATGGTTGTCGTCCTCCGAAAAAGAGAAGAGTATAATTAACTATAGTTTCTTGAACATTGAATCCGGAATTGTGAATAGATTGCATATTGACCTTATCCTCTCTGTAATCGCGGCTGCACGGTTCCAGATTCAGAACAGAACATTAAAACAATAAAAAAATGGCAAGATATACTGGACCTAAAACAAGAATTGCCCGTAAGTTTGGTGAGGCAATATTCGGACCGGATAAAGTTCTTTCAAAAAAGAACTATCCTCCCGGACAGCACGGAAATGCCCGCAAGAGAAAAACTTCCGAGTACGGAATCCAGCTTCGTGAGAAGCAAAAAGCTAAATACACTTACGGTGTATTGGAAAAACAGTTTAGAAACCTGTTTGAAAAGGCATCACGTTCAAAAGGTATTACCGGTGAAGTGCTGTTGCAGTTACTGGAAAGCCGTTTGGATAACGTAGTATTCCGTTTGGGTATTGCCCCGACGCGTGCTGCTGCCCGTCAGTTGGTTTCTCATCGTCACATTACAGTAGACGGAAGTGTTGTAAACATTCCTTCTTACTCTGTAAAAGCCGGTCAGGTTATTGGTGTTAGAGAAAAATCCAAATCTCTTGAAGTGATTGCCGACGCACTGTCAGGATTCAACCACAGCAAGTATCCTTGGATCGAATGGGATCAGTCTTCTTTAAGCGGAAAATTACTGCATCTGCCGGAAAGAACTGACATTCCTGAAAACATTAAAGAGCAGTTGATCGTAGAATTGTATTCTAAATAATAATTGATTTCCATGGCGATATTAGCATTTCAAAAACCCGATAAAGTATTAATGTTGGAAGCGGACAATTTCTTCGGAAAGTTTGAATTTCGTCCGTTGGAACCCGGCTATGGTATTACTATAGGTAATGCTCTGCGCCGTATTCTCCTGTCGTCACTTGAAGGTTTTGCTATTACATCCATTAAAATCGAAGGGGTTGACCATGAATTTGGTACAATCCCCGGTGTTATCGAGGATGTGACAAACATTATCTTGAATCTGAAACAAGTACGGTTCAAGCATATTGTAGACGACATAGAGAATGAAAAAGTAAGTATTACTGTTTCGGGTTCGGAAGTGTTCAAAGCCGGTGATATTGGTAAACAGCTGACCGGATTCGAGGTATTGAATCCTGAGTTGGTTATTTGTCGTTTGGATCCGAACGCAGGTTTCCAGATCGAGCTGACGATTAACAAAGGTCGCGGATATGTTCCCGCTGATGAAAACAGAGATCCGAATGCAGACATGCACGTGATTGCAATCGACTCTATTTACACACCTATTCGCAACGTTAAGTATTCGATCGAGAACTTCCGTGTTGAGCAAAAGACGGACTACGAAAAGTTGGTTCTTGAAATAGCCACTGATGGTTCTATTCATCCGAAGGAAGCGTTAAAAGAAGCAGCTAAGATTCTGATTCACCATTTCATGTTGTTCTCAGATGAAAAGATTGCTATCGAGACAGTTGACACTGACGGTAATGAGGAATTCGATGAAGAAGTGCTTCACATGCGTCAGTTGCTGAAGAGCAAGCTCTCGGATATGGATCTTTCCGTTCGCGCATTGAATTGCTTGAAGGCCGCAGATGTTGAAACATTAGGTGAACTGGTTAAATTCAACAAGAATGACCTGTTGAAATTCCGTAACTTCGGTAAGAAGTCACTTACAGAACTTGATGAACTGCTTGAGAGTCTGAACCTTTCATTCGGTATGGATATCACTAAATATAAATTAGATAAAGAGTAAGTATAGCGATGAGACACAATAAGAAAATAAATCATTTAGGTCGTACGAACACTCACCGTAACGCAATGCTTTCAAACATGGCATGTTCTCTTATCAAGCATAAGAGAATCTTTACGACTGTTGCTAAAGCTAAAGCGCTCCGTAAGTTCGTAGAACCGCTTATCACTAAGTCTAAAGAGGATACAACTCACTCAAGACGTGTGGTATTCAGCAATTTGCAAGACAAATATGCTGTAACAGAATTGTTCAAGGAAGTATCTCAGAAGATCGGTGACCGTCCGGGTGGTTACACTCGTATCCTGAAGACTGGTAACCGTCTGGGTGATAACGCAGCCATGTGCTTCATTGAACTGGTTGATTACAACGAAAACATGTTGAAGACAGCTACAGCTAAGAAAGCGACTAAGACAAGACGTTCTCGTAAAAAGTCTACAGCTGCTGCTGAACCAGAAGCTCCTGTTGCAGAAGCACCGGTTGCAGAAGAAAAAGCTGCTGAATAAATTCCGGCTTATTCAACAAACAAATAAAAAAAGCCTGTCTGCCTTTCGCAGACGGGCTTTTTGCGTTTTACCAGAGCCTGACCCTAACAGACAGTCTCAAATAGAGGTTCATTCCTCTTCTCAAGATCTTGATAATCAGGGAGAGGAAAACTTTCAGGGCTGATGGGAGGTGTTTCATCCGGTACAGGTTTAAAGTGGAACAAAAAATTCAACAAAGCCAAGATAAATTCAAGAACCTTTCTGATCTTCTTCATGATGGATAGTCGTTTAGAGTTTATAATACATTGCACTTGATGCGGGGTCGCAAAAAGACAGACCTTATCAATCAGATTTTTGTAGCGTCGGTTTTAATGCGATCCCGCGTCAAGCGCGGGAACAGGATCGTTTTGACCCCTCCCTACGGGGTAGTTGTTTGGTATGGCATACGGTTGAACCGTTATTCTCCGATTAACGCCATCACCGCCTGTATCGTTTGTGTGATCTGGATGATACTGTGCCGGTACGTTTCCCGATTATCGCCGTTCAGTTCGCTGATGTAAGGACTGTAGGCGATCTCCTTTGCATAGGCCTGCGGGTTGTTGCTTACCTGCCAAGCGGAGCGATAATTGTTCCGTATCAAGCGGGCGAAATCGAGGAAGGAATTCTCTCGTGTGTCGTAGCGTCGGAAATTCAATGGATAGGAGGATGCCTTTACGGTAGTTTTCCCGCCATGCCAATAAGCGTTGCTGCATCCATAGGCGGTCAGTCCGAAATAGTTTCGGCACTCCTTTGCCAGATTGCTCGTTCCCCAGCCGCTTTCAAACGCCGCCTGTGCCAGAATGACCAGCGGATTCAGGTTGAAGGCGGCTCCTGCTGACACAGCTGCCGGTAGGCATTCTTTTACGAAGTTGATTTGCGCTGGTTTCATAATTCTCCGGGTCTGTCATCTTCACCACCTGCATTGGACTTATCTGTCTCTTGTCCAATACGTTCAATACTCACTTTGGCGATCATTTCGCGCAGCTTAACTCCCGGAGAATAGATTATTCGCGGCTTCCTGATCAATGATGCGTGAAAATCATCCGCATTTACCACTCCGGAGCTTCCGAGTGAGAGCCGGAAGTTGCCCAATGCACCCAATTGGACCACTTCGCCACGCAACAACGCTTCCTGCATGCAACGGATCAGTCCCAACAAGACGAGAGCCACGTCACCGTCGCTGGCTGTTGAACGGTCTGCCACCACATCGCAGATCGTGTTGAAATCCATCATACCAGTGACATTGGCCGAGGCATAATCCCGCTTGGCATCGGCTGCCGCACCTTTGGTCAAGTCTTTTTTTAAAACAAGTTTGTACTTTACTGACATACGATTAATAGATTAAGGGTTAGTGATTTACTACATTACAAAGATACGGTGTCCTGAGGTCTGGCGGGAAAGGTATATACGGTTAGCTGAGGTTTTGGCGGTATTTCTTGTTTTTTTGTAAAATAATTGTCGGATTCCTTGCATGATACCAAAAAATGTCGTACATTTATAATGTATTAGAATGTTTAAATCAAAATTATTATGAATGATAAAAAAATAGAGCTTATATCGGCAAAAGGAGCCATGGGTGTTACCGAATTCGCGCTCCTTTATTTTCCGGAATCTCCCCCTGAGACTGCCTATAAAAGGATGTGGGTATGGATACGGACTTCGCGTGGTCTGAAAGAAAAACTTTTGGCTGCGGGATGGGTGAAATTCCAGAAACTTTATACGCCGAAGCAGGTCGCCTGCCTGGTTGAGCACTTGGGGGAACCTTAGAAAGAATAAACAACCGAAAGAGCCGCACGAAGCGTTCCTGCGGGAACAGTAGCCTTTCATTTAATACACAATAGTATGGTAATACAAAAAGAAGTCGAAGGTACTTGCTTCGACTCTGCGTTCCAGACAGGGAGCGCCAGTTTGATGACCTTGAATCAGTACATCGGTAAGGTGAAGAGTGGTGAGTATGCGAGACCGATCGCCTATCTGCGTGGGCTTATCAAAGCCGGCAAGAAGGATGAAGCTGATGCTTACAAGAAAAAACTGCCCCTCTATGTCGCCGGCGGCGTGATGGAAGGAGGTCGTAAGTTGGAACACATGGCGCGCTATAGTGCTTGCATGGTGATCGATATAGACGATTCGCCTATACCCGTCCTTGAATTGCTCCGCCGGGCGGCTGAGCTCCCGTATGTGAAAGCCGGTCATGTCAGCCCTTCCGGGACCGGCGTCAAGCTCTTCATAATGGTTGACAGTGATTTGAAAAATCATAACTTGGCCTTTGGAGTCGTCAAACACCGTGTCGAAGTGGATCTTCCGGGCGTGAAGGTGGACGTCAGTGGAAAAGATCCGAACCGTGGCTGTTTCGCCGGCCATGATCCGAACGCTTTTTATAAGGAAGAATCTGAAGCGATCGAAATCCCCGTTGCTGATCCGGAGCCTCAGGCTGCTTCCGGACATTCCTCCGGAAGCGTGTGCTCCGGCACGCGGCTTTCGAACTACATTGACAAGTATGAACAAAGCAATACTTTTGTTGCCGGTAACCGTCATTCCTATCTTGTGAAGCTGTCCTCTGTCTTGAACAATGCCGGCTTTTCTCTCTACGACGCTGTCAGTGAGTGTGTCCGCCGCTACGGTTCGGTCGACTTTCCGGCTGCCGAGGTCGAGACAACAGTAAACGACATCTACCGGCGCTACAGTGCCTCGCATGGGAGCTGTGCGTTCCATCCGGACGGGACCAGTTCCGTCCCGAAGTCTGCCAAATCTGCCAAGTCTGCCACCCCCTTTCCCAAAATGGCACAAAAGGATGTAGAATACGGTGAATGTGATGATATAGAGCTGGATAACACCCTTCTTCCTTGCTTTGACGAGAATATCTACGGTCACTTGCCACCTCTTCTCACGGACATATTGAAATGTGCGTACAGTCGTACGGATCGCGACATTTTGCTGATTTCTTCGCTGACGCTTCTGAGCAGCGTGTCTCCTGGTGTCAAAGGTTCGTTGGGCGAACACGATTACACACCTGCCTTTTATTCGATCATAACCGGCGGTTCTGGAAGTGGGAAAGGGCGTATCGCTGCCCTGCAACGGATGCTCGAACCCTGGCAACAGTATATTTATGACAATTCTCGTCACCAGGTTGAAGAATATGAAGGGTTGCAGGAAGCATACGATAACTACAAGATGCATAAACGTCAGAAACAGACCTCCAAACAGCCGCTCGGGCCGGCTCCTTCAAAGCCAAAGGTGGTGAAACAGAGAAACCTTGCGCTGACGGGTAACGTCACGCAGGCCCGGCTCGTGGAACTGCTCGAAGCCAACTATCCTTACACATCCTGCATGGTCGATACAGAGATGGAGACGGTCTTGAGCATGTTCTCGCAGGATTTTGGCAAGTATAACGATGTGCTGAACAAGTCGTATCATCATGAACCTGTAGGCAGCTCGACGAAAAGCAGCGGATCGTTCATGGTCAAACGGCCCAACTTGGCACTACTGCTGAGCGGTACTCCTGCCATGCTTCCCCGCCTGATCCCTTCGACCGAAAACTGTCTCTTCAGCCGTATTCTGATGTACCGCATACCGGGAAGCGGGACCTATCGTCCGTTGACTTCGGCCGACGATAGCCCGGCAGCATCCGAATATTTTGAAAGTTGGGGGCAGCGTGTGCTCGATATCGGAGTTTTTCTCGACAACTCTCCGACCTGGGTCAAATTTAGTGATGCCCAACGTAAACGCCTCGATCGTTTTTTCGAGCGCGAGTACTACAATGTCCGTTCTTTCGGTAACGAAGACATGGAGTCGACGGTCCTGCGCTATCGTCTGGCTATTTTTCGCATAGGAATGGAACTGACCGCGTTGCGCAAGGGCGAGAGTGGTTGCTCGGAGCGTGTCTGGACGATCAGCGACGATGATTTCGCCACCGCCTTCCATCTCGGCAAGGTTTGTCTGCAACATGCCTATGTCGTGGCTACATCGTTGCAGAGTGCTTCGTCGGAAGTACACTTCCGGTTTCCACACCATTTGCGCAACTTGTTTGTCTCCCTTCTTGATTCTTTCAAACGCATTGACGTGGTCAAGGAAGCGAATGTCCGTGAAATTTCAGAATCGACTGTCGATAAATTCCTTCGGAAACTGCAAAAAAATGACCTAATCATCTCAGAAGGAAATGGTTATTACCGGAAGACGGAACGGGGAAAGCAGGTCGTCGAAATTTAAAAAGGCCCCGGCAGACTTGGCGGACTTTGGCAGGTTTTTCAGGCAAAATCCGAAAAACTTCAAAAAACAGACCGGTAAGCATCGGACCAACGACGGACACGTACCCCTTTGAAACGCAGTAAGCATCGGGGTTTTCCCTAAAAAGCACCGATTTTTGAACGAAAGTGGTATTAATGAATTTTTAGAATGCTATTTTTGTGGATAAATCTCTGTGGATGAGCTATTTGGTGGATGTAAAAATGACGAAAAAAAACGATCGTTTCTTTTCGTCATTTTTACAGCACAAAAATACATATACTTTTTAAAACCACAACCCTTTTCCTGAAAAAAAATCTTATCTCTATATCCTTTCTTATCAATCAGATAGCAATTTAAGGACAAAAAACCACCTTTTCAACACGAACTCCAAAAAGAGGCGAAAAAAATGACGAAAAAAAACGATCGTTTTTGCTATCAATATACGAAAGTTAACACGTGTACATTATTAACGCGTGTACATATATATAGGACGAACATTTCAATTATTGTATTATTAATATTAAAGTTTAGATTATGAACAAGAGAATTTCTACTCTTATGTCAGGATTGCTCCTGACAAGTGCGTTCGCTTCTGCCGCCAACGTTGTGCCGGGCAACTTGGAAAAGGCAAAAACTGCATTGGCGAATGGCAAAAGCTATTTTATCGTTCAGGATGCAAATGGTAATGGTCAATGGGACTCCAATGAATTATTGTTGAGTGCTATAAAAACCGGTGCTACTGTTTCATTCAAAGGCGTGGTTGTCGGTGATGAAAAAAATCTGACGTGGACGCTTGGAATACAGGAGTATGCAAATCCGGACGGAGAAACTTATTATTATACGTTGTATAATGCGGAAACGGAGTCTTATTTGGCTTTTAAAGATGACGGCTCAGCAGCTGTGGCAGCTGAAAAGGGCGAGAATAAGGTCGATGCCCGTGCATTGTTTACTGCTGCGCAGGGTTATGACGATAAGACCCCTTATACGAATGGTGGAAACTTGTTTGCTTATAAGGCGACTACGTCAAATGGTAATGCATTGACCTTGAGTGTCAGCAACGTGACCTTGGGGGCTATTGCCAACAACAAGATCCTCTTCTGCGAGTACAAAGAAAATATACTTCCCGTTACGGAAGCAGGTGCGAAAACATTGAACGACGTAAAAGGAGGTGAAGGTTTCGAACTGGGCTTTTCTGCCGGTAATACTTTCGAATGGGTGAACGATATCCTGAAAGATCAGAAGCTGAAAGCTTTTGCTGTGGTTAGTGATATTACTTGGACTCAGACGACTACCGGTACAGGCGGACAAACCGATATGTGGATTCCTAAGGGTATCTACTTCGCTAAAGAATATCCGGCTTCTTTGAATGGCAAGAATGTGATTTCTGAAAAGGAAGATTTTGAAGCTTGTGTATTCTTGGCTGTCGCAGCGGACAAGAACTATGATATCCATCAGGCAAAACGTGCGGATGGCACGGGCTTTGAGTTTGCTTATGTATCCGGTTCTGACATGAACTTCTATAAAGGTACGGGCACGGACGAAGACCAGCTGTCTCAAGGTTCGGAAGTATATGTAGGTAACGCTTGCGTATCTGTTGTCATTCCGGATCCGATGCGTGCAAATGACGAGTACAACCTCAAACTTGCCGATGTCCGTCTTCAGACAGATGCGAGCAAAGAGTTGCATAAGTCGATCGCTACAGGTTTGTATGTAGGCGTTATCACGGACCAGAATGAAAACTATTTGGTGACTACCAGCACTGCAACTTTGAAATTCAAGGCTGTTAACTCTACGATCTATGATGTGACCGAATTGCTGAATGAAGAAGATGCTCCTTCTATCTATACGATCCAATTCGTAAGCGAAGTGAACAAAGCCGTAGCAAGCGAAAAGGATATGTATCTGACAGTCAAGAATGGTGTACGTAATTTTGAATTGGCTGCCGTAGAAGAAACCGACACGGAAGATCCGATGTTCCAGTTTGTGATTAAGAATGTTGACAAGAAGAATAACATTGTTACATTCGCCAATCGTCAGACACAGCATGAAGTGAAAGTTTCATTGCATCAGGAAAAAGATGCTCAGGACTTTACCGTATATCCTACCGTGGCCACAGACCTGTATGTTGAAACCTTTGACGATCCTGCAACAGGTGGCAAGAACGGTGTCGTGACATTTAAGAAGGGTAATCTGGCTAACACGAAAGTGTTGTTGAACAAGATTGTTGTTGAAGACAAGTTCGCTACATTCGTAAATCGTGAAGAAGGCGCAGGCCTGGTAACATTCGAATTGGCCAAGAACTCTGATGCTCCGGTTGCTTTCTATGTCGGTGCAACGAAGAATGCTACGACAGGTGCAATTCAGGCCGGCAATTTGGTTTCTTATCTTGACGAAGCGACACAGTTTGAATTGGTGAAGAGCGATAAGTATGATTATGTGGCTACTCCGTATGTTTATATGAGAGGTGACCGCGTGATGACAGCTGTTGAAAGAGATACGGTTGCTTACTATACTTACGAGGTGAAAGCATTTGATGCCGATGTTGCAAATCTTTCTATGCAAATTATAGCCAATAAGCCTGCTGCCAAGTTGGCTGCAAGCGGTGCTTCTAAAGTGATTATCAAGAAAAATATTGATAATTCCGTCTCTTTGATCAATGCTACAACAACATCTGTTTTGACTGGCAATGCTGCTCAATATATGGAAGTAGCTGATCTGAAAGCTGAAAAGCAGGGTGTTTGGAATATCGGCGCAAATTATGATTTGGCAACTAAACTGAGCGAAGGCTTGAAGACTTTCATGGTTGAAGAATCTCCGGCTATCAGCTTGGAAGCTGTCTCGCAGCATGTGTCATTCGAAGCTGTTCGCGGCGGTTTCATGACAATGGACGAAAACAACGATGCTCGTTTGGCTATTGCCGGTGTTGCAAGTGAAGACTTGACATTCTGGGTCGATACGGTCCATTCAGATCGTAACATCCCGTCGTTCTACATCGCCAAGGGTGGTAACTTCTTGTATAATGCAAAAGATTCTTCTGCTTATTATTCAGTCCGTGGCAACAAACGCTTTGATGTAGAAGTAGCAGGTAATACCTATGCTAAGTTGATCTTCAAGGCAGGGGAACTGATCTCTTCTGATACATTGCAGACAGTGGTTGATGGCCGCTCTGTTTTGGTGGCAGAAAAAGACAATGCCCCGAAGAAAATCAAAGGCGGTTTGGGTGACTTCCAGTTCCAGATCATCAAGGCTGAAGATGGCAGCGATGACTATCTGATCCGTCAAGATGGCCGGTATATTTGCCAGTACAACAACTACTTCTATATGGGGGCTAAGAAGGCAGAAGCTTATCGCTTTACAATCGAATCACAGTCTGCTCCGACTGCTAACGAAGGTGTGGAAGTAGCAGCAATTAAGGTTATCGCTGGCGAAGGCAACGTGACGATTGCCGGTGCTCAGGGCAAGAAAGTTGTCATCAGCAACATCTTGGGCCAGGTAGTGGCTAACACGGTTGTTTCTTCTGACAACGCTACAATCGCTGCTCCGCAGGGTATCGTAGTTGTAGCTGTTGAAGGTGAAGAAGCTGTAAAGGCTATCGTTAAATAACGGTTGATACTAAAAAACAATACTGTCTATCGTAAGGGCGGTTCACGTACCGCCTTTACAGACATATGACATTTTATAATCAAATAATTCTAAATATCACCGTGCGGTATTTCCCGGATAGCCGGCCTTGCAGCCATTGCCTGGGAGCGTCCAATTACCCCGCGAGGGGGAACAAGCGGTGAATATTAATACTAAAGTTAATGAAATTATAAAAAGTTCTTCTGCCCTTCCTTCTGTGAAGACCGGAGGCAGACAAAAAACAAGCCCCTGCAATCGTTTGGTTGCAAGGGCTTCGTTATATGATTACGTTGCAGTTCTTCTTGATCCTTCAAGGTGAAGATTCAACTTAGAAGTGTAACTTAGCCGGAAAGTTTCAACATTCTATCGCATTATGAACGCTTTAGGATGTCGGATCGAATTGTCGATGTCGTTGTAAATGGGGCGATAGACAATATTGATCCCCTTTCCCCAACAAAGCCTCGTCCTCTTTTGTTATATTTATACGAAAGATAAAACTCAAATAGTAAAAGTATGGAAATTGTAAAAGTAGTAGGACGAGAAGTTCTTGATTCACGTGGTAACCCGACTGTTGAAGTAGATGTACATTTGGCTTCCGGCGCTTTTGGCCGTGCAGCTGTTCCCTCCGGCGCTTCTACCGGTGAAAACGAAGCAATCGAGCTTCGTGATGGCGACAAAAAACGCTATGGTGGCAAAGGCGTTCTGAAAGCTGTCGATAATGTAAATAATGTAATTGCTCCCACTATCCTGGGCATGAGCGCCCTGAACCAGCGTGAGGTCGACCATAAACTGATTGAACTCGACGGTACGAAGACAAAGTCTAATTTAGGCGCCAACGCCATGTTAGGCGTTTCTCTGGCTGTTGCCAAGGCGGCAGCTAACTATTTGGACCTGCCTCTTTACCGTTATATCGGCGGGACGAATGCATATGTATTGCCTGTCCCGATGATGAATATTATCAATGGCGGTTCGCATTCTGATGCCCCGATCGCTTTCCAGGAATTTATGATCCGTCCGGTTGGAGCTTGCTGCTTCCGTGAAGGTTTGCGTATGGGGGCTGAAGTTTTCCATGCTTTGAAGAAGGTG
>ENA-ORMR01002330-ORMR01002330.1-human-gut-metagenome-genome-assembly--contig:-NODE-2330-length-12042-cov-2.575206_pt1 | contig 12042 bp, 11 predicted proteins | sample MGYA00242107_ERZ509003 | MGnify/ENA primary metagenome ERZ509003 (study PRJEB26280, sample SAMEA2338699) | human gut metagenome | biome: human gut; feature: human-associated habitat; material: faeces... | reverse complement strand
GATTTGAACCAATATCTAAATTTAATTAATAATAAGTTTGAACTTCCTACATCTTTAAAACCGTTTTTGTTACTTAATCAAAACTCTTTAAGTAGAAAATACGGTGAACAGGCATACGAAATAGAAGAAGCACTTATACATAATTCTTATGAAAAACTTCTTAAAATTTTAAATGTAGATAATAATAAATTGTCTGTAGATAATGCAAAATTAATAAAAAGCGTTTATGAAAGTTTATCTTATAATTTGCATAAAGAAAATGCATTCTCTACAATTATTAAATTAATACCTTTTATCTCTAACGAAACTAGATTTTTAATTGATTCATTTGCTGATACATTATATAAAAACAACAGATATCGTGAAATTTTATCAGTGAATGATTATAAAAATTTGCTATATACAGTTTCAAAATCAAAAATTGATAAAGTAATTGCTTCATTGAATAAAACTTACCGTACAAAATTCAGTTATGATACATCTTCAGATGAAGATAAAAAAAGAATGAATATGTTTAAAGATGCTTCGGATGTTTTGTTAGATTTCTATGGTACACATCAAAATTATGTAAGTAATGATTTTTGTAAATGGATAATCTCACCAGTTTTTGCCTCTGAAAATGTTACAGAGGGAGAAGATTTTGATTTTGGCTTTGAATATACATATAATGCTTTCGTAAATTATGATTTTCTATACAAGTCTATAAGTATTGATTATGTAAAAACGTTTATTGATGAATTTACAAATAAGAAGCGTTTTATTACTTCTGAAAATAAGCAAAATGTTTTGAACACAGTTGAAAAAGCCCTTGATTATATTCTTGATAATAATAGTGAAGCATTTGATACATTACTGGGTATTTTTATTAATAAAGAAAATACAGAGTTATTCAATTTTATTGTAGGGTATGTAAATAGAAATATTGAAAATGTATCAGAACAAAATATAAATACATATTTAATATTATTAGCAGTAGCAATAGAAGATAAAGTTGCTGATAATATAAAGACTGAATTCGAAATTCCTACTGTAATAGAAATCATAAAGAATATTTTAACTAACAAATTTTCGATTATTAAAAAAGATAATTATAATACAATAAATCGATTGTCCTTAACACTTATTAAAGACGAGAATGACGTAAAACAAGTTATAGAAATTATAGATATATTAAAAGAGGATAATTATAGTGGCATTGATGAAATTGAAAATGTATTAATAGAGAACTTATTTGTATTTGAGTCTGAAGAAGACTTTAATATAATAAAGCAATTTTTATTTGCAAATTATAATTTGTTATCAGAGGATAATAAAATCCTGTTATCTCAAATCATTGTTAAGTATGCTATTACTGAAGATGTGTCTAGTCATTTAGAGGAACACGTGGAAGAATTTTTAAAGGAATATGCCGAAATAATAAAAATCAATCCAAATATTCAAATTATAAATAACCTACTAGATGCAACATATGAACTTACAGAAAATACTCTTATTCCTGATGAAAATACGGAATATTTTGAACAATTAACATGTTTATTAGCCTTGTTTATTCAAGGGAATAAATATGTGTTGAAAAATTTAATTTGCCTAGTTTTAAATGACGACTTATTTACTGCAGAATTTTGTAAAATAATTGGTGAAATCATACACAAAATGGGTAATGAAGTTTGGGAAAATGATGATAGAATTTTAGATATATTTAACAGTCTGATTTCCGAAGATAATGACAGTGACTATCTTGATTGTGCTATAAATATTTTTATGACAATATCTGTAGTTCATACGAATGAAAACTTAAGAACCATATATAAACTAATATTTGAAAATAATTATGATATTGCCAATAAGGCACATTGGTTACTTAAAATAGATAAAATAAAAGCATATACTGCTGAGGATTTAGTTAGTTTTAGGACTGAAATACAACCAGAAGACGATATCGAATGTATTGTTAAAATATGGCGACATTTTCTTGACTTATATAATGTTGACGAACGAGAAAGAATGTTAAGTACTACCTTGTTTGAAACAGAAGATGCAAGATTTTTTAAATCATTACTTGAGTCAATTCATATGATTACAAATGAATATGAAGAATTGAATAGTATTATTAACAAATATAGTATTGATACTAAAATTCTAAAATTACTACCTAAACGTCCTATAATTACAGATATGTTGATTGGTGAAGATAGAAAAAAACCTTCAAAAACTTTGTTGTTAAATACAAAAATTCTATATGATACAGAGGTTGAAAATAAATTAGATATAATAAGACAAATGCTTCAATGGGCATATGATTTATATAACGACATTTTGAGAGATACAGAGATTAGAGGATTTCAACAAGAAGTTAAAGAACTTATTAATACAATCTTTAAAGATAAAACATTTGGTAAAATAAAATTTAAAAAATAATCGCTAGATTTAGCACATTTTCTTAATACACCTCAAATAATGCTCGTTGAAATCTTTACAGCCACAAGTCAGGCAGATGTTTTCAAACGGATATTTGGCACAGATTTTGTCTGCGATTGGTCTTGAAACTTCATCATTATCTACAAAAAGGTAGTGCTTTTTGTATTTTTCAAACTCTATGTGATCAATATGTTTTGGCAGAGAATTTATTCCGTTTGTTGGTGTTACAATATGGTATTTGCTGGATTGTCCATGTTCATTCAGGTGTTGCCATAGTGCATAAGCATCCAAAAAGCCCTCAACTATACACAAAATTTCTGTATCTTTCGTATAGCGATTTACTGCAGAAAGATTATTGGGTGTACCTTTGGAACGACACAAGCCTTTCTTTGAAAAATCTTTTGGGCGGAGTTCATAACCTAGAATTTCCATGCCGGCATTAGTTCGGTATCCGTAATTCGGAAAAACCCACTTGTTAAGATGCGGTTCAAAACCAATATTCATATTGTAAACAGTTTCTTTATTAATTCCACGCTTCAGATAGAGGAAATTTAGTAACTCCTCATTTTCTAACAAATAATCATTACAGGTATCAAAGCCCAGCATATATCCGATTTGTTCCTCATAGGATAAAGAATTTCTATCATCTTGATATTCATATTGCGTTGGTTGGCTTAATCTTCTTAGCTTAGGGTTGCTCATAATTTTCTTGTAAATCATTTTTGAATGTTCAGGATTGGCAAAGCAATGCAATACACCTTTGCGCTCGTTGAACTTCAAATTATCTCTGCCGGTGTCCATACAGAACGGACATTGAAAGATAAATTCATCACCTTGCTTTTTATTGAAATATGGCGTCAAATAATACAAAACTTGTCCTATATTTAATCTCATTTATATAAACCTCCGTTAGTGTTGTTAAACTTGTTATTGTACGGTTACAAAAAGGGTTCGACAATGACTGCCGCCCGTAATCGCCGAAACTATTGTCAAGAAAAACATTGACAATAGTAACGACATTAACGGTTATTAAATTAGATCTTCAAGTGTTTGGGTATCTTCACACAACTCTTGTTCTTCAAGTTTAATTAACCTATACTCTGTGCCGGAATTGCGATTAATTGGTGTATCTTCCAAAAAATAACCTTTTTCAAGTGCCATTTCTTGTAAAGAGTCAATATAATCATCAAAGCGGTCTTTGAATTTATCACGAGATATGCCAAAATTATTAAAGTGCTTGTATATGAGGTCAGTTCTTGTGAACCCTTTACCTAAATTATTCAAGAAAAATTCCCATAATTTATCATAAGCGTCATCTGATTTCGGTTTATATTTGAGAAAATTTTCAAAGTCTTGTGATATAAATTCAACGGTATCGATAGCCTGCTGCATGTCTTCTTCATTAATAATCAGTTCGGTTGGATGATTTAAAGCAGCGTAAAGGCATGATATTTTAAGTGCTTTATGTTGTCGACTTTGAATTTCTTTTTTACGCAAAACATCTTCTGTTGCATTTTCGAGTTCTTCCATTTGTACTTTATAAAGATACTGAACATCTTTTAGGGCTTCTTCTGTTATTTCATAAATAGCATTTGTGGGAATTTTGTTGAAGATTTCCATAAACCGTTCAGAAAGGTTTTTGCAATCTTTATAAAATTGTTGTTCTTTTCTAAAAGCGACTTCTTTGTCATATTCAATAATTTTATCCTGTTGTTTCTGGAAAGATATAACGCACCTTCTACCTAAGCCTGTTTGCATAAGCAGGTTGAACATATTTTTGAGATTCCCGCTGCTAAACAAGGTTGGATCTGAAAGAAACAGACAATTTACGGGCATGTCCTCAATACTTGCTTCCCGCTTACCATGCTTAATTGATTTTGAGGGAATTTTACCGTCATAACCATCATATAGACAGCCTAAGAACTGTTTTTCGCTATTTTGCGCAGAATCTAAAAACATTCCGAATTCCGACATCTTATAAGTAATCGCCCCGAATCGTGCTTCTTTTAGAGTTTTTGCATCTTCAAAAAGCCCCTCTTGTGTTCCGTCCACGACTTCCAAGACAGGATAGCGAATAGATTTTTCGGCTTCTTTAATAAGTTGTTTTATCGGTTTATTATTTTTGTCTGTGTATTCTTCACGAATTTTTTGTTTCTTTTCAAGATAATACGCTTCTGCTTTTTCATTGAACCAATCTCTGAACGGTTTAAAAACCAAACTGTCATATTCATTTGAAATCCTATCTTTACCGCCGCCAGACGGAAGCAATATAATCGCATAATAATTAGGGATGTCGATAGTATCAAGTTTCTTATACCGCACACCTTTTGAAGTTATCATTTGTGCTACTTTCAGAAGTTGGATTGATGTAATAGCCGTTTCTGATGTGTTTACATAACGATTTGAAAATACGTCTAATGTTTCATTCATAATTTTTGGTAATCTAATTTTTGTCATGATTTTGTTCTCCTTTTCTGTACTCTTTAATGTTTCTGATTGTTTCAATTCGCAAAGTTGATTCAAACAATTCTGCATCAATAAGGTATTTGCCCCGCTTGCCGCCGATTTTAATAGCCGGATAAATCCCTTGCCTGATCCCCATTCGGATTGAATACTCCGAAATCCCGAAATGTTTAACCGCTTCTTGAATTGTAAACATTTGTTTTGGTGTAACCTGTTTTGTCTTTTCTTTTTCTAGCATAAAACCTCCTTTTGTCCCAATTTGCCAAATGTATAATTGACAGAGAAAATTTCCCTGTGTTTTAATTGTGGATATGAAATATTTTTTATCCACACAACCATTAACTCACGAAAAAACGCGAAACCACTGGACAGCGCGATGTGAGATAAGTGTGGATAAAAAATATTTCATATCCACAAAGGGGGAAAAGCATGGAAAATAGCAGAACACTTCACGAAGATTTTTATACGAGATTAGAAGATGCCATTAATGATAGTAACAAAAGTTATTTAGAACTTGAAAAAATTACGGGAATTCCTGATTCAACATTAAATTCATATGCAAATAACCGAAGAGGAGCAAGTGTTGAAAATTTAACAAAATTCTGCTCTAAATTGAAAATTTCATCAGATTTTTTGATAGGTTTAAGTCCTTCTAAATATTTAAAAAACTACCCAATGGTAAATAAGACAGGATTAAATGAACGCTCACTAGAAGCACTGGAATCGATGAACAAGTATAGTCATGAACAAATAGAAACATTAAACTTTCTTTTAGGTTCAGATGTTTCCGGCATTCCTTTTGCAAATTTCTTATATTATCTCGGAGAGTATTTGAAAGTTTATAAAAAGAGCCAATCTAACAATAAGCGAGATTTAAAAGCAAGAAGGATTTATGCGATTAGGCATAACATTTCATATAAAGAGGTTCGTAAAATGGATATCTATCAAGAACAAGAGTTCTTGGATATTTTAGATTCACTTCCGCCCGAAAAATTTCAAGATAAGATGGATGTTTCAATGTATAAAGCACAAAGAGCGTTACAGCGACTTATGGATTTTTCAATAAATGAAATGCACAAAAAGGAAAATGAGCAACCAAGAATTAAAAAACGAACAAGAAACAGTGAGGAAAAACAATAATGGCAAGCATTGAGAAACGGAAAGACGGATCGTATAGAGTAGTCGTTTCTTGCGGTTATGATGTGAGCGGTAAAAAGATTAGAAAATTTAAGACAATTAAACTTCCGCCAAATCTAACCGAAAGACAAAAACAAAATGAACTTCAGCGGCAAAAAATACTTTTTGAAAATGAGGTTCTTAACAAAAATTACCTTGACGGTGAAAAAATAACTTTCGCAGAGTTTACAGAAATATGGATTGAAAAACACGCAAAAATAAAATACGCACCGGCATCATTGAAACCATGTTTGGCAAGATTAAAAGATAGGATTATTCCCGAATTAGGTCATCACAAACTAAGCAAAATTCAAACATATCACCTAGAAGAATTTTATAACAAATTAAGAAATAACGGCTCAAGACTTGAAGATTTTTATACTCCGACAAAAAATATGTCGGAGTTTTTGTCTAAATATAAGACAGGAGAACTTGTTCAAATAACAGGAATTACAAACAAAACATGTCTACGTTTAAAAAACGGGGAGAAAACAAATTTTAAAACTGCTCAAAAAATTTGTAATGCTTTTGATTTGGATTTCAAAAAAATGTTCAAAAGAACAAATGATAATCCATTATCTGATAAAACGATTAAGCACCACCACACGGACATTAGTTCAATATTTACACTTGCGGAAAGATGGAATTTGATTAACCATAATCCTGCTAAAAAGGTCGATTTAGGAAAGATTTCTAAAAAGCAGGTAAAATATTATGATGACGAACAAATCGCAAAACTTTTTAAAGAACTTGAAAATGAGCCAATGACCTATAGAACAATAATCTGTCTTGCGATAGATGTCGGTTTGCGTTCTGGTGAATTGTGCGGTTTGAAATGGGGAGATGTCAATTTTGAAACTGGAGTTTTGACAATCAACAAACAGCGGCAATATGTAAGCACATTTGGAGTGAGTGAAAGACAACCTAAGACAGAGAACGGAATCCGCACTGTAACAATATCATCCCAAATGATTACAATGCTGAAACAGTACAAACAGAAACAGGCAGAAGATAAATTAAAACTCGGTTCTGCTTGGAAAGCCGGAGAATATTTATTTAAGCACGATGACGGACAGGATTTACACCCGACAAGACCTTACAAGTGGTTTATGAACTTTTTAAAACGTCATAATTTGCCAAAGATTACTTTCCACGAACTCCGCCATACAAACGCAAGTTTACTGATTGCAAACGGTGTGGATGCGGTTACATTGAGTAAAAGACTGGGACATGCGGATAAAACTGTTACATTGAATACTTATTCACACGTAATCCAAAGTAAAGAAACTCAAGCCGCAACTACAATGGACAACCTGTATTCAATGTTAAAGAGAAGATGTCTTTGAAGTCAAAGAAGATACTTTTTGAGATAACGACACCATTCAGTAGCCAAGAAAGCATCAATAGCCCTTTCTATGTCAGAAAAATGCCTTTCCTGAACCAAAAACAAGTAATCCCTTACCGAATACCTTGAAGCCCTTAAATAAAACATTTTTGTATTTTTAGTTTCTTCCATATCTTTAAACCGGTAAAATCTTTTTAAATATTCATTTTCAGGTTTTCTATCTCTATGGTTATAAATAATTACCGTTGAGCCTTGTGCGTAATAATCTGCTGCTTCTTTATACGTTGTGTATTTGTTACCGTTTTTTGAATAAGGATTTGTACTTTTGACTTCAAGCCCATTGTCCGGATCTAAAAATATTACATCTTGCTTCTGCAATTTCTTTAAGGCTTGAGAATGCCACTTATCGCGATTTTTGGCATCAAGTATTTTGTTCCAAAACAAAGCATTTTCAAAAAGTTTCGCTCTTTCAAGCCTTGCAACTGTTCTGTTATTACTCAATCCGATTTTCTGTAATGCACAATGCAAATCCTTGTCCGGAGTGTCGCAATCGCATTCTAAAAATTTTGTGTGCTTACCGTCAGTGAAAGTTTTTGAGTGTTCCGGTTCATCCGGTGTTAGATACCAGTTTAAACCTATACTGAAACCTGCTTGTTCAAGCCCCCTCAAAACACCTAACTTTGTATAATCTCCGACATCACCTGCATATTGATTTTTCATAACCCGCCTTTCTTGTCTACTTTTAACAAGGAATTATTCATGAATAATCCTTGTTATTTGTAATTAATCTAGAACAAACAACGATTAATTTCAATCCGTATAACCTTTAAAAATGTTTATAGGTGTATTTGAACATTTAACATGAAAGTGGGGTTTACCATGAAACTTAAAAAATTACTAGGGAAAAGAATACAGGAATTAAGAACTAAAAACGGCTTAAAACAATCAGAACTAGCCGAAAAAGTTGGTATAGCAACTAAACACCAAAGTTGTATTGAAACCGGCAAAAATTATCCGTCAGCGGAACTGGTTGAAAATTATGCAAAAGTTTTCGGTGTTGATGTAACAGAAATGCTTGATATAACGCACATTAAAACAACAGATGAACTATTATCTGATATTTACTCAATGCTCAAATCCGCAAGTGAAGAAGAAATTCTCATGGCTCATAAAGTTTTGAAAGGCTTGTTGCATTAGTTTATTATTCAAAATATCAAACTGATTGATTTTTTGTTATCATAGGTAGAATTGTTTCTATATAGGCATACGATTGAGGTGGAACGAATTTAGGATTTTCTTGATATGGATTAATAGGTTCTTCAAATGATTCGAAGCATTTAATTTTAATTGCATATCCTTTTTCTTTACCCGAAAAATATTCAAAAAAATCTTCCTTATTGATACCTGCGTTTTGATTAAACTTTGACCATAAATTTTTAGGGGTATCCTCAATTATTTTATCAATGCATATTTTCCCAACAATTTGTTTTATTGGTGCCGTTGCATATACATAAATTTCACTAATATTTTGTTTAAAAATTACTCGTCTAAATTCATACAATTTAGATCCGTTTTCAATTTCTTCAATATATTTTGGTTTAATGGATAATAAAACGCTCATTTATATTGTCCTTTATAATTTCTCTATATTTATCATCATCAATATTAGTAATAGATTGAATATAACCATTTACAATATTATTATTTTCCAATGTTTGGTATTCTACTTCATGTTCTAAATTAAAATTTTGATTAAATAGAATAACCGTAACATCTGAATTACAACATTTTCTTATTTCTTCTATATTAAAAACGGTTCTTTTGGCAATAAGTTTAAATATTTGTTCGGCATCTTGCAAACCATAGTGTACAGACTCTACTGTTCCGATTGTAGTAATTGCTTTTCTGTCGTGCGTTTGATAAAAAAGAACTATATCACCCTTATTTATTAATCTTGTATTACTATTACATATATATGCTTTTTTTATAGAATTTCCTTCACTATATTCCATTGTTAAAAGAGTTAATTGATGATCTGCTCCAACAAAATCGGGGAATAATCTTTTATGAAAATTCGGTCGAATTGGAATAAGATGTTTTTTGACTAACTCTCCATCGTAAAATGCCGGATAAAACTTTCTATTGAAATCGACAATTTCATCAACATTTTTAGGTAGGATTATATCATCTTTTGGAATAATCCTTTTTAAATAAACTTCTTCACCTTTTTGATTTATACCATATTTATAAAATCCAAAATTTTCTATCAAAGGAATTAAATAATCTGATTCTTGTCTATAATGAGTAAGATAAATTTCATCTATATTGTTTCTTCGAGCATAGTCGAAAGACATTCTTAGTAAGCGTTCTCCAAGTTTTAATCCACGGGAATGTTCTGAAACTTTAAAAGTACATATTTTCATAATCCTATCTCTATACAGACATGGATGACAATCTATATTTTCATTTTCTTCTATTTTTGGAATTAAAATTGCATTGATTTTATTATCATTTTCATATACAAACAAATCTCTTCTGGAAACTTTTGTATTCCACCAATTTACGAAGTCCTCATAATCGTGCGTTAACGTACCAAATATTTCATCTTGTAAATTGATTTCATATCCTTTTTTCTGTTTAAAAGTTGGTAATAAATTTATATCAGTATTAATATAAAATTTTTGAAATAATGATATTGCTTCATTTATATTTAAAACTTGCTCTATTCCTAATTTTTCAGCTTTATTAAGAAGACCTTGATCTTCTGTTATTAGATAGTCAACAACATTTTTGACGACACAATAAAGTAATTGATTATCTACAATATCGTTTGATGACAATGGTATTGGTAATAACCCCTTAAAATTTTCATCATTATTATAGTCAGGATAGGTTTCTAAAACTGCATAACCCTTAACTTTTGATAGATTAATCTTTTTTCGTTCAATATTACCATCTTTTTCTATTTCATTTATAGACAGCGTATGAACCCATGTTGAGGTCTTTTCAAGTCCATTAATTAGATTCATCATTTGTGCCAAATTTTCAGGGACGATATGATTATTTTCTCTTAGAATTAATATATTAGTATCAAATAATATCCTCATTTTAATTACCCCCTGATGTTAATTTAAATAACAGGGAAGAAAGAACATTTAGAATAATAATAATAGAGACATAACCGAAAATGGTGTATAAATTAAGCCATTGTTTTTTAAACTTCAAATAAACATTAAAACTGTCAATAGATTTTTCTTTTTGTTTATCAAGTTTTGCTTGCCATTGATGTGCTAGAATAACTTGTTTATTATTTAGATTAATATACTTATCCCATACTCCTTTTTCAAGTTTTCGTTCACTTTTTTTTGTATTTGAAATGATGTCAACATTTCCACTTGTCATTACAAAAAAATTAACCTTTTCAAGACAATAATCTTTTATTGTGCTATTACGAACATGCTCACTTAAAGAATCATTATTAAGACTACGCCAATCATTAAGTCTAAAATCAATAAAGTCATTTTCTATTAATAATGCATTCAACAAACTTAAATTAGTTCTTTTTTCAACAAAATTCATTAAATTTTTAGTTTTACATCTTAATCTAAAATAATAAGTTTGCCCTTCTTTAAAATTCTTTCTATCAGATAAGTTAATTGTTAAAATAGAACCTGAAAATTTGTTTTCTACAGTAATATCATTATTTGTATCAAGTTTATAAATATAAAATATAATATCACCATTACTTTTAATTGCTATTTGTTTAGGCTCAATATCTTCTTCTTTTGTATAGTATTCATTAAAAACAGTGTTTAATAATAATTTAGAACTAGTTATTACTTCGCCTAAATCTTGTAATGAATCAGACGTAAGTTCAAAAGGAAAGTATATGCATATTTTTTGAAGTTCTTCCACATACTTAACTTTAATTCCAAGATCTAAAATGTAAGGTTTCGTATTTGTCCATAAATTAAAGTGCATTTCATAAGGACAAGCACAGACTTCGTTTAATTTCTCACCTTCACACCATACCGCTAAACCAGACATTCAATCCTCCTGTATATAATAGAGTTTAACATAAAAAGAATAATTATGCTGAATTGTTAAAAAATATTCTCAGTCCCCACGTAGTCCCCAAGAAGGATATGGGACGTATATTTACGGAAATGTTTATATGTCCAAAATGCACTAAAAAAGAGCCTTTTCAGGCTCTTACAAAATGGAGGAGGAGGTGGGATTCGAACCCACGGAACGCGTGAACGTTCGACAGTTTTCAAGACTGCTCCAATCAACCGCTCTGGCACTCCTCCAAGGAGTTTGGATACATTTATTCTATACGCTGAATTTTTATTGTCAACATTTAATGTCCGAGAAATTTTCGCGATTCGTCAGTATCGCGAAAATTTGGAGTGGCACTCTGCCGAGCAAAACAATTGAGTATTGTTTTGTGAGAGGTAGACAGCGCAGCCACGCACGGCTCGCGGTTCAGCGAGGCGGGAGGTGGCGGAGAACTGCTTTTTACCTTAGCAAAAAATATTTTTTAGAGGATTTAGGATATTATGAAGATTTTTGCGCATTCTTTTAACTTTCATAGAAAACTTATTCCGTTTATAACGGCGGTTGGGCTTATGATCCCTGCA
>ENA-ORMR01002328-ORMR01002328.1-human-gut-metagenome-genome-assembly--contig:-NODE-2328-length-12043-cov-3.470971_pt1 | contig 12043 bp, 8 predicted proteins | sample MGYA00242107_ERZ509003 | MGnify/ENA primary metagenome ERZ509003 (study PRJEB26280, sample SAMEA2338699) | human gut metagenome | biome: human gut; feature: human-associated habitat; material: faeces... | reverse complement strand
AGCGTGACGTCATAGCAGCCATTATCCCTGGCGTACTGCTTCACATAGTCGAACAGCAGCGTTCCCACATGCTGACCGCGGCAGTTCTCGTCAACGCACAGGTCGTCGATGAACAGCGTGCTGAAATCCTTCATGTTGGTGCTGAACGGCTGACGCTTCATAACGCAGAACGCGTACCCTACCACCTCGCCGCTGTCGTCGGCAGCGACAAACACCGGGGTCTGGTCGTTGTCGAATATCGCCTGGAGCTCCTCACGGGTATACTTTGTCGTGCCTGAAATGAAGATATCCGGACGTATTTTCGCGTGAAGCTCCAGCACCTCGCCGAGAAGTTTCAGCGTTTTATCAAGGTCGCGGGACTCCGCGCGTCTTATTGTTATTGCCATTTTATGTACCTCGCTTTTTCTGTGTTTTCTTCACTTTCCGCAATACGCAATGCCGTCTACCTGGAACAGCAAACCGCCTGTTTCGCCGCCGACATGCGCAAAATTCGTCTGTATCGACTTGCGAACGGGATATCTTCCGTTAAACCGCTCTTTTATCACTTTTTCCATCACCGGGATATTCCATACATCGCGGAACAGGCAGTCCATCTGAACCACGTTTTCCAACGTAAGCCCAGCCAGAGCCAGGCGACGTTCCATCTCGTCGAACGCGCCGTTTATCTGCTCTTCGACAGTTCCGCCGACATTCCCCGCGCAGTAATTCAGAAAGCAGAAATCACCTGCCCGGATCATTCCGGAATGCGCCCATTCCTCGTTTACATCATACCTTGTTATGCCTTCCATAATCCCTCCATGTTCATATAATAACATTCTGCAAGTACATTATATCACGGTTCGCTTATTGTGTCAATATGACAAAAACCCACCCCGTTTCCGGAGTGGGTCTTGTAATTAAGCTATCGCTTTCAGATCGCGATTATCTGAGTGCAGCCTGAGCAGCAGCCAGTCTAGCAATCGGAACACGGAACGGAGAGCAGGATACATAATCCAGGCCGATCTCGTGGCAGAACTCAACAGATGTCGGGTCGCCGCCGTGCTCACCGCAGATACCGCAGTGCATCTCGGGACGGGTCTTCTTACCCAGCTCAATAGCCATCTTCATCAGCTTGCCAACGCCAACCTGGTCGAGCTTAGCGAACGGATCGTTCTCGAAGATCTTAGCGTCATAGTAAGCGTTGAGGAACTTACCAGCGTCATCTCTGGAGAAGCCGTATGTCATCTGGGTCAGGTCGTTTGTACCGAAGCAGAAGAACTCAGCTTCCTTAGCGATGTCGTCAGCAGTCAGGGCAGCTCTCGGGATCTCGATCATGGTACCTACGGAGTACTTCAGATCAGAGCCGGAAGCAGCGATGATCTCGTCAGCAGTCTTAACAACGATGTCCTTAACGAACTTGAGCTCCTTAACCTCGCCAACCAGCGGGATCATGATCTCAGGAACGATAGTCCAGTCGGGGTGAGCCTTCTTGACGTTGATCGCAGCCTTGATAACGGCAGCAGTCTGCATCTTAGCGATCTCAGGGTAGGTAACAGCCAGACGGCAGCCACGGTGACCCATCATCGGGTTGAACTCGTGCAGGGAAGCAATGATGTTCTTGATGGTCTCAACGGACTTGCCCTGAGCCTTAGCAAGAGCCTCAATGTCAGCTTCCTCAGTAGGAACGAATTCGTGGAGAGGAGGATCAAGGAATCTGATGGTTACAGGATTGCCCTCGAGTGCTTCGTAAAGCTTCTCGAAATCGCCCTGCTGCATCGGCTCGATCTTAGCAAGTGCTGCTTCTCTCTCTTCAACAGTGTCAGAGCAGATCATCTCGCGGAATGCTGCGATTCTGTCTGCCTCGAAGAACATATGCTCGGTACGGCAGAGACCGATACCCTCAGCGCCCAGCTCTCTTGCCTTCTTAGCGTCAGCAGGAGTATCAGCGTTGGTTCTAACCTTGAGCTTTCTGTACTTGTCAGCCCAAGCCATTACACGGCCGAACTCGCCGGCGATGGAAGCGTCAACGGTCGGAATGATGCCATCATAGATGTTACCAGTTGTACCGTCGATGGAGATGAAGTCGCCCTCGTGGTAGGTCTTGCCTGCCAGCTCGAACTTCTTGTTCTCCTCGTCCATCTTGATGTCGCCGCAGCCGGATACGCAGCAGGTACCCATACCACGTGCAACAACGGCAGCGTGAGAGGTCTGTCCGCCTCTTACGGTGAGGATGCCCTGAGAGTACTTCATACCCTCGATGTCCTCGGGCGAAGTCTCGAGACGAACTAAAACTACCTTTTCCTTGTTCTTGCCGTGAACAACAGCGTCCTCAGCGGTGAACACAATAGTACCGGCAGCTGCTCCGGGAGAAGCGGCAATACCCTTGCCAACCGGAACTGCCTTTTTAAGAGCAGCGGGGTCGAAGGTGGGGTGCAGAAGCATATCTAAGCTCTTAGCGTCGATCTGCATGAGAGCTTCTTCTTCGGTGATCATGCCTTCGTCGATAAGGTCGCAGGCGATCTTGATAGCGGCGGCAGCGGTTCTCTTACCGTTTCTGGTCTGAAGCATATAAAGCTTCTCGTTTTCAACGGTGAACTCCATATCCTGCATGTCGCGGTAGTGGTTTTCGAGGATCTTGCAGACCTCCTGGAACTGCTTGTAAACCTCGGGGAATACCTCTGCCATCTTTGCGATGGGCATAGGAGTACGAACGCCGGCAACAACGTCTTCGCCCTGAGCGTTGGTTAAGAACTCGCCCATAAGACCCTTTTCGCCGGTGGCAGGATTACGTGTAAAGGCAACGCCGGTACCGCAGTTGTCGCCCATGTTGCCGAACGCCATCATCTGAACGTTAACGGCAGTACCCCAAGAGTAGGGGATATCGTGGTCCATACGGTAAACGTTTGCTCTGGGGTTGTCCCACGAACGGAAAACAGCCTTGATAGCTTCAAAGAGCTGCTCCTTAGGATCGTCGGGGAAGTCCTTGCCGATCTGAGCCTTGTATTCAGCCTTGAACTGGTTTGCAAGGGTCTTAAGATCCTCTGCGCTGAGCTCAACGTCCTGAGTAACCCCCTTTTCTTCCTTCATCTTGTCGATAAGCTTTTCAAAATACTTTTTGCCGACTTCCATAACGACGTCCGAGAACATCTGGATGAATCTTCTGTAGCAGTCCCAAGCCCAACGAGGGTTGCCGGACTTTTCGGCGATAACGTTTACAACGGTTTCGTTAAGACCGAGGTTGAGGATGGTATCCATCATACCGGGCATCGAAGCTCTTGCACCTGAACGTACCGAAACGAGAAGAGGATTTTCCATATCGCCGAACTTCTTGCCGGTTATGTTTTCCATCTTTTCGATGTACTCCATGATTTCGGCTCTGATTTCGGGATTGATCTGACGACCGTCTTCATAATACTGTGTGCAAGCTTCAGTGGAAATAGTGAAGCCCTGAGGAACAGGAAGACCGATGTTGGTCATTTCTGCGAGATTTGCGCCCTTTCCGCCGAGAAGATTACGCATTGAAGCGTTGCCTTCGGTGAAAAGGTAACAATACTTTTTGCTCATAGTTTTTACCTCCAATATTTTATCCGATTATTCACCCTATTTTGCATAAACGGAGTTGATATCATTATAGCAGAAATCCAAACTTTTTTCCATATATTTTGTATAAAAATTCTCACAAATTCTCAGCAAAATATTTGTGCAATATTGTGCAAAAAGGGTACCTCAATCCGCTTGAAAGATTTGAAATGATGTTGTATAATAGTATAAGACTATTATGCGGAAGTATGCGTAGGCGCTGTGTAAACGCTACGCATCATAAATGGAGGTTACATATATGGAAAACACTGTTATATTAGCAGGAGGACTCGGAAAGCGGATGAACTCCGAAAAGCCCAAGGTGCTTTTAGAGGTGCTTGGAAAGCCGATGCTTTCGTGGGTGACCGACGCCTGCGTTAACGCCGGTATCGAGCGGATCTGCGTGGTTAAGGGCTACGGTGCTGAGATGATAGACGACTTTGTTGCAGGTCGGTTTGAGACTGCCTACCAGCCGGAGCGTTTAGGTACAGGTCACGCGGTTATGTGTGCGGAGGAGTTTCTGAAAGCGAATCCCGACAGTCACACCTTTATAGCCTGCGGAGACGCGCCGTTCACCGATTTCAAGACGATTCGCGCGGCGTATGAGTATCACAAGATGTCAGACAGTGCGGTTACGGTTGTGACGGCTGAGATCGCGGAGCCAAAGGGCTATGGCAGAATTATCCGTACCAAAACGGGTATATCCGGAATAGTCGAGGAAAAGGACTGCACCGACAAGCAGAGGGCTATCCGCGAGATATCCTCGGGCTGCTACTGGTTCAAAACAAGCGCGCTTTTGGAGGCTCTGCCCAAGCTCGACCGCAACAACGCTCAGGGCGAGTATTATCTCACCGACACCATTGAAATCCTTTTAAAGAGCGGTAAAAAGGCGACTGCCTTTAAAACCGACAACGTCGACGCAGTTTTAGGCGCGAACGACCGCAAGGGCTTACTTAAGCTCAACGAAATCGCGCGGCAGAGGATAATTGAAAAGCACCTGAATGCGGGTGTTGAGTTTATCACCTCAGACGGCATTATAATCTCGCCGGACGTTAAAATCGGCAGGGGAACCAAAATTCTGCCCTCGACTATCCTCATGGGCAAAACCGAAATCGGCGAAAACTGCGTTATCGGTCCCAACTCGCGGCTGACAGATGTCAAGGTGGGTAACGATTCGGTTATGGACAACGTGGTAGCGTGTGATTCGCAGGTTGGAAACCACGTTAAGGTGGGTCCGTTCGTGCAGCTCCGCCCGGGAACGGTCATGAAGGACTATTCGCACGCGGGTGACTTTGTTGAGATCAAAAACTCCGTGATAGGCGAGGGTACTTCGGTATCCCACCTGACATATTTAGGTGACAGCGACATCGGCAAGAACGTCAACTTCGGCTGCGGAACGGCAACCGCCAACTACGACGGCACCAACAAGGCGCGCTGCACCATTGGCGACAACGCCTTTATCGGCTGTCACACCAACCTTGTAGCTCCGGTAAAGGTCGGAAATGCCGCCTACACTGCCGCCGGAAGCACCATCACCAAGGACGTGCCGGACGGTGCTTTAGCTATCGAGCGCGGGCAGGAGGTCATCAAGGACGGATACGCCGCAAGAAAGCTTGCAAGGCATCTGGAAAAAGGAAAGAAATTCAATTAATTTTGATAAAAATAAATATGCTGACGCCCCTGACTGCAAGGTTGGGGGCAAGGCTTGTTATTGTGCAGAAGGGGATAGTATGATATTATCTTATGGTATGCCTGAAGATATTGAAAACTGGATGGGGCTTGTAAATTGTATCAGAGTGAATTTTCCCGGTCTTGAGACACAGGCAGGGTTGGACGATTACAAAGCCACCGTTCTTAAATTCATGGGCAAGCGGCAGGCTATTTGCATAAAGACCGGCGGCGATATTGTTGGCGTTATGCTTTTTCCAGAGGACGCAATATGATTTGCTGTTTGGGCGTTTCTCCTGATTACAGGCGTCAGGGCGTTGCTTCTATGCTAATGGATGAAGCTCTTCGGAATCTGGACAGAACTAAGGATATTTCGGTCAGCACTTTCCGTGCGGACGATGTTAAGGGTATCGCACCGAGAGCTCTCTATGAAAAATACGGATTTGTCGAAGACGAGCTTATCGAAGCCTTTGGATACCCGAACCAGAAATATATTCTTCACCCGATGAGTGTCTGAGTGAAAACAAAAATTTTGATGAAAGGTATGGTCACAAAATGGGACTGTTTACAAAAAAGGAGTTCGCTCCAAATATAGAATGGCTGATAGTAGGTCTTGGAAACCCAGGAACGCAATACGCTACAACCCGCCACAACTGCGGCTGGATGGCTATTGACAAGCTTGCCGCAAAGTACGATCTGAAAGTCAACCGCGTAAAATTCAAGTCGCTCTGCGCGGAGGCGCGCATCAGCGGCAGGAAGTGTCTTATCATGAAGCCAACGACCTTTATGAACGCCAGCGGCGAAGCGGTTGTTGAGGCTATGAACTTCTACAAGATACCGATTGAGCGGGTGCTGGTCATCTGCGACGACGTTTCGCTCGACCTTGCAAAGGTCAGAATCAAGCGCAAAGGCTCTGACGGCGGTCAAAAAGGGCTGCGGAGCATCATATACTTAACCGGCAAGGACAATTTCCCGCGGATTAAAATAGGTGTGGGAGCAAAGCCCAACCCCGACTACGACCTTGCCGACTGGGTTCTGTCGAAGCTCACTCCGAGCGAGCTTAAATTGATGGATTCTGCGTTCGACAACGCCGTCTCAGCTGTCGAGCTGATTATTGACGAAAAAACAGATGAAGCAATGAACAAATACAATTAACGCGTCACTTTATTAAGAGGTAACTATGAACATTTATTACGAAGCCGCAGCTAAGCTTGCCCACTGCCGCGAGCTTGTTTCGGCGATAGAAAAGCATACGCTTCCTGCCTGCGTCACCGGACTTTCTGCCGTCCACAAGGCACACACCCTGCTTTTGATGTCGCTTAAGCAGAAGGTTTTATGCATCTGCGACGACGAAGCCGGAGCGCAAAGGCTTGTTTCGGACATCAACGCCATGGCAGGGGACGATATCGCTTGTCTGTTTCCTGTAAAGGACTTTACCTTTGCAAACATTGAAACAGCCTCGCTCGAATACGAGCACAAGCGAATTATGGCTCTTGAACGCATAAGTAAGGGCAAATCGCGGGTTTTGTGCTGCTCGGTGGAGGCTTGTATGCAGTCCACTATGCCTCCTGGCAAGCTGGAAGACTTGACGTTTTCCCTTGCCCCGGGCGACACGCTGAACGTCTCCGAGCTGACCGGCAGGCTTATCGGGATGGGCTATTCGCGGGCTTCTTTAACCGAGGGACAGGCGCAGTTTTCTATCCGCGGGTCTATTATAGACATCTTCCCTGTGGGCGAAGCCATGCCCATAAGAATCGAGCTGTGGGGCGACGAGATTGACACCGTTTCCACCTTCGACGTTGAATCCCAGCGGCGGTTCGACACGGTAAAGTCGGTGACGATTGCCCCCGCAAAGGAACTTTTGATATCCAAAGATGAGCTTTCAGAGGACATCGAAGCTCTTTCAGAGCGCGCCTCGGGCAAGCACGGAGAATTGATTAAAAAGAATCTTAACTCCGACATCGACCTTATAAATTCGGGGCTTATGCCTGCGAGTCTTGACAAATACTACGCCCAGATTTACGGCGAGCCTTACACCCTTTTTGACTATTTTTCAGACGGTATCTGCGTTATCAGCGAGTATTCGGCTTGCTGCGAAAAGGCTAAGACCTTTTCGGCTCAGCTTGCGGAGGACATAAAAATCCTATACGAGGACGGCATACTTTTTAAGGAGATGGGCAATTTTTACATCGAAATGCCGCAGCTTATGCAAAAGGCGGATAAGCTGGGAATCGTCTATCTTGATATGTTTATGCACGGCGCGGATGTGCGGCTGAAAAAGCTGATTTCTGCCGAGGCTTACCAGTCTTCAAGCTGGAGCGGCGATTCTGCCACCCTGCGCGAAGAGCTTGAAAGCTACACCGAGCGCGGCTTCTGCACGGTTGTTCTGGTCGGCAGTCAGAAAGCAGTTGGAATCGTCATGCGCGACATCGAGGCTATGGGCTTAAAGGTACAGCGACTGACGGATAAATCCGAGCCTTACCCCGAGCTTGTGTATGTCGGGGCGGGGTGCCTGTCGGGCGGATTTGAGTACCCCACGGCGAAATTTGCGGTTATCACCCAGCAGAAGGCGGTGGTGTCCGCAAGGAAATCCAAGAAAAAGCCGAAGAACTCGGAAAAAATCAACAGCCTTGCCGACATCCACACCGGCGACCTTGTGGTTCACGCTTTGCACGGCATCGGTAAGTTTGCAGGAATTTCCAACATCACCACAAACGGAGTCACCAAGGACTACATCACCATAAAATACGCCGGCGCGGACGTGCTTTACGTGCCGGTTACACAGCTGGACATAGTCTCGAAATACATCGGTCCCAAGGACGATGAGGCGGTAAAGCTTAGCAAGCTCGGCTCGCAGGAGTGGGTTAAGACCCGCGCGCGCGTTAAGAAAGCCTGCAAGGATATGGCAGACGAGCTTATCGCGATATACGCCAAGCGGCAGCTTGCCAAGGGGTATGCGTTTTCGCCCGACTCCACCTTTCAGACCGAGTTTGAGGAGCGGTTTGAGTATCAGGAGACCGACGACCAGCTTACCTCCATCGAGGAAATCAAGCAGGATATGCAAAAGCCGGTGCCGATGGATAGGCTTCTGTGCGGAGACGTAGGCTTTGGCAAGACCGAGGTTGCTCTGCGTGCGGCTATGAAGTGCATTTTAGACAACAAGCAGTGCGCGATTTTAGTGCCGACAACCGTGCTTGCGTGGCAGCATTATCAGACCGCCCTGCGTCGGTTTGAGCATTTCCCGATTAATATAGAGCTTCTTTCGCGATTCCGCAACCCCAAGCAGCAGCGCGAGATTGTCAAAAAGCTGGAGCGCGGCGAAATCGACCTTATAATAGGCACCCACCGTCTTGTTCAGAGCGATATCAAGTTCCGCGACCTCGGACTGCTGATTATCGACGAGGAGCAGCGTTTCGGCGTTGCCCACAAGGAGCATTTAAAGGAGCAGTATCCCTCGGTGGATATACTCACCCTTTCGGCAACACCCATCCCGCGAACGCTCAACATGGCTATGAGCGGCATACGCGATATGTCGGTGATAGAAGAGCCGCCTTCGGACAGATACCCTGTGCAGACCTACGTTATCGAGCATCAGCACGGCATACTGATTCAGGCGATACAAAAGGAGCTTCGCCGCGGGGGACAGGTATACTACATCCACAACAGGATTGAGACTTTGCAAGCCTGTGCTTACAAGATATCCCAGAGCATACCGGGGATAAGAATAGGAATCGCGCACGGTCAGATGCCCGAAAACGAGCTTTCGGAAATCTGGCGGCAGCTTTTAGACAGGGAGATAGACATACTTGTCTGCACCACGATAATAGAAACCGGCGTGGACGTTTCAAACGTCAACACACTTATTATAGAGGACGCCGACCGCTTCGGGCTTTCCCAGCTTTATCAGTTGCGGGGCAGAGTGGGGCGGTCGTCCCGACGCGCGTATGCATACTTTACGTTCAGGAGGGGCAAGGTGCTTTCGGAGGTTGCAGCCAAGCGGCTTGAAGCCATCCGCGAGCTTACGCAGTTCGGCTCCGGCTTTAAGATAGCCATGCGCGACCTTGAAATCAGGGGAGTGGGCTCGATCCTTTCAGCCAAGCAGCACGGTCACATGGAAGCTGTCGGATATGATATGTATTTAAAGCTTTTAGAGGAGGCTATCGCGGAAAACAAGGGCGAAGCCAAGCCGCGCGCCGCCGAGGACTGCCTGATTGACGTAACCATCAACGCGTTCATTCCGGAGACTTATATCGAAGACTTGCAGTCGAGGATAGAGGCTTACCGCCGGATAGCGGGCATAATCACGCCGGAGGACTCGGAGGACGTTTTAGACGAGCTTATAGACCGCTACGGCGAGCCGCCAAAGTCGGTGGGGGGACTTGTGGACGTTGCTCCGCTGCGAAAAAGCGCTTCGCGCCTGGGAGTTAAGGAGATAACCCAGCGCGGGCAGAATATACTTTTCTATCTCAACAACAATTCATCGGTCAACGGCATTATGAATCTTACAAAAAAATACAAGGGCAGAATCCTTGTAAACGGCTCGGACAATGGGTATATATCGGTTAAGCTTGCGCCCAAGGAGCAGCCGGTGGCGCTGATGAAGGAAGTGGTACGTGAGATGGGAAGCTGACGGCTCGGACTTTGCAATCTCCGCCCGTTTGTTTTGCCGTCAGCCGCGTTTCCTCCGTCTTTGATTATAGGTTTGCAGGGCAGGCAAGTATCTGCATATACCGCACTGTAGGTCTGTATAATGTGGACGGAAACGCCGGACTTTTGATTCGTGGATTTTATAGTTTGTGCATAGCTATGTAGACGGCAATACAATACAATCCCTCAAAAAAATAAACTTGCTAAATAATCATTTTTGTGCTACACTTAAAAGAAAACCATAAAAAGGAGTGAGAGAAGTGACTGAGAAATTCGTCAGAGCGCAGCTTGGAATACTTAAGCCCATAATCGCGGGAAGCTCGCTTGAATCGGCAAGGAAGTATCAGGACCTTGTCGGGGAGCTTATGGCTCTTTCTAATAAATCGTCGGTGAGCTACAACGAGCGCAGCTTTGAGAATTTCACCGCCGAGTGGGTGCTGCCCGAAGGCGACAACAACAGCGGGGTTATACTTTATCTCCACGGCGGGGGCTACACCTGCGGCGGACTTGACTATACCAAGGGCTTTGGCTCAAAGCTTGCATATAAATTTCGGATGAAGGTGCTTTGCTGCGTTTATCGCCTGGCACCCGAAAACCCATTTCCCTGCGCCTTAGACGACGCCATAGAAGCCTACAACTACCTTATATCAAGCGGCTTTCCGCCTGAACGCATAATTCTCTGCGGAGAGTCTGCCGGCGGGGGGCTTTGCTACAGCCTTTGCATAAAGCTGAGTCAGCTTGGTCTTAAGCTTCCCGCGGGAATAATTGCCATATCGCCGTGGACGGATTTAACCTCCTCCGGCAAGTCTTACGAGGACAACGCCGAGGTTGACCCATCTATGACGAAAGAGCGGTTGCAGTTCTTTGCCGACTGCTACACCGACAGCCGCACCGACAAGCAGAATCCGCTTGTCTCCCCGCTGTTTTTCGACAACGTTAAGTTTCCGCCGTCGATGATATTCGTCGGCGACAACGAAATAATGCTGGACGATTCCCGCCTTATGCACGAAAAGCTTATCAAGACCGGCTCGAAATCAAAGCTGATAATCGCGCCCCGAATGTGGCACGCATACATCCTCTACGATTTAAAAGAGTACAAAAGCCACTACAACGACATGGGCAGGTTCATACAAAGCGTTATTCCCACCACGTCGCCAAGATGGGCGCGGCTTGACAACGCCGCAAAAATCTTTCCCGCCTCGCGCAGGCGCGGGTGGTACAATATGTTCAGGCTTTCGGCGACCCTTGCCGAGCCTGTTGACAAGGACGTTTTGCAGCTTGCTTTAAACGTCACCATACGGCGGTTTCCGATGATTGCGGCAACGCTTAAAACAGGCGTGTTCTGGTATTATCTGCAGGAGGTTGCTTCTCCTCCGCAGGTGATGGAGGACGGCTATCAGCCCCTTATGCGCAGACCGTTCGACGACGTGCGCAAGTGCGCGATAAGGGTGCTGTACTACAAAAACCGCATAGCAGTGGAGTTCTTCCACGCCGTAACCGACGGCACAGGCGGCTTGATTTTCTTAAAGACCCTTGTTGCCGAGTATATCCAGCAGAAATACGGCGTTGCCGTAGCCAACGAAAAGGGAGTGCTTGACAGGCTTGCCTACCCCGACCCAGGCGAGCTTGAAGACAGCTTTCAGAAAAACATTGGCGAGGTTTCGGCTCCGCGAAAAGACGGCGAGTCTTACCACCTTTTGGGAGTTCCCGAAAAGGACGGCTTTCTGCACCTTACGTTGGGAGTGCTCGAGCTTGACAAGGCGCACGCAATGGCAAAGTCTTACGGCGTAACGCTTACCGGCTTTTTGGGTGCGGTAATGCTGAAATCGATTGTGGATATCCAGCACAGGAAAATCCCGAAAATAAAAAACCGCAAGCCTGTTAAGGTGCAGATACCTGTAAATCTTAGAAGGCTCTTTGGCGGGCACACCATGCGAAACTTTGTAATGGTGGTAAACATCGGCGTTGACCCGCGGATGGGGGACTATGATTTTGCCGAGATCGCGGGGTTGGTCAGCCATCAGCTGGCTTTGGGAGTTACCAAAAAGAACATGCAGGCGATATTCACGCCGAATGTAAAGTCGGAAAACGTGCTTGCAATACGCATGGTGCCGCTGTTCCTCAAAAACATCATCATGAAGGCGGTGTTCGACTCGGTGGGAGAGGCTGG
>ENA-ORMR01002326-ORMR01002326.1-human-gut-metagenome-genome-assembly--contig:-NODE-2326-length-12052-cov-4.020005_pt1 | contig 12052 bp, 9 predicted proteins | sample MGYA00242107_ERZ509003 | MGnify/ENA primary metagenome ERZ509003 (study PRJEB26280, sample SAMEA2338699) | human gut metagenome | biome: human gut; feature: human-associated habitat; material: faeces... | reverse complement strand
GCATTACTGAATCATTTTCTTACGGTCTTGGCAGTAAATGCTTCGACCTGTACCGAATAGTTACTATTTTTCATAAATATGCCCTCCTTTAAATGCCGCCTAACTTCTGATAGGCCGGATAAATTACCAGTATCATGACAATAATCAGATACAAAATCATCGGGAACAAAAGCTTTGTCGATGCTTCTTCTCCCTTTTTACGAATCTTCTTCTGCAGCTCCTGCCGGGTATCCCGGATCTCCTCCTCCAGACAGGATAAAAGCTGCCGGTTTCCTTTCCGCAGGTTCACTGAAAGCAGAAATCCCAGCCTGCGGCAGCTCCTCTCTTCACAATGCATTCCCCATTGTGTATAGACCTCATCCTCCGGGATACCATTGGCAAGCTGATTCCCTGCACTCCGCAGTTCTTTCAACAGATAGCTGTGTGCACGATCCTTCTCCCGAATTCCTGCATACAAAGACGTAATTGTCAGAAAGGCATTACGCACATTCAGTCCTGCTACCAGATACAGGCGGAGCTTTTCGACAAACTCCGGATAAACTTCCTTTAAGCACTCTGCCTTTTTCCTGCCGGAGCTTAACTCCATCCGGGTGATTTTCCACGCCCAGACATATCCTGTCAGATAGAGAAAAAGAATCCCCGTCATCAGCATCCTTCCCGGCGTATTGTGATACAGCTCATCGAAAAATCCCGGCGAAGTCCATTGAATATATGCCATGATGGCAAAAGGCATTGCGGTCATAATCCGAAGCTCCATGCGCCGGGATGCCATCAATAAAAACAGCTCCCTTTGCAGCTCCGTCTTCTCCATGATAATCTGCGAAGTCTGTTCCATCACCGACGACAGATTCCCGCTATGGTGATAAGCGGTTTCATAAATTTCCGAAAACTCCCGGATCTCTGTCACCCGGAGCTCCTCACCTACCATCCGCCAGGTTTCTGCAAAGGGGCGATGATTCTGCCGGGCGATTGCAAACCGCCTTAAGATCTTACAGATCACGCTGTGCTCTCCATACAGCTTTTCCAAATCAGCATAGCTATCCAGAAATGCATTCTCCACGGAATATCCGGCACGCAGGGATGTGACCGTAAACCGTAAAAGCTCCACAAACTGTTCCCGTACCTGATCTTGCTTTTTCCGGATCAGATTCCCACATTCCAACCGGAAATACAGAACACCAACAGGAATAAGCAGCACATAAGCCCACCATTCCCGATAGAAAAAATAATTCAGAACTCCAAGAACAGCTCCTGTTTTTACAACCAGTAACAAAATTTCCCTGCCCTGTATAGAGATTAAGGAGTCCCTGTTAAATACGGACCAGCTTGCTTTTTGTTTTCTCAGTAAATTCCCCAACCTTCACTAATTCCCCCTGTTGATTTCTCTTAAAGACAGTGTTCATACAAACCTCTCCATCTGCAATGTGCATAGGCTCTGCAACCTCCATGACAGCACGTCTCCCGTTCTTACACCGACCCAGATGAACCATCACATCAAACCCCTCTACAATCTGTCTGCGGATCGCCGAGATTGGAATTTCCATTCCCATGAGCACCATCGTTTCCAGACGGCTTACCACATTCCGGACACTGTTGGCATGCACCGTTGTCATGGCACTGTGACCGACATTGACGCTTTGAAGCATATCAATCGCCTCCTGTCCACGCACCTCCCCGACGACAATGCGGTCAGGACGCATACGTAAGGACGTCCGGATCAAATCACGGATCGTAATTTCCTTACAGCCTTCCACATTGGCATTCCTTGTTTCCAGACGGATCAGATTGGGGATTCCAAGAAGCTGCAGCTCCGCACTATCCTCAATGGTGATGACTCTTTCCTCTGAGGGAATGTACTGGGATAGCACATTTAAAAATGTCGTTTTCCCGGATCCGGTTCCTCCGCACACCAGAATATTGGCTCCGTCCTGTACCGCCTGCTTTAACCAGTCACGGCACTCACAGGTAATGCTTTGAAGCTCAATGAGCTGATCCATTGTAATCGGTGTTTTCGGAAAACGCCGCACGGTCAGAATCGGACCGTTAATCGCCACCGGATCAAGCACAACATTCACTCTTGCGCCATCCTTTAATCTTGCATCCACAATCGGACTGGCATCGTTGATGGCACGGTTGCAATCCGCCGTAATCTGCCAAATGACCTGGGTCAGCTTTTCCCTGGATTCAAAGCAGATATCCAGCTTCTTAAGCTTTCCCTTTGTCTCAATGAAGATACCGCTTGTCCCATTCACCATAATTTCTGTAATCTCCGGATTCTCGATGAGGCTCTGCAAAATTCCAAGCTGGCGGATTTCATAAAAAATATTGCGGTGCAGCTTCTCTCTGGACAATAGATCCAGTGGCGTTTTCCTGATCTCTTCCTTCATCCGCAAATCAATTGCTTCATGGATTTCCTCCTCACTCAGCTGTCTTGTCAGATCCATGCTCTTTAAGATTCTTTCCTGAAGTTCATTCATTGCCTTCCTCCTTTTCTCCCACAAAATCAGGGATAATGTACTGCCTGACGTAACGTGCCAGATCCCCATAGGTCAATTCATCAAAACGAATGGGTATTTCCTTAAATACCGGAAACTCTATCTTCCTCGTTTTTGCCAGAACATCCTCATATTCCATTGTCCGTAAGCCTCTCTCGTACTGATCCATCTTGGCAAGCGATACTCCATCTCCACGAGTAATGGTATACACATGCGTGCAGCTCCTGAGGATATCCCACAGATCTGCCACCCCATCCGTCAGGTCAAGAATCAGATACTCATAATCGCTGCATTTCTCAATCTCCGCAAACAGTTCAATCCACTGCTGTCCATGGACTCCTAAAATACTCTGGTAAAGCTGTACCGGTGGAACAAAATCCAGTCCATGTACATTTTCCACAATGCTTGAAAGCCGCAGAGACAGCTTTTCTTTTGCACACTGGAAATAGTAAACAAGGTCGGAAATATCATACTGAAAGCTTCGTTTCAGCAACGCTTCCAGACCGGAATACCGTTCAAAATTCATGTATAATACTTTTGCTTTTTTTGAAAGAATCTGTCCCAGTGCAAAGGAAAAGGTCGTCTGCAGACATCTCCCGACTGGTGTATAGATTCCGATAATTTTCATTTTTTCTGTATTCGTCCTGACACAGGACATTACATGGCTGGCCTCCTTCGTATAATATGCCATCACCTCCCGGAAAATGGCTTCGCAGGATTGATATTTATGAATATGTAACAGGGATTTGTTAAGACAGTCACTGCTTTCGCTTAAAATGATGATGTGTGGAATGTTGAGGGCCTCCACCTCCCGCTGATATACATTTTCCGATATGAGAAGACATTCGATTTCTTCCTGCTTAGAATAGGCAAAGAACCGCTCCGGCTCTGTAAAAACGTGAACCTGAAAGGGCAGATTTGACTTATTGCTGATAAACTCCATGAAACCATACGCATATCTTTCCTCGCTATCGAAAATTGCAAGGATTGGTTTGTCCAAATAATACCTCCTTATGCTGTTGTAATGTACCGTGTTGCTTTCTTTACGCGTAAAATCTGAAAAACGGAAGGATTTCTTCCAAAAGAGTCTGATTACGAACGTAATCTTATGACCACTTTGTTTTTGTAATATGAATTATATACGAAAATTATATTGTTGTAAATAGTTTTTTTGTGGAAAATCACAAATTTGTACAAGGGTTATAAAAGAACATAGAAATTTATGGCATACAGAGCACAAACCCCGGGGATCCCAAGCAGTCCGGAGGTCAGAAAGGTAAAGAGATTCATTCCCACATCGCACAGTGGAAAATCGGTAATGACAAAATGATTGACCACAAAGATCGTACAAAGTCCCATCAGTCCCCGTAAAATGAAGTTTAAGAATTTCTCCAGCATATCCTGTCCTCCCTTTCTCTTCCATCGTATGTATAAGATTCCGGTTTTATGCTTATACTCCTAAAACAACAGGTAATTTTTTCCTGACTGACTACATAGGATGTAAAAATATCAAAAGGGGAATAAAGCTATGAAAATGTATTTTGGCAGAACGAATGCTGCAAACCGTACGATCAGCGAGCGTGAAATGAAAAGAAATGCACTTTTATCCGATCTTGAAAAAACAAAACGGGCTCTGGAAATTGCCTACTCCGGTTTCGACAATGTCACAGAACCCGATTTAATTGATTGTTATATTTATGAAGTAAATGCCATTATGAAACGCTACCAGTTCCTTATGGCGCAGGCTGATTTACTATCCTCAAACCCTCAGACCACGGAGACTTCCCTCATTGCCGAGGCTCTCCATTAACTGATTCTTTCCATAAGTCAGTCCCGCATAAACGGTCTGTGTATTCTCCATAACAGAGCCGGAGGTATCCTCCTTGCTGACCGTGGCATAAGCATCGTGAAGCTTACGCATCATCTTCTCCACCTCGGCAAGCTCCTTCGTGCTGTTATGGAGCTTTGCCTTGGATAAAAGCTTCACAGCATAAACATAAAGGCTCAGCAGATTGCCCGCAAGGACATAATCCATATGCAGGGAAGCCATCAGCTCACGAATGCAGCCTTCTGCCCTGCGGATCGATACCGCAAAGCCTTCGGTATCGCCATTTGCATGAGCTGCCTTTGCGTCTTCTATGTAGGTCAGCAGCATTTCATAAACAATCACAACAAGCTCTGATTTATTCGCCTGTGAAATACGCAGCGTATAATTCTGTTTCATTTCCTTTGTCATCCGATCATCACCTCGTTACTCATAATCGGTAACTATTCAGAGCCATGCAAAAATGCTTTCTGCGAATGCTTGCATTCAAACAGAATAGCAATTTTATATGGCGAAGTAACCACATTCGTGAAACCACGCTGTGAAACAGAGATTTTACGAATAGGGTTCTGAATAGTTATCACTATTTTAAATAGTTACTGTAAAAGCTGAAGTACCTGGGACGGACGTTCATTGGCCTGTGCGAGCATCGAAGTACTTGCCTGGGACAGAATCTGAACGGTCGTATATTCCGTCATTTCCTCTGCCATATCCACATCCATGATTCTGGAATAAGCAGCCGTCATATTTTCACTGGATATATCCAGATTGTTGACGGTGTGCTCCAGACGGTTCTGATAAGCGCCCAGACAGCTCCGGCTGGCTGATACATACTTAATCGCTTCATCCACCTTATCAATCGCTTCGTTTGCACCCTCTGCAGTACTTAAATCTATGTTCGAAATTCCCATATTCTCCAGGGACATCTTCGGAATACGAATCCCAAGCTGCTGCCCTTCATTTGCTCCGATCTGCATATCCATGGCACCAAAGCCTTCCAGATCCAGATCCAGATCCGTAAATGTAGCATCCTTCGTCAGGCGGAGCTTTAACTCAAAATTACCGGATCCGGCAATTGTCACAATATTTCCATCAATCGAAGTTACATCGGCATCCTTCGGGAAGCCCTTTCCAAACTTCTTTGCAGTTACTTCATTAATCGTTCCATCTGCATTGTAAGTAACACCCAGCTGATCAATGGTATAGGTTCCTGCCAGGATTTCATCGCTATAATAAGCCACCTTGGCGTTCTGATTGTTGCTGTAGCCTCTTAAGTCAAAGGATCCGTCCAGGATGGTCTGTCCATTAAACTCCACGGTTTCAGAAATGCGGGTAAGCTCTTCCTTTAACTGCTTTACTTCATCCTGAATGAGCTTACGGTCATCATCGGTAATGGTGCCGGTACTTCCCTTTACAGCCAGCTCATTGATCCGCTGCAAAATATCATGCATTTCGGACATCGCACCATCTGCAATTTCAATGATGGAAACACCGTCTCCGGCATTGTCACCTGCCTGATCAAGCCCCTTGATCTGCGCATTCATTTTCTTGGACATGGCAAGTCCCGAAGGATTATCTTTCGCATTGACTACCTTTAATCCGGAGGATAATCTTGCAAGGGAATCCTGCAGACGGTTATCGTTCCGGTTTAATGCGTTATTTGCAATGACTGCTGATGCGTTAAAATTAATTCTCATATACTCTTCCTTTCTGTATCCCCGGTCTGTCTGACAAATGCAATAAATGCTTTCGCTGCCCGATAGAGCTGTACGGAGTCTGCTTTGCTTCCTGATTTTTGTTCCTTCGTCTGGTTTTTATTAAAATCCTTAAGATTTAAGCCATTCGTGTTTGTAAAATAAACAGCACCCGGTTGGATCCCTTCCTTAACAAGCTGCTCCTGCCATTCTGCCTTATGCTCTTCTAAAAGTGCTTTTCCTGCCTCCTTCTCACAGGTACAGTAACCACTCAGTCCCTGTTCCGTCAGCCTGAATTCTGCAGCCGTCTTTCCAAAAGGCTCCGAGGTAAATGTAATTGCTACTCTTCCCTCTTCCTGTTCATTATGGATCACCTTCAGATTAATCGCGGTAAGCGATCCATCAATTTCAATCGGGATCTCATAATTCTCTTCTCTTGCCAGAGACTTCATCAGACCCAGCTGCTTATAAAATCCGGTCATGCTGCGAATGTCTGAGGAATACCGGATACCGTCCTGTTGCGGATCAAAGGCTTCCTGTTCGAACGTATCCTGAATCTCTCCGGTCATTTTCTCGTAGGTCTGTACCGTTTCTTCCCGGCTGTTCATATGGCGCAGGATTTCTTCGCCATGCTTTGCGATGAAATTCTGTTTTTCATTCTTATTTTTCAGAAGCTCATTCATCTTCCGGAAGCTTTCCGCAGATGCGTTTAACAGGGTATCCATTGCCATCAGATGATCTGCAGTAATAGGCTGTGCATAATCACTTAACTGCTGCATTACATCTTCTTCTGCCTTATAAGCCTCTCTTATTTCCGCATAAAGCTCCTGCTCATATTCCTTCTGTGCTTCCTCACTTCCTGCCTGATCCAGAAGCGTATAAAGATCTGCGGTATCCCCCGCATAACCTTTTTCGATCTGTGAAGTGATAGATTCGATGGCACTTTCCTTCGCAGTTACACCGCCAAAGTGATCGTCCACCCGGTAATCCAGCTTCCTGGAGGCTTCCTTTTTCGTGCTCCGCAGTGCAGTGAGCAGATTTTCAAGAGTCAGCTCCATATCTGCCTGCATGGCTGCTCCCAGGGGAGCTGCATCATTCTTTTCAATCTGATGCATCAGACGGTAAATACCGATGTATGCGCTGCGCTCCTCTTCGGTAATGTCATGATCCTGTTCCAGCCTGTATAAGAACCTGCTGTAGGATTCCATATCATCTGCGGTATCTTTATTTTCTTTTAAAAATGTATCCAGATCCTCTAATTTCATGGAAATGGGATTCACGCCCTTACGGATCATCTGTAATACCCGGCCCGGCTTCATCTCGCGGATGACTCCTGTCAGCAATGTATCCTTTTCCTTGACCTTCGTAATGTTCTCTTCACTGATTTCCATCTGGTTATAACCAAGGATACGGACTGCTCTGCGGTTTTCTTCGGTTGCGGCAAGGTTCAGTTCATCAAGAAGATCATCCACATTCCGGAAGGCCTTCGCAATCTGATCTCCCAGATCCTTTCTCGGTGCGGTCATCAGCTCTTCGTAGCTTCGGGATGCCTTTTCACAGGCACGGCGCTGTGCCTCACCGGTATCCGCGATCTTCTTTAACGTATCCTCAGGTTCAATCTGTTCCACGAAGGAAACCGGTGCGGTACGGATACTCTGGATGAGCTCCATGGACTCATCAAACAAAGATATTTTTTCCTTGGCCTGAACCACGTCCTCTTCCCCTGTCAGGCTTAAGGATAACTGATCCTCAAGCTGCTTTAAGAGCTTCACGGTTTCTTCGACCGGGGCGGTATCCAGCTGATAGCCGCTTCGTAATAATTTCAGATTTGCTTCAAAGGACATCTGGAGTCTGGTCTCTTCCAGCTGACGCTTACCACGGATTTCCTCCAAATAAGTTTCCCTACGGGTGAGGTCTGCCTTCTTCACCGGAATACCATCTGCAATCGCTGCGGTCACACTGTTCAGATAGTTCTCCATGCGGATCGGAAATTCAATCGTTTCAAGCTTATGTAAGCGCTGCATGGCTTCTTCATCCAGCGGAATTCCCTTTTCAATCAGCCATTGTGCCTGCCCGATGGTCTCTTCGGACACCTCCAGTCCGGCATCTTCAATCACCTTTACGATCTGTGGAAGCAGTGCTTCCAGATCAATCTGCTCCGGCTTCTTCGCATAATACCCGTTCACGGTTCCATCGGCATAATAGCCTGTGCCCTGACGGCTGCCCTCCTGCGGTGCAGAGTACTGTGCAGTATAGAGAGCCTCCGGCGTAGGTTCCATCCGGTTTTCCACCATGTACTTCTCGGAACCCTCCGAAAGCTTCGAAATATTCTTAATCTGTTCATAGGTATCGGTTATGGCCTGCACATTCTCTTTGGTCAGTGGAATGTCACGGTCATGGAACTGATTTTTGAGTTCATTGGCAAAGCTTTTCGAACCCGTAATCTTACAGAGCTCTTCATCACTTAAGGTATCCGTATACCCGACAACCTCTGTTCCACCCTTTACAAGTGCTGCTTTTATACGATCGACAATGGTCACAACCGTGTCAATTTCCGTACTTCCCGGATGAAAGCCTTCCTCTTGCAGCTTCGCAAAATCTTCATCGGACATACAATTAGACATTACTGCCATATAGTCACGACGAGCCTTGGTATCCTCTTGTCCCGCCATCCGCATAACCTCTTCTGCGGTCCTTCCGTGACCTGCGTAAGCGCTGTTATCCGTAACTGTGCCAGAAATGTCTAATGCAAATGAACTTCTTCCTGCCCGTTCTGCGTTCCGGGTGGAAGTACGATATGCAGTTGTGGCTCTGTCAACATTTATACTCTGCTTTGCGGAATCCGTTTCCGCAGAAGGAAAATAAACGTTCATAGAGTAAATCTCCTAAAAAGGTATTCATTTCCTATAAAGTTAAAAATAAGGGCGAATGCTTTCACATTCACCCTTTATTTCGGCATATTATTTTGATTTCTTAACCATTTCCCTGATTTAAAAATAAACCGGGCAGATGACCTAAAACACAAAGATCAGCGCACTGTACGGAGGCAGATCCAGGGTCAGGCTGTAATTACGGTAATCACAGCTTTCCTTTACTGAAGTAATTTCCGCAGGTACTTCCATACCCTGTCCTCCAAACCGGACATCATCACTGTTTAACAAAAGCTTATATTTCTTTTTCTTCGGAACACCGACCTTGTAATTCTCCCATTTCATCGGAGTCATATTAATGATAAACATAAGGTTATTCTTACCATTGGATGCCTTACGGAAAAAGCTGTATGTACTTCTGTCCTTATCATCACAATTCAGCCATTCAAATCCGTCCCAGCTGTTATCAATCTCATACAGGCACGGATATTTGTTGTAAAGCTCCAGTAAATTCTTCACATAATCATGAAGTCCCCTGTTCAGATCCTCCTGAAGAAGGAACCAGTCAAGCTCTCTTGCTTCACTCCACTCTCTTTCCTGTCCAAAGTCCTGTCCCATGAACAGAAGCTTTTTACCGGAATGACCAAGCATATATGCATAGCCCGCACGGAGATTCGCATATTTGTCCGTCTTATATCCGGGCATCTTATTGACCATGGAGCACTTCAGATGAACGACCTCATCATGTGACAGGGGAAGAATATAATTCTCACTGTCATTATAGGTCATGGCAAACGTCATGGCATAGTGGTTATCCTTACGGAAATACGGATCCAGCTTCATATATTCGCAGAAATCATGCATCCATCCCATGTTCCACTTAAAGGAAAAATCAAGTCCACCGTCTTCTATCTTACCGGTCACCTTGGGCCAGGCGGTAGATTCCTCCGCAATTGTAAGGAATCCTGGATACGTTCCACGGACAACGGAATTCAGATGCTTAAAGAATTCAATAGCTTCCAGATTCTTGTTATCACCATATTTGTTGGGAACCCACTGCCCCTCTTTCTTTCCATAATCGAGATAAAGCATGGATGCAACCGCATCAACACGGATTCCATCAACATGGAACTTACGGATCCAGAATAATACATTGGCAATCAGGAAGTTCTTTACTTCCGTCTTTCCGTAATTAAAAATCTTGGTTCCCCAATCCGGATGTTCTCCAAGACGCGGATCCGGATGTTCAAAAATACATTCTCCATCAAACCGTCCAAGTCCATGGGCATCGGTTGCAAAGTGAGCCGGAACCCAATCCAGAATTACACCGATGTGATGCTTATGCAGCTGATTGATGAGATACATGAAATCATCCGGCGTTCCGTAACGGGAGGTCGGTGCATAGTATCCGGTCACCTGATAACCCCAGGATCCATCAAACGGATGCTCAGCAATTCCCATCAATTCAATATGAGTATATTTCATTTCTGTCAGGTATTCCACAATGCGGTCTGCAAACTCACGATAATTGTAGAATCCCTGCTCGTCCGGACGTGGATGACGCATCCAGGAACCAATATGACACTCATAAATTGCCATTGGCTCTTTATTATAATCCTTCAGATCACGTTCCTTCATCCACGTGGTATCTGTCCAGCGGAACTTTGTCAGATCCGTTGTTCTTGACGCTGTTCCCGGACGTAATTCTGCACTGTTTGCAAATGGATCTGCCTTATACAGCTTCTCCCCTTCCTGCGTAATAATCAGATACTTGTACAATACCCCCGTTCCGACTCCTTTAACAAATACAGAATGAATTCCTCCCGGTCCCAGCTTCGTCATTGGAGTCGCACTCTCATTCCAGTCGTTAAATTCCCCGATCACATAGACCTGCTTTGCGTTTGGAGCCCAAACTGCAAAGAACATTCCCTCTTCTCCGTCTTCACAGGAAGGATGTGCCCCCAGCTTCTCATAAATATCATAATGAGTCCCCTGTGCAAACAGATACTGGTCATCCTGGGAAATGAAGACTGTTGGCTTCTTTTTCTTTTCTGCCATACCTCTACACACCTTTCTCTAGTAATGCATGAAATCTTTTTCTCTTAAAATGATCATATCCTCATCATCATATCGATTTCCAAATAGAACATCAAAGAAATGCTTTGGCGTCTTCTTATCCGCATAATAAATTGCTTCATCCACAAGCTCTTCAATCTCGGAAAGCGTTACCTCATGATCACCGGTCTGCAGATCGGCAATTCTCGTATGCAGCGCCAGAATTCCAAGATCATCAATAGAGTATTCCTGCTCTAAAGCGTATTTTCTTGCGTATTTCACAAGCGTCTGGTCATCCAGTGCTTCCAGATCCACTCTTAAATTAAATACTTCCTGTAAGTCCTTATTCTTGGCAAGGAATGCGTCCATCCGGTTCTTGGTATCCTCCAGAACCAGAATCAGCCCCTTTTCCTCCTGATTCATCTCACGAAGCAGAACATCCACAGAAGGCTTCTTAAGTGCTGCGGCATCCTCCACGATCAGTGCACCGTTTGCCAGCTTATTTAACGTCTCTGCAATATCCTTCTTGTTCAGAACTGATCCGGAGATCTTCGCAACCTTACCGGAGAAATTACTGTCATTGGACTGCACATCCTTAATCAGGAGCTTTGCAAAAGCAGTAGATTCCGTTCCCTCTTCACCGGTGACGACAACATTGCCAGTGTAGGAAGCAAGGCTGATGTTATCGATGACCTCCGCAATCTGACGGCGTGTCCGGCGGTGATGGATAAACGGAGCAAACTCTTCTCTTTCCTGCTCTGTCAGTTCGCGCCCCTTTTCTGTAGAGGAGATCACTTCCCCAGTCGTTTGTACCGGCTCGTCCTCCTTCTTAATCTCTCTTGGTGCTCTAAGCTTCTTAGCCTGTGCTGCCTGTACCGGAACTTTTTCCGTCATTTCCGGTATATCATCAAACTCTAACACAATATTCTGTGTTTCATCAAAATTCTGCTGTACCTTTTTCTTCTTTCTGCGGAGAGGCATCTTCTTCGGCTCTTCCGGTTCTTCTACTGCTTCTTCCTCCGGATTCTCCTCTGTCGTTTCTACCCCGGCAGCTTCTTCCGTTACTTCCTCTGCGGCCTCTTCGACAATTTCTTCCCCGGATTCCTCCGCAGC
>ENA-ORMR01002319-ORMR01002319.1-human-gut-metagenome-genome-assembly--contig:-NODE-2319-length-12085-cov-2.887947_pt1 | contig 12085 bp, 10 predicted proteins | sample MGYA00242107_ERZ509003 | MGnify/ENA primary metagenome ERZ509003 (study PRJEB26280, sample SAMEA2338699) | human gut metagenome | biome: human gut; feature: human-associated habitat; material: faeces... | reverse complement strand
GCATTCAACGTAATAGGATTTTTTGAGGCATAGTATCTTCTGGTAAGCACCTGATGCAAACGGTAATCTTCCAGCATATGCACAACACGGAGCAATTGGACTCTCTGTTGGGAAAGCGTTCCATTATTATATTTCGTAATGAAGCCGTATTGTTTTTCGAGATATTTAAGTCCCCGTTCCATATCGTATTCGGTATTTCCGTACTCTTCCGTAAGAAAGCACTGGATCTTATTCCATTCACCTTCATAAAAGCGGATGGTTGCAGAAGAATAGTTGTTTTCCTGCAACAGTTGTTTTAGTCCTTCTGTAATCATTTCAAGATTCATGAGTTTCTGACTCCTTTCTTTTTTTATGATTATGAACCATGTTTGAATTTTTGTCAAGATAGTATTTTTTTATGCTAAAATAAAGCTATGGAAAGAATTGATTTTATTAACGCAAAAAGAATTGTAATTAAAGTTGGTACAAACGTTTTACGCGGAGATGACGGACAGGTTTCACTCCCGCGAATTTACTCGTTTATCGAAGATATTTCTAAACTTGTCAAAGCCGGCAAAGAAGTAATTTTCATCACCTCCGGCGCGGTTGGTTTGGGTAAGAAAAAAATGGGGCTTGACAGCACTGCCGGAATGGCGCTTAAACAAGCCTGTGCCGCTATCGGACAAAGTAAATTAATGTCAATTTACGAAAACGGTTTTGACGCTTACGGAATTGTTGCGGCGCAAATACTTCTTACAGAAGACGATTTTTCAATCCGCAGCCGTTATTTAAGCCTTAGAATTACGCTCAACAAACTGCTTGACCTGAAAGTTGTGCCGGTTATCAACCAAAATGATACCGTTTCAACAATTGAACTTCTTGAAACCCGTGATGAACGCAAAGAAATTGCCTGCTTCTCCGACAACGACAAACTTTCAGCACTTGTTGCAAGCGAACTTGACGCTGACCTTTTGATAATTCTTTCTGATATTGAGGGGCTTTATGACAGCAACCCGAAAGAAAACAAAAACGCAAAATTAATCCGCGAGGTCGATGAGGTTACAGAAGATATTATGGCACTTGCAAACGGAACCTCTGACGGTGGACGCGGCGGAATGAAAACAAAACTTGAGGCAGCAAAACTTGTAACCCGCTTCGGCGGCAAAGTTCTGATTGCAAACGGCAAAATCCCTTATATTATCGGTAAAATCTTTGACGGTGCCGATGAGGGTACAATGTTCTTACCGTCAGCCGAAAACTTATCCGGCAAAAAACGCTGGATTGGTTACGCAACCAACATTATTGGCAAAATCGTTGTCAATCAGGGTGCAAAAGAGGCTCTTCTCCAAGAAAAAAGTCTTTTGCCAATCGGTGTTGTGGAAGTCCTTGAAGAGTTTAAAAAGGGCGATGTAATCTCTATTTTGGACGAAAACCGCCACGAAATCGCGCGTGGTATCGTAAACTATGACAGTAGTTCCTGCGCAAAACTTAAAGGCCGCCATTCCAACAACATCGCAGAAATTCTCGGGTTCAAAAACTACGATGAAATAATCACTCGAGATAATATTACATTATTGTGAGGTAAAATTATGGATTTTGAAAATATTGCAAAACTCGCGAAAGCCGCATCATTAGAGATTGTGAACCTGTCAAGCGGAACAAAAAACGCGGCACTTTTAGCCGTTGCTGATGCGTTGGAATTAAACGCAAAAAAAATTTACGCGGCAAATCAGGCGGATTTGAAAGACGCTGAAAAACTTGTCGAAAGCGGCGAAATTACAAAATCCACCTTCAACCGTCTAAAACTCGACGAAAACAAAATGCGCGATATGATTCAAGGGGTTCGTGACATTGCGAAACTTCCGGATCCGGTCAATAAAACTCTTTTGAAACGCGAACTTGACACAGGTCTTGTTTTAGAGAAAGTGACCTGCCCAATCGGCGTTTTGGGTATAATTTTTGAGGCAAGACCGGACGTAATTTCGCAAATTTCATCACTTGCTATTAAATCCTCAAACGCTGTAATTCTTAAAGGCGGAAAAGAGGCTGCAAACACCAACAAAACCATATTGGACGTGATAAACAGCGCACTTGATAAAGTCGAAGGGTTTCCAAAAAATGTTGTATCACAAGTTTTTAACCGTTCTGATGTCGCAGAAATGCTCAAATGCGACAAATACATAAACCTTATTATCCCGCGCGGCGGCAACAATTTAGTAAAATTCATCAAAGAAAATACAAAAATTCCGGTTCTCGGTCACGCAGACGGAATTTGTCACATTTTCACAGACGAAACCGCAGATCTTGAGCTTGCGGCGCGTGTCATAATTGACGCAAAAACCCAATATCCAAGTGCGTGCAACGCGGTAGAAACGCTTTTAATTCACAAAAACTTCCCGCACCGTACGGAATTATTGAAAAAAATCGCGGCAGCAGACGTGGAGCTAATCCATAACCCTGAAAGCTGGGCGTTTGAATATGGTGAAAAGAAACTTGCTATAAAAACAGTTGAAAACATTGACGAGGCAATTTCACACATTAACACTTACGGTTCCGGTCACACCGACTGCATTTTAACCCGTGACAGCGAAAACGCCGAAAAATTCCTTAATCAGGTTGATTCTGCGGGTGTTTACCATAATGTTTCAACGCGCTTTGCTGACGGTTTCCGCTACGGTTTCGGCGCAGAAGTCGGAATTTCCACCAACAAAACCCACGCCCGCGGACCGGTCGGACTTGAGGGGCTTGTAATTTACAAATACAAACTTCGCGGCAACGGCGAAATCGTAGACGATTATTCAAAAGGTGTAAAACATTTTAACCATAAGGATTTAATCTAATGACTAAAGTTGGCGTTCTCGGACTTGGTTTAATCGGCGGTTCAATTTTCAAAAAGTTGCATGAATTAGGGGTTGACGTAATCGGAATTTCCGCATCACAGACCGGTGAGGGCATATTTGCGGACATTGAACGACTAAAAGACCGGGATTTAGTTTTTGTCTGCACAGCAATGAACAAATGCCTTGAAACGCTTGACAGCTTAGAAACTATCATGCCGGAAACAGCGGTGGTAACAGATGTTTGCAGCCTAAAAAGTTTTGTTTGTCAAAAAAAGCGTCCGTATCGTTTTATTCCGTCTCACCCTATGGCAGGAACAGAGCACAAGGGATTTGAAAACGCTTTCCCGGAACTTTTTACAGGTGCAAAATGGGTTTTGACACCGGTTTTTGGGGATGAGGGGCTTAAACTTTTACGCGGCGTGATAGAACAGCTCGGCGCTAAACCGATTATCACAACGCCTGAAAAACACGATGAGGCTGCAGCATTGATTTCACACATGCCGCTGATTGTAGCACAGGGGCTTTTTATGTGTGCAGAGGATAACCCTTTGGCACTCGAAATGGCTGCAAGCGGCTTCCGGGATATGACGCGGCTTGCACTTTCAAACGAAGAAATGGCAAACGATATGTTCACAATGAACAGCGTTAACATTCAAAACGGAATTTTGAAACTATATAAGTCACTCGGCGAACTCACACACGGCAACTATCGCGACAAAATCAGAGAAATTAAAACAAAACGCGCTAAAATGTTTTAAATATTTTGTTTATAAACTTTTCTTGAATACTGTTCGATTTCAGGGGTGTCGATTTCAAACACGTGAATCCTGCCCGGTGCAATATCCACACGAAGTTCGTTATCCATTGCCTGTAAAATACTTTCTTTTCCGTATGACGGCAGAAGGTTGTCCAATTCCTGTCCTTGTTTCATTGTCGGAACCTGAATTATGCCCACAACGTTTCTGTTAACGTTTTTATTCGCAACAACAAGCAGGGTTTTTCCGTCTTTATGACGCGCATAAGTCACGAGTTGGTCGTTCTTATCGCCCCATTTGTTGAGTTCAATAAATGAACCATTAAGAATTAAATCTTTATATTTTTCACGCAGGTTAAAAGTTTGTTTGAGGAAGTTTGCGATTTCAGGGTGGTTGCCGCCGGGACGTTTTGACTTATTGAAAATATCCAATCTTCCGCGGTGAACGGTCATTTCTGCGCTATCGGTATCTGTTACCAACGGGTTAAACATATCCTCGTAACGATAGAGGAAGTAATCACCTGTTTGGTAACCGTCAATATAATAAGGGTTTGTCATCGGAAGCGTTGCCTGCAAGCCGCTAATCAGGTTACAGTACGTTGAACCGCCGTGAAACATCGCAGAAATATCATCGTGAGAGGCAAACGAACCAATAAGCGATTTTCTTTCCGGCATTTCGTATGACATATTGAGATTATCTTTTACATAATCAATCAATTCAGTAGCGGTTTCCCATTCAGGGAAAAGGTGATATTGACCGTAATATGAGTCAAAACCGGCACGCAACAAGTCTTTCGGGCGGTCATGCATCATATTTGCCTGCGGTGAGGCGTCTTCGTAGGTGTAAGTTTCTGCAAGCCAACCGAAGTTCGGGTCTTTTTCGTGTGAATATGGAATTATAATATCCCAAAATTCAACCGGTTTCGCACGCGCAACGTCCGCTCTTATTCCGTCAATACCTAATTCTATACACATATCAACGTATTTTTTATGTTCGTGAACAAGCGCCGGATTTAAAATTCTGCGTCCTTCATCTTCCCACGGCTGAAACATTCTGATATCGTTCCAACCTTGAGGAGTTTTCGCAAGTCCGTCCTCTTCCATTGCCATTAATTCCGGTCTGTTAACAAAGAGTTCGTAAGACGCGCAGCTTGGCAAATCAAGCATTACGCGGATTCCGCGCTCGTGGCACGCGTCAATAAACGCTTTAAACTGTTCTTTATCCGTTCTCGGGTCGTCCGGCTCTATAAGTGCAGGGTCGATACCTAACAAATCTTTTGGTGCATAAACAGAACCCGCTGTACCCATTGCTTTTAGTTTTCCCGGCTGGTGAATAGGCAGAATGTGAAGTGTATTAAACCCTGCCTCTTTAATTTCATCCAAACGCGAGATACCTTTTAAGAAAGTTCCGATTTCTTCGCCCTCTTCAATATAATCGTTTCCGTTATAATCTTGGGCAGAGAAAGTTCTCGGGATTATCGCCAAAATTTTTGCCTCACCGTTTTGAAGTTCGGCTTTAAAATTATTTTTATAATCAGCAAGTTTTTCATTCTTTTTGTCCAACTCAAGACCGTGAACGCCGTTTAACTGCTTTTTGCCGATTTCGTTCAGTTGAAACGCATTAATCAGCGCAATTGATTCAAGGTACTTGTTCAAAACATTTTCCCCGACGCCGGTTATAGGTGTTTGGGCAGGTTTCTTTGATGATGAAGACCCTTGCGACTTCACCGTATCAACTCTATTCATTACCAAATTTGTAGAAATACTGTTAATCATTATTGTACCTGCTCCTTAGGTTTCGGGGTTTTACCAAAGAAGAATTGAGCGCCGACTGTTATAGCGAAAATTCCTATTCCTAATCCGCCAAACAGTTTCATCCAAGCTCTTGCGTTATGCTTTTTGGTCGCATATTTCATTGCAAGGTCGTCCATTGAAACACCTGTTAAGAGGAATTTATACTTATTAGAAACACGTTTATATTTTGGTTTAATATAGTTTGGATTATCAGGTCGTTGTTTTTGCGGATGCATTTTCATGTCGTAATCCTGTAATACTTTATCGCTTTCCATATAAGAATTTGGTCTTATGAAATAGTATTCATTACCGAATGTCTCAAATGATTCCTGACGGTATCTTGCAATTTTTTCCGCCAATTTTTCACCTAGAAGTTTTTTGGATTGCGGATGCATGCTATCATTATAGATTAATTGCATACTGCTGCGATACAAATTACTATCAGCCGAAACATCTCTGTATCCCTCACGTCCGGCTTTATAATATTTATTAACAATTCTGCCGTCACGAACTTCAATATTTGAAGTATCACCGTAATTAGGACGAGGGTTGCCGTTAAAGAAGAACTTAACCGCAAAATCTGAACGGTGCGCAAACAATGTTGAACGTTTTGAAAGTTCAACGACTTCCTCCTGAACCTCACGGCATAAACCGTTGCCCAGCAATCCGCTTACATTGGTCATTGTCGCAAGTCTGCGGTGCATATCAAGAGTATTGATAAGTCTGTATAATGTACTCTTAACGCCCATAAGTCTGTTTTTAGCATAAGATTTTAAAACAGCCTTTTCAGAATTTGGCTTACCGCCGGCAAGTGCTTCTGCCGTGTCTTCTAATCCCATTTCAATCAATTTTTTAGCCGTTGGGTTCAAAACTCTGCTGATAGTTTGTTCAAAGAATGTTACGTTTCCTTTTTCAGAAACTATACCCTCAAACTCATCCATACGTTTTGCCACTTCTGCAAGTTTGCCCATAACGCTTTCAAACTCTGATTTATCTGACGCAATTCTATCCATTGATGAACGTATAACTTCATTCATCATATCCCTGTTGCCTCTGGCTTTATTCATATCTTTCCAAGGAATATTCAAAGCCTTGAAGATATCTTCCTGCGATTTATTCCAGAAGTTTGCAAGTTTTGTTTCCTCTGCAGCTGAAAGCTCTTTGAATAAGTAATCTTTTACAATCTCAATTTTGTTATCAACAGTTGTAAGTTCTCTAACGAGAGTTCTCAAAACGCCTTGAAGTTTTTCATCAAGTTTCACCGCCGGACGGATTGTACGGAATCTGTTCACAGAACTTTTTGCATTAACTCTGTTGTTTAAAAGCATTAAGATATTTTCTTTTGCAACACGTTCTGATTCCGGAAGCCCTGCGTTATAAGTTTCAAGTTTTTCAACAATTTTATTACTAATCAAGGCATTAAGTTTTACAAAATCGCCTTTTGACAAATCCCGATTGATAAAGTTGCCGCCGGAAAGCCACTCTGTTAATTCATCAATGTTCGGCATTATTGCCTTAAATACCGGCGAATCTTTACCAAGTTTTTTAGAAAGATTTTTCTCTAAAACTTTAAGCATTTTGTCGCCGTCTTGTTGTTCCAAAACGGACTTGTTGCTGGTTAATAACGCACGTAAATCTGATTGCAATTTTGCATCAACCATAGGGTTTGCTTCGTAAGAAACTATTTCGCAAATTTGATTTACAATATTTTGGTCTAAAGCCTTACCTTTGTGGAGCTCAAGCAGAGAATCCAAACGTTTATACATATCGGAATTTTCAGCATCGTATTGAGCCTCAAGAGCTTTAGAAAGAATTTTCTTATTTTGTTCACTTCTGATGTAACCGCAAAGATTTTTAACCGGTTGTTCAGCCTGGTTACAAATCAAAGCACTCATAATCGGTACCGCAAAACCTGCTGATAACATCCACAAAGTATTATCCTGGGTCGCAATTTTTTTCATTCGGTTTTGAATATAATCGCGACGGTTGTTCATATCTTTAGGAACACCCATATAATCGCCGATTTTATAGATTTGTTGTTCGCTGTATAAATCCCAAGGAATATATTGCGGGTCGTTAAAGAAGAGTTTTTCTCTATCCATGCTGTCTTTGTAGTGCTGACGTACATTGAACCCGTGGATTAATTTAGTAGGTAGTTGAATTGCTACAGCAGGCCAAATCGCCATAGAAGCCAGGAATGAACCAATTCCGACGAATTCCATAGCTTTTGAAGACGCTGTCTGTCTTCTTGTTGCAAGGTAAGTTGCCAACGCAGCACCACCTGTTACCATACCAATTGAATTTAATTTACCTAATTCGTGGTCGTTTGCGGTTCCGTTAAAACCTTTTTTCAAAGATTTTAAATCATACGCAAACCCGTCAACCATGTGTTTCGGCGCATTAAAAATGTTTGTGTGAACCAAATGCCCCTCTGGCGGCAAAGGTTTAATCAAGTCGTCTCTTAATGCATACGGATTTTCCTTATCCTGCGGCTGCTCACGCAAGGTCGGGAAAAAGCCTTTATATGTAAGTGTACTGTTTTTAATCTTATCTATATTCACTAGCACACCTCATACTTTTCTGATTGAATAATAACATTTGACGCATCCAAACCATCCGGCTTTTTGGAGTAATTCATAACATTTGCAACGCCAAGCACTGTCGCAAGCGCAGATAATCCGAGCATTATCTTGCCCCCGTGTTTCTTAATGCCATGCCCTTCACCGTTAAAGAACAGTTTTGCACTTTCTTTCGCCGCTGTACCAAATGAGGAACAGGTTTGTTTAAATTTTTCTTTCTTCCAGAATTTCAAAGTCGCCTTATCCATAAAGCCTTCCCAAGGTTTCTGCATAGCAAAACCTACTGCTGTCGCAGCCCATAGGTATGATGAAATGGTTTTTGCCATATTGGATTTAACAACAATCTCTCTGATAAGCGGTTTTACATCCTGGTCAGAATCGTTTAAATCTTCGCCAAGCCCAAGTTTCTTGGCAATTTTGTCATAGTATTGGTTTCTTACTTCACCCTTGCTGTCGTCGCCGTATAGCAAATCCCAACGAGGGAACTCGATACTTTCAAACACTTTGTGATATTCAATACTGACGACATCCGTATCATTGACATCATCAGGAAGTTCATAATTAACTTTTGCGTAAGGAAGTTCGGTATCAACGCCGGTAATATGTTTTACCGGTGTGGTGATGAAATTTTTGGAAATATTTTTTACAAGTCCGTAGAAAACTACACCCAGTGCAAGTTTTTTACCAACAACGTCGGCTTTGCTTTTATCAAAATGTGAGAAATATTTATTTGCGAGGTTGAAAACACCCATTAACATGCCGCTGCCGGCGAGATACGGGATTGTACCCATAGTGAGGAATTCATAGAAATTAGAGTTTTTGTTACCCGTAATACCTTTTGCAGGGTAAATTGTGAGAGCATTCGTGAACTTATCAAATCCTATACGTGTTCGTGTGACAAAATTATTCTTCAAAAGCGTATCGTGAGAGTAGTCGAGTTTCTTCTCCTGCTTATTCGACGACGCAAATGATAAATTTTTATTATTTATGTCATTCCCTAAAGGTGATATCATTTAAATAATTCCCCACACTCACAAATGTTATGGTTTTAACACTTATGAACAGATTTTTTTGTTAGCATGCAGCTTTTAATTTAACATTTTTTTACAAAGGACTAACGATTCAAATAAAAGAAAACGCTAGTAAAAATCCCTGTTATGACACAGTAGATACCAAAAATATTAAGTGAAAAATTAGAGACAAATTTCAAGAAATATTTTATGCAGAGATATCCGACTAATCCTGAAACAATCGTACCAACGATTATTTCAACCCAATTGTAGGTCAAAAGTTCTGATAAATCAAGTTTAATAATAGGATAAACCATAGATGCCCCGAGAATAATCGGTATACTAAGCAGGAAAGAAAATCTTGCGGCACTGGTTCGGTCTAACCCGCAGAAAAGACCTGTTGCGATAGTCAACCCGGAACGTGAAAATCCCGGCAACGCTGCCAAACCTTGCGCTATTGACATCAAAATCGCGGTTTTCAAATCCACTTCACTTTTTTGCGGAGCTTTTTTAGATAAATATTCACTCAAGAATAAAACGCCCCCTGTAATTATCAGGAGAATCCCAACGACAAACGGAAGATAAATCAATGCTTCCGCGACTTCGTGCAACGGGTACGCAATTAGTACCGTTACAAAAGTACCCAGCAAAATAAAAAAGCCAACCCTTGCGTTCAAATCCGAAAAATTACGGGTTTTCAAAGCATTCCACATCGCCTGCAGAATTACCCAGATGTCTTTTCTAAAGAAAATCAAAACAGCAATAAGCGTTCCAAGATGCAGCATTATGTCAAAAAACACTTCCTGCGAGGACTGCTCGGCGATTTCAATACCCTTAAACACCTTATAAAAATTTGAAGTAAAAACAAGATGTGCAGAACTTGAGATTGGCAAAAATTCGCTCAACCCCTGAACTATTCCCATTAAAATCGCCTGAATTAAATTCATCCCCTAAACCTCATAATAACTTGCGCAGGAAGACTGCGTTTCCCACACTGAAACCTTACTGATTAAAACAATTTTTTCTTTTAATTTGTAATAAATAAATCTTGCAATCATTTCACTTGACGGACTTTCACCTTTAAATTCCGGAAGCTCATTGATATCAACGTGATCAAGATATTCCAATACAGCGTTAAGCTCTTTTTTCAAAACCTTGTAATCAATCAAAATATTACTTTTATCAAGGTCTTCCCCTTGCGCATAAGCCTCAACCATCCAGTTATGTCCGTGCTGATTTTCACACGCACCTGAATAGTTCAATAAATGATGTGCTGCAGAAAAAAATGCTTGCGTCTTAATCTCAAACATATTAACAACTCCTTTTACCTTCTGAAACCGTTCTGATTTTCTCAATACCCTGCGCATCTAAAATGAAGTCGCAAAGTTCTCTCACTGCGCCGCGTCCACCGTTCTTAGCAGAAACAAAATCCGCAGCGTCCAAAACTTCTTCCACTGCGTCCGCAGGACAGCAGGCAAGTCCGACTTTTTCCAAAATGCACAAATCAGGCAAATCATCACCCATATATGACACATTTTCAAAAGTCAAATTATATTTTTTCATAATCTCTTCAAGCGCCGGAAGTTTATACTTCTGACCCTGATAAAGCTCTGTAATATTGAGGTTTTCAGCGCGATGTTTTACCGTTCCGTTGTTGCGCGCCGTGATAATCGCTGTCACAAAACCTGATTGCGCCATACGAACCAGCCCGTGACCGTCTTTAACATTAAAAGTTTTATACTCAACGCCGTTTTCATCATAAGTTACACTGCCGTCAGTCATAACTCCGTCAACATCAAACGCCATAATTTTTATTTTCTTTGCCTTTTCTATTAATTCTTCTTTTGAAAGCATAGTAAACTCTCCTCGGAATAAATTATACAACAAATATAGTATTTTGTTATAAAAAGATTGAATTTTCTCCGAACCGTACCGAAAACTTAAATATGGATGATGCAAAAAAATTTATAAATAGAATAAAACGAAAGATAAATGATTCAGATTGTCCGCGCCTGGATTTGAATTTAAGTAATTTTTCATTGATTGAGGCAGCAAAAGTTTTGACCCTGACCTCGACCTACCATTTTAACAAATACCCGAAAGGCAAGCTAAAATGTCAGGTAAGAGACATACAAATGAAAAAAGTGCTTTCAGAATTTAACTTAAGAAATTTAGAATTGGTTTGCTAAAAAACGCCCCAGGGGGCGTCTTTTAGCGTTTCACACACCATACATAGAGCGACTCGTTTAGTGACTTATCGTCGACCTGTCCTGGATACGTTCCTAAACTAATCATAAGTCCTTGAATAATATTTCCTGATGATATTTTTTCAGAAGACCAAAAACGCTTACCGTCCATTGTAATATTATTTCCCTGCAATAAATTCTTATTAACAAACATTGAAATATCTTCTTCAACATTTGGTACTCTGTAATCGCTATCGTAGTTTGAACACGCTTTTATTGCAGAACGAAATCCATAAGTGCTATCTAAATATTTATTAGCAGGTACAGGCGCAACAATTTTGACATCTGAAGGATACATAGCCGTCATAAATCCAATATCTTTACCAACGGTATTTGGACCTTTATTGCCGTTTAAATCGTAAATAAAATTCGCACAAACTTTATTTTGTATATAAAACCCACTACCACCCATCCACGGATTTTCCTTTAGACTTCCGATACATCTAGGATTGTAATAAACAAGAATGCTTTCACCATTTTGGGTTTCAAATGCGGCAGCTTTAGTGTTGAGCATAGATGTCGAACCACCATACCCGTCACTGGCTGAACTCGTCATATAGGAATTTAATGTCGTCATATCCACAGGAACAATAAAATTTACACCTCCAATTGTAGTAATTTTTGAAACAATACCACAGTCTTGCAAGTGTTCATTGTCACAAATATTGTTTATTTTAAGGACTTTTGATACCCCGCCGGTCACAAAAGTTTCAGCGGCATTGTCGGAGTTATCTCCATAACCATTGAGCGCCGGCATTAGGGCAATTGCCTGTGAAAATCTCGCATAAAGCGCTTTTCGTTGGGTGTTCCAGGTTCGCTCGTTAATGTTGCCCGTCAAACTTGGTAATGTTATCGCGGCTACTACGCCAATAATTGTTAGGGA
>ENA-ORMR01002314-ORMR01002314.1-human-gut-metagenome-genome-assembly--contig:-NODE-2314-length-12116-cov-2.469032_pt1 | contig 12116 bp, 12 predicted proteins | sample MGYA00242107_ERZ509003 | MGnify/ENA primary metagenome ERZ509003 (study PRJEB26280, sample SAMEA2338699) | human gut metagenome | biome: human gut; feature: human-associated habitat; material: faeces... | reverse complement strand
TGCTCCTCAATTTTTATGGCAAGGCCTCCCGGTCGAGACGAGACAATGTGCTCCTGCATGAAATCTACGAGGCCATCTATTCTACAGGCTTCTTTGAGAAGGAGTCCGGGGCCTGGTTCGAGGTCGAGATGCACGGGAAGCAGAATGCTGATTTGATTTACCAGATGGTGAGCATCGATATGGACAGGACAGCAGTTAGCTTAACGTACTGAATAAAGTAAGAGGCCCCGTGAGGGGCCTCTATTGTGCGCGCCTCCAGCCTCCCTTAATAAATCAATATAAATAAAGATTAAATAAAGAAGCGAGCTCCGGTTTTATCACTAGGACACCGGAGCTCTTAACTTATCTTGTGAACACAGAGTAGAATAAGAGAACACCAGCGGTGATGTATATAGCAATGTCAATATTGACAGTAATAAATACTGAGATAATCACTGCTATTACCTCCTTGGAGCTAAATTGCGCGCAATTTAAGGGAGGTTTTTGTAGTTTGAAAAAAATAAGCGAAAAATGCAAGCTTTTATGTAATATATTGATTATTTAGGATATTTGTTGTTGATTTTGCAGAAGCTGGGCCCGAAGCTACCGTGAAGTAGGGTGGTGTTTCGGGCCCGGAGGAATTTGCCTACAATGCTACGAGTTCAACGAGGTCAGGATAGTCCTCAAGGTGAGAACGCACATAATGTCGGGTAAAGGCTGCAAACGCATGTTCTCTGCTCAGGAGGCCACATAAAGTGCGATAGTAGCGTGTGCTATCAGGATTCTTGGTATATTTATTGAGTGTCCTGAAGAGAGTGTTCATTGTAAGGGCAAGGCTGTTCACTCTCGTTTGACAAGCGACAATACGGATTCCAGTATTTTTCTTTTCAAAACAGTTCTGAATCAAATCCGCAGTCATAAGTATTTTTTCATCACGAGTCGCAGAATCTTGTGGTGAGATATGGACATGCCCCTCATGGAATATATGGTTCAGGAGTGACTCTGGCTCTGTTTGACAACAGTCCAAGATTTTTCCGTCATACATGGAATTATTTTTTACGGAATTACAATGGCGGCAAGTATAGAACAGGTTGTTCCAGTCAAAGACAAGGTGTTTAAGCTTTCTTCCATGATGTGGGACTAAGTGCTCAACCTCTGGATCTGTCAAGTCCTTAGTCTCACACAAATAGCACTTGCCGCGAAAATCCTTTTCGAGCTGAAGCACAACATCAGGCTGTTTGTAGTCTCCACATGCTTTTTGGCTTTCGACAGCAAGGGAGGCTGGCGCATTGGGAGAACGTTCTACCTTGACCATAGCGCACCTCACTTGTTCTCATTTTCCAGCTTGAGGCGGCTGTATTCTGAGGTGATATCGATGGCAAGGTAGTCTGGGATCTCATCTAGGTATGTTTCAAGATTTCCCATTTCCGCCCAATCTGCATCCGTAAGCTTTTCCTTGGCGGACAGCTCCTTATAGCGTTCAAACTTGGTGCGCAATTCGTGGGAAAGGCGATCTGCCCCAAAGTAGCCTTCGACGATCCCCTCATAGGGGAGGTCGCCCATACCATCTTTCACAAGTGTTTTATTTTCTAAATCAAAAATGACAGCATCGTTGATGGAGTTAAGGATGAATGGAGAATGGGTCGTGACAATAAATTGAATGTTGGGGAACATTTCTGTCAGAAAAGGAAGTATAGATTTCTGTAGTTCAAGATGTAGGTGAGTTTCGATTTCGTCAATGAGCACGATACCCTCGACAGTCGCCCCTTTTTTCTCAGTACGCATGATGAGATCATTGATGATATCAAACACAGCAGAATAGCCATCCGACATAGTATTAAAATCGAAAGGCTCATGTCCACTTTGTAAGATGGAAAATTTGAATGAGTCGATATCAAAATCGAGCTTGATATCTTGGTCAGCAAAAATTTTTTTCAGGATATTTTCAAAGCGAATAAACCATTCTTCAATCTCTTTCGATTTTTCCAGATTACCTTTTTGCTGAGCAAATGCTTGGGTCGCTTTTTTAGCCACCATATATTTTACAAGTTTTATGCCGGGGCGGTCTTTGACCGAGTAAGCATCATCGATGGTTATAGTTTCTATGGTATTTGAGACTTCATTTTTTGATCTTCGTTCTGCTGGATAGTAGGAAATAATAAAATTTGAATTTTTATATTTTTCTCTTAATTCAAAATAGTCACAATCAGCATAGGCTGTACTCCAATGTTGCAGTTGTTTTTTATTGAACTCTATTGATCTTTGGAAGTTTGAGGCAAGTTGTGTTTGCTCATTATTGATAGCATTTTTCTGGGCTTCTATAAAGTTGTTGATATTTTTTGTGATTTCTGTCTTTAATGTGAAATTGTCATGTAATAAATATTCAAAGAAATTAACTAGCTCTTTAATAATACTCGTCTTCCCACTACCATTTTTCCCGGTCAAAATAAGATGCTTTCTCTCGGTTTCTGAGAGAGGAATTTCAATGTTTTTGAGATGGCGAACCTTACCGATCTTGATTTTTTTCAAAAACACCTGGCTCATACTTCCACATTCCTTCTCAAAAATTGTAGCGGTGGTCATCAAAAGGATTTTTCCTACGTGTACCCTCTCACCGCCTGCCTTTGCAAGCTCACAAGTCCGTGCTGTCCCATTTCCCTTGACACGTGTGGCATTTTATGCATCCGTGATGCCACTAACAGTGCCTCTTTGGGACACTGATTTTATCATATAAGGAGGTGTACTATGAAAAATAGGCACCAGCAGGCTCTGAACCTGATCGATTGGAAAAATTGGAAGTGGGGCACATATTCTGACATAAAGAGTAATATAAAAAAATTACAGCTAATTGCGGCTGTCGTGCAGAGAGCACTTCGCTGGCTCTGTAAACTCTTTCAGAATATGGAAAAACATGGCTCAACTAACGGCTTTCTTAAAATGCCGCTTATTCCTTTCCCTCAGGAGGCATAAGCCTGTACTCCTTATGGCCCGCTTCGGCGGGCCCTTTCTTTTGTTGACATTTTTCTCATTTTATGGCGTCTTCTCCCTATGGAGCCTCAGAAACTCCTACACGACGGACGCCAACCCGTGAGATTTGGCTATTTTTGTGCCCTGTCAAGGCTGTCTGACACCTTGGGAGTGGTGTATACTATGACCATCATGGGTCGGGAGTAGGCTAATACAATACCTTGCCGTGAGGTGGGGGAATAGGCCTGGCTGTTCGTGTACAGTTCTGAGCTCCCGGCCCTTTGCTTTTGCAGGGGCCAATCAGAAACTACACGAGGTTACTATGTCACAGGTCCAGCTCATTCCCGAAGTATTCTCCCCCTCAGTATCTCTCCACGCTGGCCGTCCGGCCACCACATCTCTTGAGGTTGCCAATTTCTTCGGCAAGCGTCACGACAATATCTGTCGAGACATCAGGGGATTAATTGAAAGTACCCCTGAAAATTTTCGTGCCCTCAATTTTGAGGAGACGTTCCGCACCATCCCCGGCCCCAACAATTCCGAGCGACAAGAGACTTACTTCATCCTCTACCGCGACGGCTTCATGCTGCTGGTCATGGGCTACACCGGCAAGAAGGCCCTGGCCATGAAGCTGGCCTACATCGAAGCCTTCAACCGCATGGAAGAAGAGCTGGCCCGACAGAAGGAAGCCGCCCGCAACATCACCCAGGACATCGTGGACTTCCCCGGCACTCTCTCCATCACGCCGTCCAGCGTGGCTGACCGCAAGCCCCTGCGGGCCCTGGTGGGCTCGTGGGCCAAACAGGCCAATGTGCCGTTCGATGTCTGCTGGAACCAGCTCAAGGCCGCCTTTCAGCTCACCAATATCAGAGACTTGCCGCAGGAATGGATACCGGACGCCATCGCTTGGGTCCAAAAGCGTATCGATACGCTGCCCAAGGCCCTGCCGCCGCAGCCGGAACGCCTGCCCCTGTACCGCAACGGCTGCTTCTACCCGCCGCACCGCAACTGGAATCACGTCCCCGGCCCGCAGGAGGCCGCACTGCTGGAACTGTGGCAGGACTGGACCCGGCGTGAGGCCAGCCTCCGGCAGGAGTTCATGGCCATGCTGCGGGAACTGGACAATCGCCGCGGCGATCTGCTCAGCCATGCCGTGTCCGACTTGGGCCGCAACGCCGATACCATGTTCAGCCCCCAATGCCTGCTGGACAGCCTGTTCCAGAGCCGCACGGAAGCCGAGCAGCGCTTCCAGCAGGCCTTGGATGATGCCAGCCTGCACCTGCGCTTGAGCCTCAACGTGGCCGTGGCCCTAAGCAGGTAATCTCCCCATCCCCTCAAATGCGAAAGCCCCACCAACTTTCTGGTGGGGCTTTTTTTATCCTTTTTCCATATCTGCCATATCTAGGACGATTCTGATTGTCCTCGGTTCCCACCTTCGCCTACCCTGAACGAAAAATGACGGAACGTCTTCAGGGGCTCTTGTGATCAACTGGCTCTTTCAACGACTGACTCCTGCCAAGCGTACGGAATCACGCTGGGCAGAACTTGCCTCTACGCTGGAAAGCATCTGGGAGGAATTTATCGATCCCCGGATCTCCAGAGTGGAGCGCCTGCGGTCATCCTACCTTGCGGATAGCGATGACCTGGCCAGAAAACTGAGAGAAATGGGAGACTATTTCTCCTACGACATGCCCCGGGAGGAGGATAAGCCCATCGCTTTGGCCTGGCGCCGGCTTGAGCTCCAGTACAAAGACCTTGAGCTGATCCTCAGCTCAGTGTTCCGCAGAAATTACCAACAGCTGCCGGTAGTCTGGTTCCCGTTGTTCGCTCCGAAGGATGCCCCATACGGCTCATATTTCGTTGTAGCCGAAGGAGACCAGACCAGCAAAAACATCCCACCTGAGGGCATGTTCCTGACCTCTCGTGGGTGTCTGGGCGTCGATTTCGGACACCTGCATGGCATGGGACTTTCCATGGCCGCCTTTCGGGAGCGGGCAGTTCACCTGGTAAAGCGAACCAAGCCGCTACACATCGTCTATGACGGCATAGTTTGGTTCATATATTTCTACCTTCCTTTTGAGGTCGATTTCACAGTCAGTTGGGAATCAGAAGGAAGTGTCAGCTTTTTGTTTGGGACGACAGGAAGCCGTTTTGACTTCACGCCGGATGCTGAGCGTGCCCTGGATACGGACATACTTGGCTTCAAGCAAAGCGTTGAAAATACAATCAGGGTTGATTTTATACCTGATTACTATCGGGGATGGCGCCTTGATATGTTCCTTCCTGAGGGGTTTCCTGAGGAATTGGCATGTCTCGACTTCGTTCTCCCCGGATATGAAGAGATGCAGCTCTCTCCGTTGTCTTTTGTCATCTATGAGGTAGAAAGGCGGATTAATCTTTTCCCTCGCCTGGATGTTGAATACGGAGAATCGTCAAAAGACATCACGATGCTGTCTGTTGCTTATGCCATCAATGCCAGCCTCGGAAAGTGTCATGTTGAAACTGTGAATAAACTCCCCTTTGAGGAAGGCTATATCCAACTCGACCAACATCCATCATTCGATGATGTCGCAGCTGACTTCAGCCCGTTAGATTATCCCTATGGAGGAACCATACATGCCTGTTGAGCCACGTCCTTACCAGCAAGCCAAGCTGCTCAACCGTTACTATGAGAAGGTCGGAAAGGCCGCAGCAGGCCAGGGCCAGTGCCCTCGCTTCGTGGAGTTCCGGGCAGGATTTGGCTTGGTTGATGAGTCGGATCCCGGCAATCCCCATCTGCTGACCATCCCTCCCAATATGACGGAAGTCCCTCGCGAGTTTTACCGGGGCCTTTGTGAGCCTGTCTATTCCAACGGTATGACGGTCTGCAAGTGCGAGATCCCCATCGGTGCTGTTGATTCTCCCCAGCGGTACAACCTTGTGGGGATTTTTGACCAGGATAGCGACCTGGTTGCTGTCTGTACGACATGGCCCGACTGGGTGACGCCGACAGAACTCTATCGCCTGTATCCCACGCTCACGTTCCCGCTGGAGACGGAAGAGGAGGGGGGCAGCAATGTCTAAAACACCTCCTGCCCTTCGCCAAAGTGTGCGATGGGGTGAGCGTTATGTCTCAAGCGCCCTGAATCGCAAGTTTGCGGGGATCTTGCCTGCTGGCATCTATCATGGCTTCAGGATCAAACCGGGCGGAATCATGTCCGTTCTGGTCGAACACGACGCCGCGTACCCTGATCGTAGTGTCGCTGTCGTTGAACGGGATGGTTTCTCTCTCACGATCGTGATGGATGACCCAGGCTATGTCGATATTCCTACGGCCGGCGTCTGGTATGTGGTCATTGAGGCCTTCTACATCGAAACGCAGGTCGGCTATCAGCGCATCGTCGCACGCCAAAAAATCGAGCCTCATCATGTCGTTATCGGTAAGGTATCTGTACCCGAAGATGGCAGCGGGGCTGTTCTCATCACCGATGAGATGATTTCCGATGATTGCAGGACCGACAGCTCGGATATCACCAACCCTGGTCTTGACCATATCTCCGCAATCGTTGAGTCGATGCGCCAAGTACAGGAGGCCGTTTGGATTACGGACGCACCTGTCGCATCAGGGGAGCGCCTGAATCTTCCCAACGGCCTGAAGTACGTCCCGGGTCAGCATCTGCTTGATATCAGCTGGGATGGTCTGAGCTGCTTTGCTGGGCAGCAATATGAGGAGTGCGCTCCCCAGGATGGGGAAACGGAAAGCTCTTCTGTGACCATGCTGTTCGATGTGCCAGCCCAAAGTGAGTTCAAGGTGTCGATTCGTGGCTACAGCCTGGAATCTCCCTTACCATCCAAGCCCCTCATCAATCTTTCCCAGAAGATTTCCAATCTGGAAAAAACTGTCGCCAAACTCTCCGGCGAGGTGGCGTATGTCGATACGCAGCAGCCGGATGAAACTGTCTAACCTTCTAACCAGGAGAAAATCCCATGGATCCCATCAAAGTCAAACTTCTTGATGCGCAGAAAAATCCCATCCTGCCCGAAACCAGCGCCGATCAGGTCACGATGGCGGACGGTGGCAATGTTGAAACGAAAATCAAGGCCCTGGAAGGCGCTGTCAGCGGCAAGGTCCCCTGCCATATCGTGGAAGATATCCCCGCCCGTGACGGTCTGGAGAGCCCGAAGCAGGGCGACCTGTGCTGGGTCAAGGATGCCACGGCTGATGAGACCGTCAGCCGTGGCGCGGCCCAGTACATCTACGATGGCAGCGCGTGGGTGAAGATCGCCGAAGCCGAAAGTCTGGATCTTGTGGTCAACTGGGCCGACATCCAGGGCAAGGAAGCCGTTGAAACGGCCATGTCCAAGGCCCACGAGCACGCCACTGCCGACTTGCTCAACGGCATCTCCGCCAGCGGCAAAACCGTGACGATCAACGGCGAGACCTACTATGCCGGACGTCAGGTCGCCATCATCGAGCACGGTGGCGAGATCCCGGCTGATATGGCCGAGGGTGGTATCGTGTTCGAAAAGGCCGCCGTCTAGGGCGGGGAGGGAGTCCTGTGTCATACATCATCAAGGATGCCAAAGGTAACAAGATCGGGGTATTGCCGGACTCCCTCCGCGTAGCCCAGGCTGCCGAGCTACGCTCCCTTGCTGGGAGCCGCTCGGCGGCCATTCAGCCTGGTGAACAGTTTTCTGTGCCGCAGTATGAGGTGGGCAGCGTGGCGCTGGAGGTTTATCTGGACGGCGTAGCCTGCATGGTTGGCGAGCAATACACTGAGGTGGGCAGTAAAGGCCAGCTCAGTACCAGGATTTCCTGGAACATCGAGATTTCTACGGATCGGGACATCCTGGTCCGCTGCAAGTAGGAGGTCAGTATGCCTTTTCCCAAGATCATCAGCCGGCTGTTTGATAATGGAGGCGCTGGCCCAAAGCTGCGGGGGGATATCCTCCCCCTGAATTACGGGATATGTTCCACGGCCGCAGGAACGGCGGCCAAGGTCGTGTCGATTCCTGGTTTTGCGCTGGCCACGGGCGCTGAGGTGACTGTCCGTTTCACTGTCACGAACACCGCCAGCAGCCCGACGCTCAACGTCAACAATACGGGTGCCAAGCCCATCCAGTACCGCAATGCGGCCATTGCGGCAGGCTATCTGGCGGCCAACCGCACATACAGGTTCGTGTATGACGGTTCGAGCTATGAGCTGGTGGGTGACGTCGATACCAACACGACCTACACCGCCGCAACCGCCGCGCCCAAGGCTCCGGCCTCGTCTGCTGCTGTCGGCACGTCGGCCAAGTACGCGCGGGAAGACCATGTCCATCCGCTCCAGACATCCGTGAGCGGCAATTCTGGTTCGGCCACAAAGCTGGCGAATGCTCGTACTATCCTCGTGGATCTGGCTTCGACTGCCGCTGAAACCTTTGACGGTACCGCCAATGTCACGCCCGGCGTAAGCGGCACGCTGCCCGCTGCACACGGCGGCACAGGGCGCACGGACGGCAAGGCTGCGTCGCTGGCCACCAAGCGTACCATCGACGGTATGCAGTTCGATGGCAGTGCCAACGTCCACCACTTCGGTACCTGCTCCACAGCCGCAGGGACGGCGGCCAAGACGGTGGCTCTCTCCGGTTTCGTGCTGGCCACGGGCGCGGAAATCAACGTCAAATTTTCGGCCACGAATACCGCCAGCGGCCCTACGCTCAACGTCAATAGTACGGGCGCCAAGGCCATCCGCTATCTCGGTGCCGCCGTCCCCGCCGGATACCTCATGGCAGGGCGTATCTACCACCTGCTCTATGACGGATCGTATTGGAACATCGTGGGCGATATCTACATCCATGCCGGTAGCGTTTCTGAGGAACAGGAGGCTCTGCGCCTGTCCATGATCGGCGTCCCGCGCTACTGGCGCAGCACCACGCTTCCGCCCCATCATTGCTGGGCAAACGGCGACTTCATTGAGTTCGCCGACTGGCCGGAGCTGAAGAAAATTTATGATGCTGGCGGGTTCAAGGGGATGTTGATGGCGTGGGATGCCGATGAAGAAACCCAGGCTGCCAACCTGGGGATGTGGCGTCCCGATGCAGCTAAGCCTACGGGATTGTTCACGCCCAACCTAAGCGGACAGTTTTTCCGAAATTGGGGGCTGGAAAGTGGCAAAGAGGCCGGAGGATGGGGCCGTGATGAAATCAGGAATATCACGGGGACATTTGGCATCGACTACGCCGGGATCAAGGGGGTCGGCGGAGCATTCTCCTATACCGGCTCTCAAAGCTCGACTAACAACAACAACAACGGCTCAACTCGCAAGGATACTGTGAGGTTTTCCGCAGCATCGGTCGTTCCTACTGGACAAGAAAACGTCCCCCCCCATGTCTGGCAGCCGCTTGTAATTTATCTAGGACGGCCTGCCCAGGTATAGGCAGAGCGGCTGATTCACACTGGCGGGCATGACTGTGGTGGATGCTCCGTAGAGGCTGTTGGAACGAGATGCATCCATATACGTCATAGATGCCTGCCGGTTTTGTCCGTTCGGGGAATCCTTAGTACCAGAGCGATAAAATGCCCCAGAGCTACCACTTCCATATGACCCATCGACATTAACGGCACCAGAGATATTGGGAACTCCAGGTTTATTATACCCCCCGGCGATATCGTCCCCCTGCGCCCAATTTCGGAAAAACTTTCGTCCATCTCTAACCACTCCCCCTAGAAGGAGATTGCTATGGCAGCCATGATGTACATGTTCGACGTGAAGACCCGCGAGTACAAGGGCTCTCGCCCGGCGCAGGAAGTCAACGGCAAGCCTCTGACCAGGAGCGCGACTGCCACCACCACGCCGCCGCCCGCCTCCATCCCGGAAAGGCATGTCGCCCGCTGGACGGGGAGAGAATGGGAGCTGGTGGAGGATCATCGCCAGCATCTGGACAGCAAGATTGTATTTACCTGGGGCGACGGCGTATATTTCGCTCCCGAGAAGCTGAAGCGGGATCCTCTGCGGGAGAGCTGGCTTCATTCCCGGTTCCTGTATGACGGCGTGGATTACGCGAAAACTTACCGGTATTGCAATGCAGTACAGCTTCTTCTGCTTGGCGGAATCCTCTTGTCGCTGCTTGTGAATTTCTTCGGGAAATGCGAAACACGGGAGATACAGGCCATGCAGATAGCAGTCTTCGGCCTGTTCCTGTTCCTGCTGATCTGGGAAACCCGCTCCCGTTATCTTGTGAATTTTGTCCCGATATTCATTTTGCTGGGGATAGACGGAATTCAGGAAATCCGTTCTCTGCTTCCGATGAAAAAAACGGGCAAATGAAAACAGAAAAACCGGATAAATAAGGAAAACAAAAATGAGTACAGGATGTGAAAATCCCGTACTCATTTTTTTGCTAAGCAAACGTATCATTTACTGCAGCCGTATCACCTGTTGGCCGGGAGCTGCGCCGAAGGCCTTCTGACAATACTGGTCAATGGCCTCATTTTCCGGATCCAGGTTGATAAAATATTCGTACTCCAGATCGATGGCGATATTGACGATATCCGCAAATTCATCCTCTGAGGAGACGTCCACATGAACGTCTACGGTGGGGGTGTAGAGCAGGTATTTGGTCAGATGGTAGACATATCCCATATCATCTTCCGGAATGCAGATCAGATAATCCTGATAATGCTCGATGTCATATTCGTCCATAAGACGCTCCATTTCCGCGCGGACAGGGTATTCGCCGGTTCGATGGAGAATGGATGTGGACATGCCGAGCTTCCGGTACACGAGAAGCAGAAGCAGCATGCCGATTAACGCCAGGGGCAGCTTCTGCTCATCCAGCTCCCGCAGAAGGTAAAAGAGCGCGTAGGCAAAGCAGAACATGATAATCGTGCGGTAATAACGTCCATAGCCGGCCATGACCACGGCTTCGCCCTCCGGCATGGAGAACAGATACATACACAGATTACCAAGCTGGTAGAGGACGTAAACCACAGTCAGAAAGACAGCGCGTCCGAGCCAGGGGCGTACAGAAAGCTTATGCATAGCGCAGGCGGCCATAAAAACCGCAAGGACAAGAAGCAGAAGCAGAAGGCCGCGTCCGGCGATAAGCTGCTGCCGGAAAGCTTCTGTAATCCGGGAGATGGAACCGTCTGCCATCTTCTGCTGCATGTTGGCGAGATAGGCGGAAAGAGACATACTGTGGGGAGATGACTCTGCGGCGGCGAAGACATAGGCCACATGCTTTTTCCATAGCAGCAGTGTGAGAAGCGGTGCAAAAAATACGGTGTACCAGGATCGGCGCGCGGGAGCGGAAGCAGTTTTCCCGTGACGGCATGCATGCCAGATCAGCTTACCGGCCAGCAGCGCCCAGAAGAAAATGCCGGAATTCTTAATCAGAATCAGGGCGACGGCAGGCAGGACGGAAAGCCAGGCAGTCTGGTCTTCTGCTCCCAGCTCCTGCTCCAGAAGAAGAAGCGCGGCAGCTCCGGTAAGGGCCAGAAGCGCGTCCACAAGGAGTTCGGAAGGAACCGTATTGTAGCTCAGGAAAAACAGCGTACTTCCCAGCATCAGAAAAATACCCGTAAACCTTTGCTTTCGGATACAGGAGAATAAGGGCAGGATCATGCTGAGGGACAGCATCACCTGCGCGAACATCTGACAGCCTTCCGATACGCGGGAGATCAGACAGCAGACGTAATAAATAAAAGACGAGCTTCCCAGCGGATAGGCCTGAAACAGGATGAGCGGATCCTGAAAGGTCGGGAAACGATCCGTCAGAAGCATCTGTTTTACGACCAGGGCCCAATGGGAAAAATTGTCATAGGAATTGAAAACCTGTCCTTTCAGCATCAGTAAAAAATAAAGACAGGACAGCGCGAAAAACACATAACCCGGGCAGAGAAAATCCCGGTACAGTCTGTGATCCCGAAGGGAAAGCACAGCCAGAAGAAGCCCTGCGCCGAATAAAAGCCAGACGGACAGAGAAAGCAGGTTCAGGATGCCTGCCGCAAACAGGACGCAAATCTGTCCGCAGAAGACGATGGCCGGAAGAAACTCGACCGGCAGCTTCGTTTTTTTATGCAGAACCGTCAGATAGCCAAAGGTGGAAAGGGCAAACAGCAGTACGCGCAGACCCAGCAGCAGAGTATTCATAACAAGCTCCTCCAGAAATTAAATAGTTTTGAAAATATAGCGGCGCTGTATCTG
>ENA-ORMR01002313-ORMR01002313.1-human-gut-metagenome-genome-assembly--contig:-NODE-2313-length-12120-cov-3.375383_pt1 | contig 12120 bp, 9 predicted proteins | sample MGYA00242107_ERZ509003 | MGnify/ENA primary metagenome ERZ509003 (study PRJEB26280, sample SAMEA2338699) | human gut metagenome | biome: human gut; feature: human-associated habitat; material: faeces... | reverse complement strand
GATGGCTTTAATGCCGTTTGATTCGAGATACTCTCCGCCGACAATTCAGAACCTGTTTGTTTACAACATGAAAATATGGATATCGATAAACGGCTACACCGAACAGATTCCGGAGGAGCATACCGTGTGGTATCTTGTAACCGCCGCTGTTGCAAAAAGGGATCTGGAGGGAGTTGATCTCAACCAATTCAATATCGGCGGAGCGATTGCAAATTAATTTTTCGGAATACAGAAACGCAAAAAAATATTCTGCCGAGGCTGCAAAATCTCAAAAAATTTCAAAAAGCCCTTGCAATTTGAGCAATGGTATGATATAATATTTTCACGCGGCTGTAAAGCCTTAAGTGTGATAAATCCATAGTACTACTGTCTGAACTGAGGATGATGGGCTACTATTCGGATATAAACGCAATAAAACACATTATCAGTTCAAAGGAGGTTAATAGATATGGCAAAGGAAGGAATCCATCCTAAGTATGAGGAAACCACAATCACCTGCGCTTGTGGAAATGTTATTCATACCAGATCCACAAAGCAGAATATCAAGGTTGAAATCTGCTCAAAGTGCCATCCGTTCTTCACCGGTAAGCAGAAGTTAGTTGACACCGGCGGACGTGTTGATCGCTTCAACAAGCGCTACGGCATGAACAAAAAGTAAGAATCATAGAGGGATCCGCTAAAACACGGGTTCCTCTGATTTTTTGTGGGGTGATTATTTGTACAAGACCGTTAGAGAAGAGGCACGCGACAGCTTTGTCGTTGAAAAATCCGAGTTTATCGGGCGGATTATGCCTGTAAAAACCGAGGATGAGGCAATTGCTTTTATAGATAAAGTGCGCGCCGAAAACCGCAAAGCCCGCCACAACTGCTATGCCTATGTTTTAACCGAAGGCAACATCTCCCGGTATTCAGACGATTCCGAACCGCAGGGAACTGCCGGTCCGCCGATTTTAGATGTCATCCAAAAGAACGGTCTGAGCGATGTATGCATAGTTGTAACCCGCTACTTTGGCGGAATACTTTTGGGCAAGGGCGGTCTTACCCGCGCATACTCAAACGGCGCTTCGATTGCGGTAGCTGCCGCAAGGGTCATGGAGATGTACCTTGCTTACGAAGTTACAGCCGTCTGCGACTATTCGTTTTACGACAGGATAAGCTATGCCCTGCCGGATTTTGAGGTTAAAATCACCGGGACCGACTATTCCGACAAGGTAAGTCTTTACTTTGCCATAAAAAAAGAGCTGTTCCCTGCCCTTGAGCGCAAGCTGATGGATTTAACAAACGGCGGAGTATCTATTGAAAAATCCGACGAAATATTGTTCGATTTTGCTTAGTAAATTGTGCATATATACAAATCTCCTGATTTTTTTAGTAAAAAAAGAGGGGATTTGTTTTTTATTTCGTATAATTAATCAGAACATAAAGTTAAAGGGGGTTATGCTGTGAGCAGTCTTCCAAGAAAGTATACCGAGGAATTGGAGCATAAAATGCTTTCGCCCTTTGCATGCTTTGCAGACACAACCAAGGGGCGGCAGCGTGAAGAGGAAAAGTGTCCTTTGAGAACGGAGTTTCAGCGCGACAGGGACAGAATTATCCACTGCAATGCGTTTTCCCGCCTGAAGCAGAAGACTCAGGTGTTCTTAAATCCCACCGGAGACCATTACAGAACCCGCCTTACCCACACCCTTGAAGTCAGCCAGATAGCGCGCACAATATCACGCGCACTGCGCCTGAACGAAGACCTTACCGAAGCCATCGCGCTAGGCCACGATTTGGGGCATACCCCTTTTGGGCACGCCGGCGAATCGGTGCTTAACGAGATATCCCCAAACGGCTTTAAGCACTACCGGCAGAGCGTGAGAGTGGTGGATTACATAGAGAAGGATGGCAGGGGCTTAAACCTTACTCATGAGGTTCGAGACGGCATACTTAAGCATACCGACGAGATTGCCGAAACCAGAGAGGGCTTTATTGTCCGCTGTGCTGACGTTATCGCTTTCATTAATCACGATATTGAGGACGCCATACGCGCAGGTATCATCAAGTCTGAAGACCTTCCTAAAAATGCTGTTAATGTTCTCGGCGCAACAAAATCGCAAAGGATTACCACGCTGGTGACGTCTTTAGTCAAAAACGGCGCGGAGGACATCCATTACGACCCCGAAGTTGGAGCCGCAAAGGAAGAACTTAAGGAGTTCATGTTTTTAAACGTCTACAAAAACCCGAAATGCAAGTCGGAGGAAGCAAAGGCGAAAATAATGATAGAAAAGCTCTATCGGCATTTTCTTGAAAATCCCGAAAAGCTCCCTGCCGATTACCTTGCCTTGGCGGACAGATTCGACAAGCCCACTGCAGTTTGCGACTATGTTGCCGGCATGACCGACAAATACTGCACCGATTTGTTTATTAACCTATACGTTCCAAAGGGATGGAGCATATATTAACGCGCAGAACAGTGATTCCCTGAGGGGGTGAAAAAATGCGGCTGTCTGCTGATTTTATTGACAGAATAAAGGATTCAAACCGCATCGAAGATATAATGCGGCAGTATGTTACCCTTAAGCGGAGTGGGCATGGATATAAATGCCTGTGTCCGTTTCATTCCGAGCGCACTCCTTCCTGCACCGTTTATCCCGACAACGGCAGCTTTTATTGCTTCGGCTGCGGTGCCGGAGGGGACGTTATAACCTTCACCATGAAGATAGAAAACCTTGATTACATGGAGGCGGTTAAGTATCTGGCGGAAAAAGCCGGCATTGCAATGCCGGAGAACGGCTTTGAAGACCGCGCCGCGCAAACCAAAAAGCGGATTTTGGAGATGAACCGCGAGGCTGCAAAGTTCTTCTATCAGAACCTGAAAACTCCCGACGGCAGAGAGGGACTTAACTATCTCATAAACACCCGCCGTCTGCGACCCGAAACCATTAAAAGCTTCGGCTTGGGGGTTGCGCCGAACCGCTGGACAAGCCTTACAAACCATATGCTTTCCTTGGGCTACACCCAGCAGGAGCTGATAGCCGCCTCGTTGATAACCGAAAAGAACGGCAGATGCTTTGATTTCTTTGTAAACCGTGTGATTTTCCCGATATTCGATCTTCGCGGAAACGTAGTCGCGTTTTCGGGGCGAACCCTGGATAAGGATTTTAAAGGAATGAAATACCTCAACTCCCGCGGGACGCCGGTATACGAAAAATCGCGAACCCTGTTTGCCTTGAATTTTGCAAAAAACACCTCGGTAAAATCCAAAAGACTTATACTCTGTGAGGGAAATTTAGATGTTATATCCCTTCATCAGGCGGGATTCACCGAAGCCGTTGCCACCTGCGGAACGGCTATCACGCCGGAACACGCAAGGCTGATGTCTCAGTACTGCGACGAGGTTTACATCTGCTACGACGCCGACGCGGCAGGTCAGAAAGCCACCGCAAACGCAATAAACATCCTTTCCGCCGCCGGTCTTAAATCAAGCGTTGTAAGAATTTCCGGAAACGGAATCAAGGATGTTGACGATTACATAAACAAGCTTGGTCCGGAGCACTTCAAAGTGCTTTTAGACGGCTCCGAGGGCGCAATCCCATACGAGCTTGCCAAGTGCCGCGAGGGGCTGGACATTGAAAACGACGTCGGCAAGGTGGAATATCTCAAGCGGGCGGTCGTGGTGCTTGCAAAAATCGAAAGCCGCCTTGAGCGCGAAGTGTATATCTCCCGCGTGGCGCAGGACGTTGCAATCACCAAAGATATAGTCGCGGCGGAGGTTGCGGCGTATCTCAAAAAGGAGAGCCGAGCGGCAAAAAATAAGGAATGGAAGCGGATAGAATCGGGGCGCACCGAGCGGGACGATATAAATCCCGAAGCCGCAAAATTCCCGAAGCTTGCCAAGGCTGAGGAGGGCATAATAGCCTATATTCTTGACCATCCCGACAGCGCAAACGCGATATTTTCAAAGCTGCCGGCGGAACGATTTGCAACTTCTTTTCACAAAAAAGTGTACGAAATACTTAAAAATAACGCAGATTTCGAGTCCGGAAGCGGATTAAGTGTATTCAGTGGTGAATTATCCCCCGAAGAAATGGGCAGAATATCAGGTATTCTTGTAAAATCACGCGAAATCACAGTTGATGCGGCAACTCTTGACGATTATGTGGATTTGCTGCTGAAAACTTCAACGGACAAGCAGCCCGCTGCCGAAATGTCGGACGATGATTTTTTAAGATACACCCAAAATCTCAAGAGGGAAAAAAGATAATCGGTATTACAAGCTAATCAATCAGACTTTATTAGTACTTTACATAATTTTTGGAGGATAACTATGAGCGAGAAAAAGAACACAATCGACAGCCTTATCGAAGTGGGCAAGCAGACCGGCAAGCTTACAACAAAGGCGATTACCGACGCTTTGGAGGACACCGATTACGATGTTGAGCAGATAGACCGCTTTTACGAGCAGTGCTCTGCAAACGGCATCGAGATAATCGACAACATAGTGCCGGACACCGACTCGTTTGACGATTTGGAGGATCTTTCCGAAGCCGCTATCGACGGCATGGGAGACGTTGAGGACGATTACGACTCCTCGCTTTCCGACAGCATTGCCATCGACGATCCGGTTAAAATCTATCTCAAAGAGATAGGCAGAGTTCCCCTGCTCTCCCCTGATGAGGAAATTGAGCTTGCACAGCGTATGCAAAAGGGCGATTCCGCCGCCAAAAAGCGTTTGGCAGAGGCAAATCTGAGGCTTGTAGTTTCCATTGCAAAGCGCTACGGCGGCAGGGGCATGAGCTTTTTGGATCTGATTCAGGAGGGCAACTTAGGACTTATAAAGGCGGTCGAAAAGTTCGACTACACCAAGGGCTTCAAGTTTTCGACCTACGCCACATGGTGGATTCGCCAGTCGATAACAAGGGCTATTGCAGATCAGGCAAGAACCATAAGAATCCCCGTTCACATGGTTGAAACGATAACAAAGGTAAAGAAAATATCAAGCCAGCTGCTTCACCAGAACGGACGCGACCCCTCGGCAGACGAAATTGCGGAAGCTTTGGATATGCCTGTTGAGCGCGTCAGGGAGATCATGCGCATAGCGCAGGATCCTGTTTCGCTTGAAACGCCTATCGGCGAGGAGGAAGACAGCCACTTGGGCGACTTCCTTCCCGACGAAAACGCCCCCGAGCCTACCGAGGCGGCTTCGCAGGTGCTGTTAAAGGAACAGCTTAATCAGGTGCTGGGTACTCTTACCGAGCGCGAGGAGAAAGTTTTGCGCCTGCGCTTTGGTCTTGAGGATGGCAGAAGCCGCACTCTTGAAGAGGTCGGTCAGATGTTTAACGTCACTCGAGAAAGAATCAGACAGATAGAAGCCAAGGCTTTAAGAAAGCTAAGACATCCCAACAGATCCAACAAGGTCAAGGATTTTATTGATTAAAAATACGTCCGCCCACGGAAGTTCAGCTCCGAGGGCGGACTTTATTATTCGGGAGATTTACTTGTTGGCTTTTTTCTTGACATCGGCAGTCAGAAAGCTTACAAGCTCGCTGTCGCCGTTCATGGGGACGCATCCCTCTTTTACAAAGCTCATGCCGGCGTGATTATCGTCGGTGTAGGCTTCCCAGCAGGGCATTGGAGTGCCGTCGGCGTCGGGACCGTTGGGGTCGCCGGTTTTAATGAAGTTGCACCAGTAGTTGCACATCCGGCGCGCCAGATCATAATGATGACCGGTGTACGCGCGCGAGCATTTTGCAAGGGTTTCAAAGGTAAACCAAAGCTCGCAGGAATGGAAGCTTCCTGGGTTGTCGTCGCCGGGGATGTCGGGGTTGAAGGAGTAATAGTAGCAGTTGTTTTCGGGATTGATCTCGCGCAGTCTCGAGAACAACGCCTTGCAGCTTACCTCGATTCCGCTGACGGATGCATAGTGTCCCCTGCCGTCGCTGTCCTTCGCCCCAGGAAGACTTAAGAACTTATCGGCTTCATCGCCGTATATCTCCTTGGCTCTTGCGGCAAGCTCGGCTTCGTCCTTGGCTGGAATAAAGCTGCGGAACTCGTCGACAGTGTTTCCTGCCATCATCTGGATGTTGCAGCTCTTGCCCTCGTTGCAAAGGGTAAAGGGGTCGCCGACCGAGAATTTGCCGTCCTGATTTGTAAAGAACCTCGGATTCTTTTGAGCAAATTCGCCGTATTTGTCGCGGATGAAGAAAGCGTCGAGCGCTCTTGCCTCTTCAAGGGTCTTAACTCCCAGATATTCCTCAAAGAACTTGGCTCCGTTTGCCTCGACTTGCTCCATTCCGCCCGGTCTGCCAAAGCCGTCCGGCATATAGGGCGAACGGATAAGTCCGCTCTGAACGATAGCGCGCTTTATAAGACCCTTGTTTGCAGGGCAGGTTATCTGCGACATAACGCTTCCGCCGCCGGCTGACTGTCCCGCAATCGTGATATTGTCAGGGTCGCCGCCGAACGCCGCGATGTTTCTTCTTACCCACATCAAGCCCGCCTGCTGGTCTAAGCTTCCGAAGTTTGTAGGAGCGTCGGGCTGCTCCTTTGTAAGCTGGGGATGAGCCAAAAATCCGAACACGCCCAAGCGGTAGTTTACCGATACGACTATAATTCCGCGCCTTGCCATGCGCTCGCCGTCGAACTCCATTTCAGAGGGATAGCCCCACTGAAGTCCGCCGCCGAAGTACCATATAAGCACAGGCAGCTTTTCATCCGCGCTCTTTGCCGGAGTCCAGACGTTTAAGTAAAGGCAGTCCTCACCCATCGGGATTTCGGGGTCTACATGCCATTCGCGGCAGTAGATATCCGTTCCAAGTCCCGGGGTATCCTGCATGGAGATGTTTTTGAACCTTGCGCAGTCTAAAACGCCCTCCCAATTTTCAGCGGGCTGAGGTGCGCGCCAGCGGTTTGCGCCCACAGGCGGTGCGGCAAACGGTATTCCCTTAAATGCGGTTATTCTGGGGTCGGCAGCCTCGATTCCGCGAACCGTGCCGTTTTCGGTTTTAACTACTCTAAGCATATGTAAAAGTCTCCTTTCGATATTTTCCATCTACTATTATACATTAATTAGCTGACTAATTAATGATTTATTCTAATCAGTTATTGATGTATTGTAATCAGATTATTGTGCAATTCGCATAAAAATTATTGGTGATTATGACGGCATAACAGTATATCTCGCCAAAAACGTTCATTACGGCAAACATACATAAAAAACAGCGCCCCGATATGGAGCGCTGTAATTATTATTTGTCAGCAGAGCTAATCAGCTATCTGATTAAGCCTTTTTCTTCTTGCCGAGAACTGCAACTACTGCAATGATAGCAACAACTACAACGGCAATGATTATGCCAACGATAAGACCGGTGTTAGAACCGCCCTCGCTGTCAGTAGCAGCGGGCTTGTTCTCATCTTCAGCGGGAGCAGCGTCGTCTGCGGGCTTGTTAGCCTCAGCAGCAGCGGCATCCTCAGCAGCCTTAGCTTCTGCAGCCTGAGCAACCAGTTCCTCAGCAGCAGTTACGAGCTCCTGAGCCTTAGCGGTAGCGTTCGGGTAGCCTTCAACTTCCTTAAGGGCTCTGTTAGCAGCCTTCTTAGCGTCGTCAGCAGCGTCCTGCTTAGCAGCAGCGTCAGCAGTGGTATCAGCCAAAACAGTCTTAGCAGCTTCTACTCTGTCGATGTATTCCTGAATTTCAGCGATCTTAGCTTCGTCCTCAGCGGCGAAGGTTACAGCGTACTCATCGAGAACAGCCTGGTCAACGAGGTTGAGTGAATCGAAGGAAAGGGTGAACTTAACGCTGGTCATAGCGTTCATGAACTTGCAGGTGTCCTCAACGGAGAGACCGGCAGCCTTCAAAGCAGCTGCGATATCGATGGTTGAGCCATTGCCGGAAGGTCCGCAAGAAGCCTGAGAAATTTCCCAAGTCTGAGCAACGCTTGCGCCGGGGATAACAACGTCTGCAAAGCCTTCAGCGGTGATGGTGATATCGGAGTAGGTGTAAGCAAACTTAGCCTTGTCGCCCTTGGTGCCTTCAGCAGCGTTATCGGGGAGCTTGAGGAAGCCGGGGTCGTTGATGTCGATGGAGAACTGAGGAGCTACTGTGTATTCCTTGGTGGTAGAAGTATCAGCGGTGAAGTCGTACTTGGTGAATTCTGTCCACTCAACGTCAACGGACTGGGTAAGAGGAACGTTTACGGTGTCTGTCCAACCCTGCCAGATAGACCACTGATAGTTGTCGTTGGAGTGGATGGAGAGGTTGAGTGAAGCGTTCTTAACGGATTCGTAGTTCTTAGCGGTAAGCTCCATGGGCTTCTCTTCGGGGTCTACTCTGGAATCAGCGTGATCGCCGGCGAGAGCAAGAGTCCACCAAACGTCGTAATCGGTCTGACGGTTGGTTCTCTGATAAGCGTTATCAGCAGCAGCGTTGCCCTCTATGTAGATGGTGCAATCTCTCTTACCGTCGGTGCAGGCATTGATCTGCAAGCACATTTCGATCTGATTAGCCTTAACGTCGGTGATGGGGAGTCTGAGCTCTACAGCGTAGCCGTTGTCGGTGGTAACAGCCTTGTAGTCGGTACCGTCAACAGGGGCAGTACCAGAGTCAGCGTCTACAACGCCGTCGTAGTGGTAACGAATCTGGGTCTTGGAGTTGTCAACCATCCAGAAGGCCTCGATAGAGTCCTGCTCGTAGTTGTTAGCGCTGGTGTTATCGAGAGCAGAATCGTAAACTTCAAAGTAAACGTAAACCCACTCTGCGTCGTTAATGATGTATGCGGTGCCCTGGGGAGCGTCGAAGACCTCGCCGCCGCCGTTGGATTCGCCCTTCTGAATGAAGGGAAGAGTCAGAGCGTTGGCATAAGCGTCGTCCTTCGTGCCATCAATTACAGCTGTTCCTTCAACTGACTGGTGAACGATGTCGGCTGTAGCTGCAAATGAAACTGCTGTCATGCACAAGCACATTGCTATGCAAACAGCTAAAATACCTATAAGCTTTTTCATTATAGTGACCTCCAATAAATATTTGGTGATATTATTATAACATTAATATCAACTCTTTTCTATTAGCACAATAGACAAAACTTAGTCCCCTTTTTGTACATATCCGCCTTTAAATTTGTTGAGTATAAAGTATGAAATGGGCATAATGCACAAATAATGGCGCGTTAATTTGTCAATATATTACAAGTAAATCGCCGCTTTAGCACATTTTCTACCATTAATTATAAAAATCGAGCGCCGACTCGGCAAAAAGTCAGCGCTCGATAAATCAATTAATCAATATTTATTTATCAATACATTCCGCCCATACCGGCGCCTGCTCCTGCTCCGGGTGTGGGAGGATTATCCTCCTTCTTGTTGCCGACAAGGCTTTCGGTGGTGAGAACCATTGCAGCACAAGAAGCGGCGTTCATAAGTGCGGAGCGTGTTACCTTGGTAGGATCAACGATTCCGGCGGAAATCATGTCGACATACTCCTCCTTGTAAGCGTCGAAGCCGTAGCCGACCTTTCTTGCACGTCTGATCTTGTCGATGATAACGCTTCCGTCGAGACCTGCGTTTGCAGCGATCTGTCTTACAGGCTCCTCTAAAGCTTTAAGAACTATCTTTGCGCCGGTCTTTTCGTCGCCGTCAAGAGTGGGAATAAGCTTTTCTACAGCGGGGATAGCATTGATAAGAGCTGTTCCGCCGCCGGCTACTATGCCTTCTTCAACCGCTGCCTTGGTTGCGGAGAGAGCGTCTTCAACTCTGAGCTTCTTTTCCTTCATTTCAGCCTCGGTAGCTGCGCCGACCTTGAGGACAGCAACACCGCCCGCAAGCTTTGCAAGTCTTTCCTGAAGCTTTTCTCTGTCGTAATCGGAGGTGGTGTTTTCGATTTCGGTTCTGATCTGCTGAACGCGCGCCTTGATGTCGGCAGGGTCGCCCGCACCGTCTACTATAATAGTGTTCTCCTTGGTTACAACAACCTGTCTTGCTCTGCCGAGGTCGGCAACGGTGGTGTCCTTAAGCTCAAAGCCAAGCTCTTCGCTGATAACGTCGGTACCGGTGAGGGTTGCGATATCGCGGAGCATTTCCTTTCTTCTGTCGCCGAAGCCGGGAGCCTTAACAGCAACGCAGGTAAAGGTTCCGCGAAGCTTGTTGATAAGGATGGTGGAAAGAGCCTCGCCCTCTAAATCCTCGGCAATGATAAGAAGCTTCTTGCCGGACTTTACTATATCCTCGAGCAGAGGAAGTATTTCCTGAATGTTGGATATCTTCTTGTCGGTTACAAGGATGTAAGCGTCGTCTAAAACAGCCTCCATCTTGTCGGTATCGGTTACCATATAGGGGGTGATGTAGCCGCGGTCGAACTGCATGCCTTCGACAACCTCAGAGTAGGTCTCGGCGGTCTTGGACTCCTCGATGGTGATAACACCGTCGGAGGTTACCTTTTCCATAGCCTCGGCAATAAGCTTGCCGACGTTTTCGTCTCCCGAAGATACGGTGGCGACTCTCTCGATATCAGCGCTGCCCGAAACAGCCTTGGAATTCGCCAGAACTGCGGCGGAAGCAGCGTCAACAGCCTTTTTAATACCCTTTTTAAGAACCATGGGGTTGGCACCGGCTGCGATATTCTTCATGCCCTCGCGAACGAAAGCCTGAGCCAGCAGAGTTGCGGTGGTGGTACCGTCACCGGCAGCGTCGTTGGTCTTGGTTGCAACCTCTCTTATAAGCTGAGCGCCCATATTTTCAAAGACGTCCTCAAGCTCAATTTCCTTTGCGATGGTAACGCCGTCGTTGGTGATGAGCGGAATACCATAGGTTCTGTCTAAAACAACGTTTCTGCCCTTGGGTCCAAGGGTTATTTTAACAGTGTTGGCGAGCTTGTCGATGCCGGCTTGAAGAGCCTTTCTTGCTTCCTCGCCGTAAAGAATTTCCTTTGCCATAATAAATCTCTCCTTATCTTGACCTTATTCGGCGACAGCCAAAATGTCGCCCATGCTGACGATGATATACTCTTCTCCGTCAACCTTAACTTCGGTTCCGGAATACTTTGACATAAGCACCTTGTCGCCGGGCTTAACCTTCATTGCGGTGGTTTTGCCGTCGCGCGGGCTGCCGTCTCCAACGGCTATAACCTCAGCAAGCTGGGGCTTTTCCTTTGCAGAACCGGTCAGTATAATACCGCCCTTGGTGGTTTCCTCGGCTTCTGTCATCTTCAACACTACACGGTCAAATAACGGTTTGAGTGTCATAAAAGTTCCTCCTTTTATAAAAGATAAATTATAAACTGATTTTTAGCACTCTTACTCTTCAAGTGCTAAATACATTGTAGCATGATTTATAAAAAAATCAAGCAATAATTGTCACTATTACGAATTTTCGTCGAACTGCACAATTTATTTATGCAAAGCGATTGTTTTTCCGCCGTTTTTTAAAAGTTCTATTTCAGAATAGTGAACATTTCCAAATCGTTTAACATTTTATTAACCCTTTTGCAAAAAAAGCGAAATAATGCTTGCAAAATCGACGCGAATAGTCTATAATAATATTAAGTATTTATCTTTTGAGAGGAGAACAGGACAGTGAACGGAAAGGTTCTGATTATCGACAGCGACAGAAATATCTGCGAGCTTCTGCGAATGTGTCTGGAGAAGGACGGGTATAATGTTATCATATCCAACGACGGCGAGGAGGGTCTGGTTAAATTTTCCGCCCTTAAGCCGGACATAGTGCTTTTAGACGTTCTGCTTCCGGGAATAGACGGCTGGCAGATATGTCGGGAGATAAGAAAAAAATCCGACACTCCGCTTATATATATAACCTCAAAGTCGGAGGTATTCGACAAGGTTTTAGGGCTTGAGCTCGGGGCGGACGATTATATTGTAAAGCCGTTCGACGTTAAAGAGGTCATCGCCAGAATAAAAGCCGTTTTGCGCAGAACCAGCCTTTCTAATCCGGACGCTGATTCCAAAGAAGTCCATTACGACGGCTTGGACATCAACATGACAAGGTATGAGCTTACGGTAAAAGGCAAGGTTGTGGACGCTCCGCCAAAGGAGCTGGAGCTTTTATATCACCTTGCTTCTCACCCCAACACCGTATTCAACCGCGACCAGCTTTTAGACGAGGTATGGGGCTTTGAGTACTACGGCGGCTCG
>ENA-ORMR01002306-ORMR01002306.1-human-gut-metagenome-genome-assembly--contig:-NODE-2306-length-12171-cov-2.780373_pt1 | contig 12171 bp, 9 predicted proteins | sample MGYA00242107_ERZ509003 | MGnify/ENA primary metagenome ERZ509003 (study PRJEB26280, sample SAMEA2338699) | human gut metagenome | biome: human gut; feature: human-associated habitat; material: faeces... | reverse complement strand
CGTCAAACTCGCAGCAATACTTATACACAAAGCTTTTAAAAATTCCTATGTTATGAGCAGAACAGTTTTTAAATAATTCTATCGCCTCATTATCTATTTTAATATTCAGCGCGCTCTCTCCCAATCTCACAATGTCATCAAACTCTTCGTTTTTCCATGAACCAATATCAATATGTTCGCATCGATTTACCAAATCTGGCGCTAAAGCTGTAATCCTTGAGGAATCTTTCCACACGCCAACGATAATTACTTTAATATTTTGGTAATTGAATTCTTTTAGTAAAGAGCAAAACTGTTTTTGTATGAGCGGATCAAGATAATGAAAATTATCAAAAACGAAGAACTTATCACCAGATCGTTCCGCAATGGTAGTTAAAAACTCAGTCTCAATAGAAAAATCGACAGTGTTATATGTAGTTTTTAAGGTTTCTTCTTGAGCTTCTACATATTCACCATCTAATTCTGTACTTACCAAAAGCTTTCCTCCCGCATTTATTGTTGATTTTACGCCCTCTTTTAATTGTTTAGTTATTGTATGTTCAACAGTTTGAGCATCTACTCCTACAGCATAAAGCATCTCTCGTTTAATTTGCTCAACGTCCATTGTTGCTGTACAGCCAATTCTAAGTTGATTGGGACAGTATTTGTCTATCATCCATGTTTTTCCTTGACGTGATTCGCCATAAACTACAATAATGTTGTGCGCAGACAAGGCGTTTTTAAATTGTTTATGAATTTTTCTTTCCAAAAATGTTGGACAACTTGTAGGCGGCGTTTCTGGGCACCCAAATGTATCATTTAAACTATAAACGTCTCTTATTTTTTTACAAAATAAACTTTTAAACCAAGTTATTAGTTTCTTCATCATTGTAAATCTCCTTTATCCAAAATATTTTTGCATCAATGCTTTTTTTAGTGTTTCGAGCTTTTCAAGGCTCTTTTGAATTTCCAATTTTGATTTGTCAATATGATCCTTAAAGTCAACAAACTCGGTTTGCCGTTCTATTGGTGGAATGTATATTCCAATATCCTGCAATTCCTGAGCGTTAATATTTGCCTGACCGATTGCTGTTTTGCACATTCTCAACAGCATTTGTTTTGAAAAATCTGTATTCAAGAAACATGAAAGGACTTCTGGAAGTATACGTTTATTAACACGAATTCTCACAACAAAGCCCGCCAAAACCATCATTTCGTCTCTGTTATAAACACAGGTTTTGCCAACTAGCTCCTTGCTATTCGTTCGATTAAATAGTACATCACCTTTTCTTACAGTACATTTTGGTAGTTCATTTTCAGGAACATCAATAGTTTTAATATCTGTAAGGTCGAGTTCACCACTATAAGTAATATTGTTCATACGAAGATATGGGTATTGTCCAGATTCTTCATCGGATGCTTTACGACTGGAACCATATCTGACTTCTGAAACAAGATCACGGATCGTTCCAATTTCCCATCCTTTTTCGTTAGCAGGGTAACTGCCAAACATCTCCACAAATCGAGCTTTGACAAGCTCATCTAATTTTGAAAGTTGCTGCTTGCGGAGAGAAATCAAACTTGAAACCTTATCAAGAATGCTAACAATTTGTTCTTGCTTCATTAGCGGAACATCAGGAATTACTAAATTTCCAATATCCTTTAGTGACAGATTTAATTGCGCCACACCTTGCTTTTTCTTTTCGGCTTGTTCAAGCACCATCGATGATTGCAATATGTATAAAAGAAACGAGCAATTTATAACACCTTGAGGTATTCTTATAATCGCAAGTGCTTGATTTGTGTTTGCCGGAAGAATCTCCTTTGTTACAATAGCAGTCCTGCCGATAGCGCCAGCAATAGAAAACAAAACATCGTTTTCTTGCAATTGAGATCTTTTGAGCTTTTCATGACATTCATCACTTATATGGTCGAACTTTTTAGAAATGAAGTTTCCATTTTCATCAATGCTTTCGATTTTTATAAAGTTTATTCCTTCGTTTTGAAAATGAAAACCGATTGAAGTTGGTGTAGTTCCTTTTGTTATTACCGTTGCTATGTCTCCTAATCTTGGCATTATTATCTCTCCCACCATACTTTCTATAAGAAACTGTTCGAATAGATTTATGTTCTGCACCAATTGTCTTTTTGGCATACTCTTTAAGAAAGTATATGTTAACAGTATTATTATCACCGTCAATGATAATCTGACGGTGTTTCTCTTCTTGAGCAACAATCTTGGATTCGCTCAATGCAATATGTAAATATTTGGTCAGTTCTTCTTCACTTATATTTTTATTAAGTAGAATTTTTACATTATCAACTTGAACAATAATTTTTGCATCTATTTCTTCAACCGTATCACAAGTAACCATTTTCAATCTTTTAGATTTAAGTTTATTCCACATCCACTTTGCTACAGCTGAAATAGCGGATGCTATATTAAAAATCGCTATACTCGTCTGCAACTCGCTTGAATTTATGAACAGCAATACAGTTTCGAGCAATTCGTCCAATGCGGCGTTAACAATCATTGGACGTCTTTCGTAAAGCTTAACATCGACGTTATAGGAGTTATATATCTGACTTATCTCCGCAACATCCTTTTCATCAAAGCAGCCGTTTAAATATTCGATATATATTCTACTCATCAAAAAATTCCTCCAACTCCACAAGCCCTTTCGCAATCTCTGCCTCCATCTCTTTTAGCTCCGCCAGAATTTCGCTCGTCGGAGCATACTCCACCGGCTTATATTCCGTCATCTTATACTTATTGATAGACAGGTCATAATCGTTGCTGACAATCTCGTCCTTGGGCACAAAGAAGGATTTTTCTGTGCGGGCGCGGTCGGCTTCTGCGTCACGGTTGCGGAAGCGGGCAACTATATCAGAAATATCGTTTTCCTTTACTTCTGTACGCTTATCATCAAGGCTGAAACCATCGGCTTGCATATCATAGAACCAGACCTTATCGGTTCCGCCGTGACCGGTCTTGGTGAAGATAAGAATTCCCGTGGAAACGCCGGCATAGGGCTTGAACACCCCTGACGGCATGGATATAACGGCTTCCAGACGGTTTTCATCAATAAGTACCTTACGAATAGCCTTATGCGCAGTTGACGAACCAAACAGCACTCCATCGGGAACAATGCAAGCGCATCTGCCGCCCACGCGAAGCATACGAAGCATCAGTGCTAAGAACAAAAGCTCAGTCTTTTTGGTTTTGCAAACCTTGAGCAAATCTGCAGAGACAGTATCGTAATCAAGACTTCCCTTAAACGGCGGGTTGGCAAGAATCAGCGAATACCTTTCCTTGTCGGTATTCTGGTCGGACAGACTGTCCCGATATTCAATATATGGGTTGTCCACGCCGTGAGTCATCATATTCATCGCACCTATGCGGAGCATCGTTCTATCCATATCGTAGCCATGGAACATTTCGTTCATATAGTGCGCCTTTTTCTGCTTGTTAAAGAAAATCTCTTCCTTGTGATTCTCCTTCAGGTAGTCTCCTGCCGCCACCAGGAATCCGGATGTACCGCAGGCAGGATCGCAGATAATATCGTCAGCTGTAGGATCCATCAGTTCTACCATCATGCGGATAATATGACGAGGGGTACGGAACTGACCGTTAAGCCCAGACTGCGAGATTTTTGAGAGAAGATACTCGTAAACATCGCCTCGGATATCGCTTTCCTTGAGTTCTGCCATTTTAGCATAGATATCATCAAGAATGGTGACAATTTTATCAAGAAGCAGAGGTGTAGGAATCTTGAAAATTGCATCGTCCATATACTTGGAATATGCGCTGTCCTTATCATCATGCAAGTTCTTGATAAATGGGAACACCCATTCCTGAACGATAGAATACATTTTTCCAGCCGGATAGTCGTGGAATACCGACCATTTGAGCTGATTGCCGTCGATCTCTCGCTCACCTACTTTTACCTTATCAGCAAAGATGCTCTTATGCGGAAGTCCAAGCATAACCGCTTCTTTTGCGCGAAGGTTGTCGGTATCGTCAAGGTCGCGGATAAACATCAAATATGTAATCTGCTCAATTACGTCTAGCGGATTGACAAGTCCGCCAGATGCAAATACGTCCCAAAGTCCGTCGATTCTATTTTTCAATTCGCCTGTAATCATTTTCTGTTCTCCTTGTCTCGATTCCATAGATATGCGGTATAGCGTCCGCCACCGATTTTCAAAATCTCACCGCTCTTGAGTAAGTCGTTAAGTGTTCTTTGTATAGTGACTTGACTGATATCAGGGCATTTATCCATAATCTCTGCTTTTGTGATTTTTCTGTGTGCGCTCTCAATAATCACACGAATACGTTCCGGCTTTGACATATTGTCAATAGTTAGTAACTTAATACTTAATGAAAGCTCCTTATAAGCCGCAAGAATTATGCTGAGCGTGTATTGAACGAATGGGACATAATTGTTTTTATCCTCGTGCCAATTAGCAGAACTTTTTTGAAGCGCATCGTAATAATCTTCCTTACTTTGCTCAATTATCTTTTCAATACTGATGTATTTTCCGACAACATACCCTGCACGGTATAAGAGCAGAAGGGTGAGCAACCGGCTCATCCTGCCGTTTCCGTCGTTAAAAGGGTGAATGCAAAGAAAATCTAATATAAACATAGGAATAATCAGTAGCGAATCAGCGGCGGCTTCATTTTGAATTCTATCAAAAGAGGCACAGATCGCGCCAATCGCCGCAGGTGTTTCATAAGCGGGAACCGGTTGAAACCTAATGAACTGATTACCCTCGCAGTCTTCTTCTACAATAGAATTATCAGAATCTTTATAAGAACCACCGATCGATTTACCGCTGAATTTGTATAGGTCGCGATGAAGCTGTAATATTATTGGGGGTTTAAGAGGTATAAAGTCATAACTTTCATTTATTGTTAAGAGCACATCACGATATCCGGCGATTTCCTGCTCACTTTGTGTTCGCGGAATAGTCTTGTTTGTAACTAGGCTTTTCATTCGGTCATCCGGGGCATATATTCCTTCAATCTTATTTGATGCCTCAATGCTCTGCATTCTTGCTGTCTCAACAAGATATACAAGTGCGTCTGATTTTGTTTCTATAAAGAAGCTAAGCTCACCTTTGTACTCATGAATTTGTGTAAGTAAAGACACAATATCAGGTGTGAGCAGTTTTTGCCACCGGCTTTTATAGCTGTAATTTCTCATACTTTCCTCATCATATTTCAGCATAATAATTTCCAATACTATTATTAACTACATTATACTCCTATTTTATCATTTGTCAATATCAATTTAATCATTTTTCAACAAATGATTAAATTAAAACAAATTCTTACGCTTTCAAATACAAAAGTAAACTGTGTCTCTTAATTCACTCATGTTGATAGTCTTTTATCCTTTAGTGCACGAATCGGTAAAAAGATGAGAATAATTATATTGTGCTGTCAAAATGTTCTTTTATGTAAACAACAAATTTCCACAACTAAAAACAGAACCGAGTGATTTCCGCTCAATGAAAAACACTCGGCTATAAATTCAATTCTTTTTAATCAAACATTCCGTTGTATGTTAATGTTTTATGCTCATCAATTATAACTAAATTCACTCCAAGCTCTACAAGCACTCTGCCAATCTCTTTTTTCTCCTCATACTAAACACGCCTCTTACTTACCCTCTCATCCATTAATAAACTCCGCAAACTCCGAAATAACCTCCCTCGGAAAATCAGCCGCATTGTATATCGCCGACGGTTCGGAGGTGTCAATCTTATATCCAAAGTGGCTTATGTCGTCGTACACACTTATCGTGACATTCTCGGAATCCGAGAAAAGCTCTCTCCACATATCGATATCCGCGTCAAAGAGCTGTTTATCAAACTTGCTGTTTATTATCAGCGTTTTAACATTGGATTCTGAGATACTTTCCGCGACGTTGAGCTGATTATAGGTCGCCCAGTAATAATCGCTTGCACTGTAATACCAATAGCCCTTTGCCGAGGAAGCAGTTGCGCTTTTTGCAGCTTCTGCATACTTAAGATAGGAATCTTTATTGTCGGGATCGAGTGCAGAGAACTGGTCGCAGGCGATATCCGCAAGATGTCTGGCGGAACTGTTGAAAAGGATTATGCCGTCAACGTCTTCCCTGCTTGCGGCAAGCTCAGCTGCAATCTGTCCGCCAAGGCTGTGTCCGAGCAAATACAGACTTGAGATGTTCTGCGACTTCAAATGCTCAATGGCGGCGTTGCAGTCGTCAAGATATTCCTCGACGATGCCGGATTTAACGTCAAATTCGGAGGCGTAGGCGAATGTTCTCTTGTCCACTCGCAGAGAGTTGATGCCGTTTTTAGCAAGTCCCTGCGCGATATCCTCAAACGGCTTCAGGACTCCTACCGATTCGTTATAATCGCTCGGACCCGAACCTGCAATCAGGAGTACGGCGGGATGCGGCTTTCCGTCGTCGATATAGGTGTATACGGCGTTAAGCTTATAGCCGTCGCTTTCCAGAGTGAAGCTCTCTTCAACAATATTTCTCTCGGGATTTTCTTTGCTTGACTTGTCTGACTCTGTATCGGGCTTTTGGGCGTTACACCCCGAAAGAGCCAATAAGCATATAGTCAGATAAAGTAAAGCTTTAACTATGTGTTTCATTTTCACTTGCCTCACCTCGCGTTTGTATCGTAATAGTCGAACCAAAGCCCATCAATTTTTCCGCTATAAAAGACAAATTTGATTCTCAGACCGAGCTTTGAAAATCTGATGTAGCTATAGATTATATTCGGGTGTTTTTCGTAGGCGACTGTTTTTTTAACCGAAACAAGCTCGCCGATGGGCGCAAGAGTATCTTTTCGCACCGCTTGATATGCGCTTTTCGGCAGATACTCTGCCAAGCGGGGGCTTAAATGCTCGTAGAGGATATCGTCGTTTCCGCTCAGGATTGCTTCGGTGCAGATGCGCGCAGTCTCGAATTCCTTGACCTTCTCGGTTCCCGCTTCGGGGGCGTGCTGCCAATCATCCTTGAAAATGTTTTTGCCCGATTCCAGCGCAGATAACGCTTCATTTAGAAGATTAATCTCGCGTATGCGGGTATCAATTGACGCAAGGATTTCTGCTCGTTTTTCAAGGACGGCGTCCCTAAGGTTTCCTCCCTGATTTTGCAGTTCCGCAATCTATTTGATTGACAGCCCAAGTGTGCGCAGAACAAGGACGTTTCTGATATGAGATACTTGGTCCTCGGTATACTTCCGGCGGGATGAAATTCCGGCTGTCGTGCTGGATATAATCCCCTTTGTCTCATAAAATCGGAGTGTTCTTGACGTGGTGCCGAGCATATTGCAGACCTCGGTTATATCGTAATATTGCTTTTGCTCCATGGATTCGCCTCCCCTATCTCGTCTTAGTTTATCTTTATTATACTACTTGACGTTGCGTCAATGTCAATGGGAATTTCGGAAAAATCTATCCAAATGTTTTTTGCGTTTGCCGAGGTAGGAATAGATAAAATTATGGCGAACTTCCGAACAGTTAGAGTGTTCGGAAGTTCGCCATGTGTAGTTTAGATAGGTTGTTTTTCTGATTGTGAGTATTTTTATACTAAAGAATATGCGAATCTGAGGCTAAACCGCTTATTTCCTGCTATACAGCGGACCCTGTATGTTCTGTCAGCCTTCCGAACCTGCGGGCATATTATCCTTTTTTTCAATCCGCCAAATTCGCTTTTCTATACTTCTGTCATTCGCATCATTATAATTGACATTTAAAGTATACTCTGACCCAAGCTCTTCGAGCCATTTGTTCAGCGACTTGGCTCCCATTTCATCTTTGGATTTCTCGCTTCTCTTGGAATCCACACGTTCAGGAAAAACTTTCTCGTATGTTTTTACTATTGCACTATGGATTTTCGCAAATTTACGATTTGAAAATGGTGTATTTAAGTTATTCATGAGCAATATATTAAGCTCACCCTTAAGAGTCTCAGACTGTTCTTTATGCTCTTCTTTTTGTTTTTCTTCAATCTCAGTAAGAATGTTCGGCTTTCCAAGCCAATTGCCAACCTCTTGGCGATAGTCTTTGATCACGCCATTGTCATCAGGATATGCAAACTGATTAAGATATTCTATCTTGCCGAGGATAACACCCAATACATAAATATCGGTTTTGATTGTTGCATCATAGTCTGGATAAATCAACGTCGAAGGCTTAGGTCTGTCATTATAAATTAACCTAAACATATAGGCATAGTCTGGGTAGGAATCACATTTGAACTTTTGGAAAAGCTTATAGTGCTTGTCTATAAGATGCTTTTGTGCAAGATTTAGTTGTTCGTAACCCGGTACATTATTATATGCATAAAGAAGCTTTATTGCAGATTCAGCGCTTTTTCTATATTCATCGGCAATTACTCTGAAACTATATGCACTCGGAACATACGCCCATACCGTTACACTGTCCCCCCATTTCTCCAAGCGTCTTCTTCCGAGAGATTGAATAAACTGAGTTCTGTCGGTGTAAAAAATCATTATGTTCTTAACGCTTTCGTCGCAGATATTTACGCCGCTGTCGAGAACTTGTGTTGTTATAAGGATCGACTCATCAAAGCGCGCATTAATAATAATATTATCCCTTACAGTTTTAGGATATGAGCTATCTTTGGTCAGAAAAGCTGCTGTGACTTTATCGCTCCTTAATCTTCTGCAAATCTGAGCACCAACAGTCTTAGAATCTACAAAAACGATTACTTTGTTGCTTTCGCTTGGATTGATACCCATAAGGACATTTATGGCAGCGGTTGCTTTATTGCCCGTAGAAGCCTCGTCTTGCCCCGAACTATTTTTATTACGTTGTGAATTAAAGAACACAAGTTCATACCTCGAATAGTCCGGATTGATGGTATAGCGGATAAGATTTGTAAATACCGGAACTCTTACATTCTGACCTTGTTCAATCCAGTTGAAGCTGCGCATATAGCTTTGATCCATAAACTGGGCTTTCGGAGGGTTTTGCACATTCATTGAATATTTACATATCTCGTATTTTCGGATATAATCAATGACCTCATAGCTTGTCGCTGTCATGTATACCCTTACTACATCCCTGAATACAAAAGGAATGCTTCTGAGAAATTCAGAGCAAAAGCTGTTGAATTCAGCATCTGCATATAAAATATGTATTTCGTCGAAGACTGCATATTTGATGGTTCGCGACCATTTTTGCAATTCTTCAGCATTTGAAAGCTTCAGTGAGTAAAAACCCAGTGCCATTTCAGCCGAGACATCCGGATTGAAAAGTCTATATAGGCTTTGATATGTGACAACGCAAACCGGACCAATCATATAAGTCTCGTTATCTATCTCTTCTCTTTTGAGATCCTCCAGATTGTAGCTTTCCAGAAAATGTTTATATTTCGGATCAGTGACTATATCATAAACTTCCAGCTTCTGCTGCCTGCTCAGTGCTATTCTGTTGCCTACTATTAACACTCCACAGCCCTTACTTATAGCATCCGGGATAAGCTTCTCATATACAAATGATGTTTTTCCGGAACCAGTTGGTGCATCTATGAAAACGGGATCAATGTTGTTCCACTTTTTATAATCTTCTCCGATTGCTTCATTAACTCTGCAAATATTCGGATTATTATGATCATCGTCAGGTCGTATGAGAGCTTGTGACTCAAAGAACCTAATTTTTTTATTAAACTTGTCCAAATTAACCTGCATATACTTTTGCAGATATCTCTGAAAAGCCTGCTGACACTGTTGCTGATTTTCCTGAGCGGATGTCTGCTGATTCACTTGCTGATTTTCTTGAATTGGCACCTGTTGATATACTTGCTGATATGCCTGAAAATACGCCTGTTGACAATCTTGCCAATATTCCTGATATATATCCTCACAACGATTTCTTACATATTCCATAATATCATCCTTTCAACACTTTATAAAACAGCCGAAACGCCGGAACAGTAAAAAATTAACACGCCATAAACAAGAAAGTAAATCTAAAAAGGAGGCAAAAAGCCAATGTATAATTCAACTAACATCGATCAAGCTCTCAAAAAGGCAGAGCAGGATGTGGAACGGCAATTAGAAGGTCACGCAGTATTTCCGTTTGATTTTTACAGAGATGACGGAAGCTATATTCCTATATTCGAGTCCCACAAGGAAGCGATAGTCCGTGCCATCACCGATGGCATAGTCACCCCCACAGGAGACATCATAATCCGGCTGAACATGACGCCAGAGGAGGTAAAAGCTGCGGGTCTTTACTATCCTCTCCCTTGCGAGCCTATAGGAGAAACCATGAACATCATAAAGGAACATCGGGGAACGCTTGGGGAGACCCAGTATCTTCTTTCACTGCAATTCTTAAAAGACTACGGTTTGCGCAGATATAAGGGCAGCTTCTATATCTTTAAAGACAACCATTACGAATACATAAGCGACGAGACCCTTAAGACAATAATCCGTCAAACTTTCATAAAGCTTGCTGAAGCTAATGGTAACTCAAATTACGTGGACGGTATCTTTAGTGAACTTAAATACGACTCAAGCATAGTCGTAACAGAAAATATGATATGTAAAACGGCATTAGCATTCAGAAACTGCCTTTTCGATTTGACAAACCGTCTGCCGATGGCACCGTCTCCAAACTGCATAACGATGTATTCGCTGAACGCCAACTTTATATCAGAAGTTTTCTACAACGACTTCATAAGAGCAATATGCACACCGGTATTCGATGAATTTCTGAGGAAAGTGTCCGGCGGAGATACTCAACTTATAAATCGAATATGGGAGATGATAGGCTATGTTATCACTCCCGACAACTTCGGCAGGTCGTTCTTTGTGGTTCAGGGTGTTCCTGCAAGCGGGAAATCAACCATAGAAAGACTTTTGATGAGATTGTTTTCTCCCGGTTCTGTGTTCAAGGTCAATGGTGAGGAGCTTGGCTCAAAGTTTGTCTTTCAGGGTCTTGAAGGTAAGGCAATTATAATTGTTTCGGATATGCCGGACAAGGACATATCTCAGACGGGCGTATCCGCTATAAAGAAAATCACCGGAAGAGACGGTATAAACTCAGACGTTAAATACAGAGAGCGCACTCAGTTTGAGACCAATGCAAAAATAGTCTGCTTTACCAACTATCCGTTTTCGAGTGAAAGCTATGACGAGGCTTTATACGACCGTGCTGTATCTATTCCCTTCCGCTATGGGATTCCTAAGTCTGAGCAGGACTTTACTCTTGACGATAGGCTTGCCTTGGAGATAGACGCTATTGCTACCAAGGCATTGTATTATTACATCTTTCTTTGCGAAAATAACTATCAGTTTACCGGAAGCTACACCATAAACGAGTGCGTACAGTCAGGTGCTTATACTGACAATTCTTTCCGAACTTCGGTTTACCACTTTGTCAGCGAGAATTATGTTAGCGATCCTGATGGAATTGAATCTACCAGCGAGGCTCACAGAATGTTCTGCAATATGTTCGGAAGAGTGGTTGATCGCAAAAAATTCTCGACATATTTTATCTCAGCGGCGAATGAAATGCTTGGCGGAATCAGGGATAAAACCCGACTGAATCCCGGCGAAAATCCCAGATATGTGATAAAAGGAATCAGAAAAAAAGGTTGATTTTTCGTGGAACAGTGGAACAATGGAACAAAAATGAAAACCTACTCACTAATTTTTCCAAGTGCCGTTAAGCTCAGCAGTATAGCGGGTTTGCGGGCTTTAACGTTTTGCGCAAATTCTATATATATTCCGCGCCAAAACAAATCAGTATGATATTTAATTCTGAGCCGATATAACTTTTTAACACTCCGCTAACCTTTTAGTAATTCACTGAAAGGAGAATTGCGATGTTATATTGTAAAGAGTACAAGCATAGAATTGAACACAAGGAAAGGACGGTGACCTCACAATGAAAAAGAAAAAACAGTTGAATTACAGATTCCACAATCCCAACCCGCCGGAGGTTGCCGCCGAGTACATACTTAAGGTTTTTATCGAGGTAAACAAGCCCAAGGTCGAGCGGGCGGTCAGAGAGGCTAAAGAGCGCGCCGCCGGGATATATGGTACCGAGATTGAAGAAGGTACGGTTTAGCGGCGGGGACAGCATCGATCTTGAATTTAATTAACTCGTTAATCGCATTATAGTCAAGTGGCTGGAAAATGTCAAGTAGATTG
>ENA-ORMR01002305-ORMR01002305.1-human-gut-metagenome-genome-assembly--contig:-NODE-2305-length-12172-cov-2.914748_pt1 | contig 12172 bp, 14 predicted proteins | sample MGYA00242107_ERZ509003 | MGnify/ENA primary metagenome ERZ509003 (study PRJEB26280, sample SAMEA2338699) | human gut metagenome | biome: human gut; feature: human-associated habitat; material: faeces... | reverse complement strand
ATGAGCAAAAAGAGAAAAGATGTGATGGAGGCGGAGCGGAAAACATTTATCGAAGGCTGCGGCAAAAATAACATTTTGCGCGATACGGCAAATGCCATTTTCGACCAAATGTCGGAATTTGCAAAATATGCTTTTAATAAATCACATGCAGCCTGTTATGCGCTTGTGGCATATCGCACGGCATATTTAAAAACATATTATCCTGCGCAGTTTATGGCGGCACTTCTCACCTCCGTGCTTGATTCTTCAAATAAGGTTGCGCGTTACACGGCAGAGTGCAAAAGACTCGGCTTAAAGCTTGCTGTGCCCGATATAAACACCTCCGTTATGGGCTTTTCGGCAAACGGAAATGTTATAAACTACGGTTTGCTCGGCATTAAAAATATCGGCTCTGAATTTATAAACGATATTATAAAAGAGCGTAAAAATGGCAAATACGAAAGCCTTTTTGATTTTTGCTCGCGCCTGCAAACGGCGCACTTTAATCGCCGTGCAGCCGAAAGCCTTATCCGCTGCGGTGCGCTCGATTCGCTCGGTGCCAATCGCCGCCAAATGCTTCAGGCTTTGCCGCCGCTCGTAAGCAACCTTGATGAAATCAGGCGCAAAACAATGTATGGGCAGGTGGGCTTTTTTGAACTCGGAGGCAAGGATTCCTTCGGCGTTGATTTTGAAATGCCGGATGTGCCGGAATTTCCGCAAGCAGAGTTGCTTAAAATGGAAAAGGAAATGACGGGGCTTTATCTTTCAGGTCATCCGCTTGATAAATACGATAAGATTATCGAAAAGCTCGGTTATGTGCGAACCTCCGATTTGCTGGAGGCGGAAAGCAATCCTCTTGCCGTTTATAAGGACGGTGATGAGGTTTCTCTTTGCGGCATTATAACGCACATCACCGTTAAGCAAACAAAGGCCGGGCAGAATATGGCGTTCGTAACAGCGGAGGATATGCTCGGCTCAATAGAAATAGTTGTGTTTCCCAAGGTGCTTGCGGCGTGCTCAAGCCACATAGTGCCGTCAGGCGTTATAACCGTGTTCGGCACGCTTTCGATTGAAGAGGAAAAAGACCCTAAAATACTTGCAAATGTTGTTTTCGGAGCACCCGATTCAAACTCGCGCCCCGCAAAATCAAAGCGCGCCTCGGCTCATAAAAACGATTTAAATGAAAAAAATCAAAATTCCGCAACCGCCGGCAATAAAAAACGAGGGCTGTTTTTGCGCTTTTCCTCGGAAAACGACGAGCGCATAAAAAAAGCAACCGTGATCGCTTCAATATTCGAGGGCGATATGCCGCTTTACTATTATTATCTTGATAAAAAGCATTATGAGCTTCAGCCGCGCTCAATGTTTGTTCAGCCGAATAAAACTATGTTAGGCGAGCTTGGGCGCCTGCTCGGTCAAGAAAATGTGGCTGTAATTGAATGATTATTGAAAAGTCAAGGGGTAAATGCGAAAAAGTGCAAAAAATTTTATTTTGACGTGCTTTAAGCGGCTAATATGCTGTTTATGCAAGCCTCGTATATGTCCGCAGAGCTGTAATAATCAAAAATTCCCCGCGGATAGTCGTTAATCCATTTTTCGAGTTTTCGGGTATCTGCGGGGGTAACTTTATCAAGGCTAATACCTTTCGGATAATGACGACGCACCATTTTATTTTGATTTTCATTTGAGCCGCGCTCGTACGAGCTGTACGGGTGGCAATAATAAACCGTTGTGCGTGAGTCCTTTTTTCGGCAGCTACGCTCGAGTCCCTCGTAGTCGGAAAATTCGGAGCCGTTGTCTATGGTTATGCTTTGAAATACTTTTGAAAAGAGCCCCACTCCGTAACTGCGCTCTATTCCGTCAAGGGCTTTTATCACGCTTGCGGCGGTGTGGTCTTTCATTATGCGGATAATTTCGTAACGGCTGTAACGCTCTGTAAGAACGAGAAAAGTTTTCTTTGTGCCTTTTTTGCCTACTACACAATCCATTTCCCAATGTCCGAAAGAGCTGCGCTCCGCGATTTCCTCGGGGCGTTTTTCAATGCTCTTACCCGCTGGCGCTCTGTTCGGCTTTACTCTGTCGTATTTCTGTTTATCCTTGTTGCGTTTTACGGGCAAGTCCTTATTTGTGATAGTTAAAAATACACCGTCGTCAATATAGCGGTAAAAGGTTGTTTTTGAAATAGTAGTCTTAAACTTTATGCCCTTGCGCTTTATCTCTCCGAGAATAGCTCCAGGGGCGTATTTTTCTGCCGATACTTTATATTCAAGATAGGCGGCGTACTCACGGTCATTACCTATTTTAAGTCCCGCTCCCTTTGCTTTGAGGTTATCGCGGTATTTTTTCTCGGCAATGTCGGGGCTGTACCGCTCCTCCTCGATTAAATCGGAATTGAGGCGAGTGTATACACCTCTTTTTAATTCTCGGTATATAGTGCTGACGTGTACGCCGAGCAGCTCCGCCATTTTTGCGGGCTTAATACCGACCTTTTGCCAAGCCTCTATTTGCAGACGGTCTGTAAAAGTAAGGTGTTTGTAGTTTCTCATAATAAAATCGCTCCGTTTTATTAAATAATATAGCCCGCTCCCACGGAGGGAACGGGCTTTGAGTACGTGTTAATCCTTTGTTTTGCTTGCCGCAATATCCGCTCGGATAAGCTGCTTTATATATCCCGCTTTATTCGGGACGCTTTCGAGTTTTTCTATAATATCTTGCTCGGTTGTAGTAATGCAATCAATCTTAAACTGCTTTTTGTATTTCGCCGCGTATCTTTCCTGTGGGGTTTGTTTGCGCTCGCACATATTATCACTCCTTAAAATAAGTCGTTTTTCAGCACATACTCCCGCAGCTCCTCGGAAGTTTTGCAAATGTTCTTTGAAACGTCAAAAGCAACCGAGAGTTTGCCGCTATCGGATTTTACCGTCCATTTGTCGCGATATTCGGTTACGCTATATTCTTTCCCGTTTTTTGCAATATACATAAAACGCCTCCTATTGCAATTTCGTTGTATCTATGATATAATAGGACTTACGGGAGGGGCTTTCGCCCCGTCCCTGCCTATGAGCTTTATTTGCTCTCGGGTTTTGCCTTGCTCGGCTTTGGCTTTACAAGCGTTATTGTAACTTTGACTCGCGCTACCGTGTCGTTATCCTTTAACGCTTTCGCCAGGTCTTGCAAGGCTTTTTCTATGCCTTGTTCTTCCATAGCTTTTTACCTCCTTTGTTACAATATATTTGCCGGGTAAAGCACACCAGCCAGGTGTGCTTTATTCGTTCTCATTCCTAAGCTACAATAAGAGGAGTAATTGGTCTGACAGTACCTCCTTTGGACTAACAACGTCCGGAAAAGAAACAGTCAGCCATCCTCTTGTTGCAGCGTTCGGTTTAGGCAGATTGAACTACTCATAATCCTTTGTGAAACGTTCGGGTCACTCAACAAACAGAATCGGCAATGAGTAAAAGATGTATACCAATTACAAATACTATTAGGAGGTTACATATGAACGCTGTTGGAATTGATGTTTCTAAAGGAAAGAGCATGGTTGCAATCATGCGACCGCTCGGTGAAGTGGTCGCTGCGCCTTTTGAAGTGGGTCACACCGCTACAGAACTTAATGAGTTGGCAAAATTCATTTTAAAGATTAGCGGTGAAACCCGTGTAGTTATGGAGTATACCGGCGTTTACTTCGAACCCATTGCTATGGCACTTTACGATGCCGGTCTTTGTGTTTGTGTTGTGCATGCACAACTCATTCACAATTATGGTAACAACACCATAAGAAAGGTTAAAACCGACAAAGCCGATGCAATTAAAATTGCAAATTATGCATTAGACAATTGGGACAAGTTAAAGCCATATACCCCTATTGATGAAATACGGCGTCAACTAAAAGCTTACTCCCGTCAATACCGTAAATTCAATAAACTGAAAACTATGCTGAAAAACAACTTCATTGCATTGACCGATTCTACGTTTCCCGGTGTTAACGAGCTGTTTTCGTCTCCACCGAGGAAGTCTGACGGTCACGAAAAATGGTTAGATTTCGCGATAAAATTTTGGCACGCCGAATGTGTTTGTTCTTTATCTCAAAAAGCTTTTACCGAGCGTTACAGGAAATGGTGTCATAAAGCAGGATACTATTTTCTTGAAAGCAAAGCAGAAGATATTTATGCCGCCGCTTGCGGTCACATAGGTTTGCTTCCAAAAGACGAGAATACAAAACAACTTGTGCAACAAACCATAATCCAACTGACAAGTATTTGTTCATCGCTTTCAGTAATTGAGTACAAGATGACCGAGCTTGCAGTCCTACTTCCGGAATATCCCGTTGTTATGGAATTTCACGGTGTAGGCAGAATACTCGGCCCGCAAATTATGGCTGAGGTCGGAGATGTTTTACGCTTTAAAAAGAAAGAATCTCTTGTTTGCTTTGCCGGTCTTGAGGCGCCGCCGTATGAATCCGGTAAATTTGAATCTCATAACAGAACTATTTCCAAAAAAGGTTCACCTCATCTAAGAGCCGCTTTATTTCAAGTAATGGATTGCCTGTTAAAAACTCAACCCGTTAATGACCCTGTTTTTCAATTCATCGACCGCAAGCGGTCTGAGGGAAAGCATTATTACTCTTACATGTGTGCCGGTTCTGCTAAATTTCTTCGCATTTACTATGCTCGTGTTAAAGAATATCTTACAGCTCTTGAATAAAACACATATTTTTATTGTCTTTCTCTCCGCCTGACATGGCGAGGAGCATTGCGACGAGACTTTCAGGCGGAGAGTTTCAAAAAAAACTCTCACTCTCCGCTTTTTCGTCATGCCTTAACTTCTCTGCCAACAAAAAATTTTTTTGCTCGGAATTTACTCTTGACTTTTATTGGCAGGTTTCTGTAATATATTATACCATAGGCGTACGCCTATGTCAAGCCTTTTTTCAAAACTTTTTGCGGTTTTTTGCAATTATTATTGAAAGCGCGGCGGTTTTCTGATATAATAAAGGCACCACACTAATTTAATATTTCGTTTTATGCTGTAAGTGCGCTTTTTTACTTCGGTAAAAATGCGGGCTCGTTTTTGCGTCTTATAGCGTAAAACATAGAATTAGTGTGGTAGCAATTCGGAGCTTGCGTTTTTCGTGCGTGCAGCGACGAGTTGCACGCACTTTTTTTAATATAGGAGTTGGTCGCTATGAAAAAATTAAAAGCCTGGCAAATAGTGTTACTTGTTATTTTTTACCCCGTAGGTCTTGTGTATCTTATTGTTTGGTTATGCAAGAGAAATAAACAGCCCACCGCTCCGAGCGCCGCTCCTGCGAGTGCGGCAAATATCGACGTAAATAAACTCGTCGTTGAGCGCGATTTTCATACAAAAGTTGTCGGCGTTACTTTCAATAATGACGACGGAACGAGCAGACAAGCCATAATCGAAAGTTGCAAGCCTGGCGAGGATATTATACTTAAACCCGTACCGACAAAGGAGTACCCCGACGCAATCGGCGTATTTAATAAAAAGGGGCAGCAGCTCGGGCATTTAGGTGCAGAGCTTGCCTCGGAGATAAAAACAAAATGGGGACATAACCCTATGAGTATTACTATTGCCGCGCTGACTGGCGGCGGAGATAGAGCATACGGCTGTAATTTACATATCATCATATATCAAAAGCAATAAAAATAAGGCGGAGGTTTAATTGCCCCCGCCTTTTGCTTTAGTCGTCGTCCTCGAACTCGTCGCCCTTGTCGATTTTCAAGCCCGCCTCCTCGAGCTTTTTCGTTATCTCTTTGAGGTATTCCTCTTGTGCTGCCCGAATTTCCGATAAATTGTTTTGCACGGTATCGCGCAATACGTTTGTCGCTCTCGTGCCTGGGTGGTTGACCTTGTAGCCGAAAATCATATTTTCGTAACGCATAAAGTGCCCGACTTTATCGCCTTTCGGCATAGTATGCGGCTTTACGCCGAACTCTACCCAATGCGGACTCGCGTGTGAGGGTTGTTTTCCTTTCTTGCGCACCTTTTGCCAGGAATAAAATCCGACTTGTAGCGTCGGCTGTCCCGTTGAATAGTTAATCATAACCCAGGTGCCTATATGGTTTTTGAAACGCTTTGACCGTAGCGGCACATTATCGCGCAAGTATTTACGCACAACTTTTCCCGAGGCTCGTAATGCCGTTTTTGATAGCCCGACAATAGCTTTCTTTACCTCGTCGCTTTTGTTGACAAAGGTTACATTGTATTTGTTTGCCATATTTCGGCTCCTTTCGGAAAGTGAAAAAGCGGCGGGCGAGGTTTCCCTCACTCCCGCCGCTTTCCCTATGTGAATTTAAGGAGGACTATTTAAGCAGAGCGTTTACACGGCTCTGCACGGCGCTATAATCATAACCCGCGGCTGTAAGCCTGTTTTTTCGGTCTGCGCCGTTGCCCCAGGCTCCGCGGATAACCTCGCGGGCGATTTCGTCAACGGACTTTTTCGGCGCGGGGTCAGCACCTACCGCCGTACCGCTCTTTGTAGTAATAAATGTGTCGTAGCCCGTCTCCTTGAGCTTTGCCGCCATAGCGTCGGCGTTTGCCTTGACGGAGTAGGCTCCGACCTGGACTTTATAGAGGTTGCCGCTCTGCACAATGTAGGTATCAAAGCCCGCAGCTTTGAGCTTATCGGCAAGGGCGGTAGCGTTGCTCTTTTTGCTGAAAGCTCCCGTCTGCACACGGTACAGAGTTTTCTCCTCCGAGGGTTTCGGCTGCTCTGCGGGCTTGTCCTGTGCTGCGAGTTTTGCTTTTACCGCGGCGCGGAACATATCCATTGTGTAGGAGAAGTTTTTCCACCAGTTGTCGGGGTCGCCGTGGTTACTTCCATAACCGAGAGCGTGCGCCTCGCGGTGGCTTACGATATTATCAACCGACAAGCCGTACTCCTTGCAGAGATAAGCGCAATACTCAATAGCGGTATCGCGCACCGCCTCAAAATACGCCTTGTTCGTGAGCCCGTCCTCGCACATTTCAAACTGAATATATGCGGGGTTGTAATTATAAGAGCCTTTCGAGCCGCTCCCAACGCCCCAACAACAATAATTGTACGGGAGAATGTTTGCAACCCTTACGGCTCCGTTTTTATCGTAGCCGATAAAGGAGTGAACGCAAACGGAGCGTTTCATTACCGAGGCGGAGTTATTCCAATGGTTGCCGTACTGGTTTACGCCCACCTCGTCGGGTGCGTCAACGTAGCGTTTCAAGTACGGGTTATTTGCACCCGTACTATGTACGACAATGCCCGCGGGTTTCATTTTCCGCGCCGCCTTGTAGCAATCGTTCTTTGTTGCGTATGCCGTAATGATGTTCATACTGTTTTAATCCTCGCTTTCTGTATAACTCGCGTTTTCGTGCTTGATTTCTTTCATATACTCGTCTGCCTGGATAGCTGCCGAGGTAAAGCTGTTGTTTTTCCACCAAGCCCAAATTGACGCACCTATTGTAAATGCCAGTGATATCACTTGGCTGACTTCTTCGGCAGCCGTGAGCATAGAGTACAGCTCGTCCTCTGCAAAGGGCAGCGGGTTTTTGCCGAGCATAGTTAAAACCTGGTTAAGCAGCGTTACCACAAGCACAATAGTACGTACTACGGTTTCAACCGATACTTTCTTTTTCTCCATTGTATTATTTTTCTCCTTTCTCGGTTTGCTCCTTGTGCGGCTCTGTCGGCAGCTCCATTATATCGTGATATAATTCTGTCGCTACGTCATTACCGCCGAGGGCGTGATATGCTTTATATGCCCTTGTGAGTGCCTCTTTTGCATAAAGAGGGCAATAACCGCGCTCGGTATACTTATCGTATGAGCGGATTATTTCAGCTCGCAAAAGGCATTGTAAGCCGTTTTTAATTGCCTTGAGCTTAATTAGCATAGTGCCCGCAAATGTTACGGCACCGCCGCAAAGAAACGGTATAAGCCAGGATATAAACGTATCTAACATAGCCTCCGCCTCCTTAAAGCTCTTTTTCGCAGCGGGCGAGAGTGTCCGCTGCCTGTTTTCTCATTTCGGCAAGGTCAGCCGCTACGCTTTCGGCGATTTCTGCTTGAGCGATAGCCTCGGCTTGCTTTTGTATAATATCCGCTTGCAGCCTTGCCACGCTGCAAAGCTCCTCTATAAGCTCATAATTTCCCATTACTCGCCCTCTGTCCCGTCGTTCTCAACCTCGGGAGGGGCGGGGAAAGTAACATTAAACGGAAAGCCCTCTTGTTCGGGGAGGTCGCGGAGTGCCTGGCGATATATTGCCCAGGCTCCCGTAATAATTTCTCCGAGCGATTTTAAGAACGAAAGCCAGGCGGTAAAAGATGTTCCACTCGGTACGCTGATATTAAAGCGGTCGAGAGCTACGCGGCTATCGGTTTCGTTAAGGAGTTTATCGCGGATTTTGCGGGCAAACGCTGCCGCGTCCTCCTCGTTGAGTTCCTCGCAAGCTCGCTTATATGCCGCTTGCAGTACCTCCATTGTTTCCGCTTTCTGCGCCGCTGCCATTGCCTCCGCCTGTGCGAGTCTTTTATAAATATTCTCTTGCATTGTATGTAGCCTCCATATTCTTAAAATAATTTATCATTTTGAGCCGCTCGTGGTAGGTATCTCCGCGGGCGGCATTTGCAAGCCAGGAAACGAGCGACTCGTGCGCCGTCCCTGGCGCATACTCTCCGCGGCGCTCTTTTGCGTATAGCTTTTTGAGCTTGCGGCGCTGCTTGCTCTGTTTCTTTTTACCCATTTTGCGGATTATCGCGCCCGTATCGGTAACGATAAACCGCCATTGTAGGAGCTTTACTCCCTGGCGCAATGGGTAAAGCGCCGTTTTATCGTTGAGCTGTAAGCCGATGGCGAATAGGCGCGCCTCGATTTCCTTTTTGCATTGCAGCAAATACTCTTTGTCCTCGTGTACTAAAATAAAGTCGTCCATATATCGGATATAATGCTTTATTCTCAACCGCTCCTTTATGAAATGGTCGAGGTCGTCCAGGACGGCGAGAGCTACAAGCTGCGATACCTGGGAGCCGAGCCCTAACCCGATTTTTCCGAAAGAGTCCACAATTTCACAAGCCCGCTCCGCAATTTGAGTATCTGTAACCCGCTTGCGTATTGCCGCCTTTGCTACGTCGTGCCGTATGCTTTGGAAATAATGCCGTATATCACATTTAAGCACCCAACCGTCGCAACCGTGCGCGATATAATACCGCCGCAAATGTGCGGTCATACGGTTTAGCGTATAGTCTACGCCGCGCCCCTTGAGGCAAGCGCAATTATCTGTTATAAAGGATTTTGTAATCTGTTCATAAAAGCCGTTGTCGCAGAGCGAACGCTGAAATTGTCGGTCTTTTAACCTTGTGGCTACAATGTCCCGACGTTTCGGCTCGTATATCGTGAAATGTTGGTATCGGTCTATTTTGTACGTACCGTTAAGCAGCGTTTGCCGCAAACGATAGGTATTTTTAAGCGCGTTACCCTCATATCCTACGGTACTATCTTTCCAACGGATATTGCGGCAGCTCTCTTTTAAGCCTTTATACAGATTATCAAAGGAAATTACTTGCTCGTATGCCATAAGAAAAGCGGACGCATATAAAAGGACTACCCCGCGAGGTACCTTTGTCGCCCGCAATATTTCCTCCTTTCGGAGTTAGGACGGTCGCTCCTTGTGTGAGCTGTGCTGCTTTGGTCTTTCGACTACTTGAATACTGACTAATCCCACAATCGGGGGCTACGCCGTTACCGTTGTACGCATTGTTGTTGTTCACTTCGCCCGAGGAGTTGACAATGCGCGCGTTGTTCGCGTTGGACGGGTTAGGAGAACGCAACCAAGCGTTACGCGCCGTACCGCAAATATAGCAACCGCCCTATGATTTATTTTTGATATTTTTCTTTATCCGACTTAATCCAGGCTTTCAAGAGGTCGTCGGTTTTGAGTATTAAGCCCGTCCAATACTCTACTTGATTTCCCGATATGTAGCCCGCGTCGTATGCGTCGTCCGCCAGGTCTAAAAGCGCGTCGAGGTGCGCGTGCGCCTTGACTTGCTCCATACGGCGGTATGTGTACTCCTCGTCGTTTGTTACAAATACGGAGTTTGCGTGCCGAATACATACGCACGCCTCCCGTATTTCGTTTACTATCGGAGAGGCATATATCCACCGTGTAGACTTTGGAAAATGTTTCTCCGATTTTATCAGCCCGAGGGTGTATTTCTTGAGCTCCCGCGCTTTGTTAAGCACTTGCAGCTTTCCCTCGCCGCGGTCGCCTTTTCGCACACTCATATAAAAACCTCCTTTTAATCGCTTTTCCCGCCTCTACCGAGGCGGATTTGCGATTATGCGATTATACAAGCGGGGGCTACGCCGCTACCGAGGTACGCACCGACGTTGCCCACTACGCCCGAGGAGACGACAATGCGCGCGGAGTACGCGTAGGACGGGACAGGAGAACGCAACCAAGCGTGCCGCGCCGTACCCGCCGCGTCGCGTTTGATACGCTCGGTCGCCGTCAATCCGTTATAATATTCGAGCTGCGTACCGTCTTTGTAGCTTGCGCTGTCCCAGTCCCCGAAAATCTCGGGGCGGGAGAGTAGGAAAAACTTATCCACTTTAAGGCTGTAAAGTTGATTGATAGCAAAAGCCGTACCGTCGAGGCTTTCAACCTCAAAGAGCGAATTTGTACGGCAAGCAAGTACGGCGGGCTGCACAACCGCCAGGAAGTCAGCGGGCAAACCGTGCATAAAACCGTTATAGCTTGTCGCCCAGGACGCGGGACGGTCAAATACGTTAGTAGGAGTCCACACCGAGCCCGCTACGGCGGCGCTATTAAGCCATTGGCGGACGGCGGATTGAGCGTAGTTATTGCTGCCGAAAATAGCGCGGTGCATATGGTTTACGTTAGGGCTGCTCCCGTTCGTTGTACCGAGGCTTGTACCCTCGGAGCCCTCCGTAAGAGTAACGGTTTCAAGTGCCGTTGTCGTAGTCTTATTTGCATAGCTTTTAACGCTTTTGCCCTCGAGGGTAGCGTTATAGGTCATATCAAATACGAGCTGACCGCCCACGGGTACTGCGGTAGCGAGTGTAAACTGAAATGTCTTGCCGTTATCGGCGGTATACCAGGCTTGATTTGCAATCGTGATATTATAGGTACCCGCCGCGAGTTCCTGCTCTGCGTAATAGAAAGCCTCGGTCGCGTCGTACTGTACCGCCTTTTGCGCCCCGCTCGACAAGCTGTAAACGTTCTTTGTTTCAAGCGTCATTGTATGCGTGAGCTTATTATTTGCCGCTGTATGGTGGTTGTGCGCCCTCACAACCCATATAATATTTTGCGTAGTATCAGCGTCGAGGGTGGTAAACTCGTAACCAACGGGAAAGAGTTTTTCTCCGAGTCCGAGGCGGACGGCGTTTTTAATATCCTCCCAGGTATTAACCGCTGTAAGCGTGTCAATATGTACGGTCGTTTGTTCTCCCTCTCGGTTGGTAACGGTAATGTTCACTCCCGTTGTCGTTTGCGTAGCGGAGATATTAACGTTTTCCGCGCCCTCTGCTGCCTCTGCTGCCTCGTTAGCTGCTGCCGCCGCAGAGTTAGCCGCTCCCGCTGCGGTATTCGCTGCGGAGGCTGCGCTATTTGCGTTCGTTTTTGCGGTGTTCGCACCACTTGCGGCGCTGTTTGCCGCTGCCGCTGCCGAGGTCAAGCACGCGCTCGCCGCCCTGGATGGCGCGTTCAAGCTCACGCATGCACATCTGCGTGGACGCGTGCGCGCCGGTGCCGAAGATCATGCCGGGGTCGAGCAGGACCTCGACGCGGTGCTCCGGGTTTTCCGGGTGCAGCCACTCGGGCACGACCAGCAGCTTTTCGCCGATGGGCAGCGGCTGGTAATACTGCTTCCAGTTGTTTTCCCAGTCCTCGTCGGCAATGACGCGCGTCTCGACGCTGTAACCCGCCGCGCGCACCGCAGCGAGCACTTTCTCGCCCTCGGCATCGCACGAGAGCCAGAACTTCACGCGCGACACGCCGGAAAAGCTCTCCTCGAGTGCTTCGTCCACATAGTCCCAGCAGGCGCGGTTGTTTTCCATGCCGAACCGCAGATAGCCGTTCATCATCGTCAGCTCATACAGGTCGGTCATCATTGTCAGGTTGCGCATTTAATCCATCTCGCTTTCTGAGGTTCTGGGGTACAGGGGATAGCAGAGCAGCCAG
>ENA-ORMR01002304-ORMR01002304.1-human-gut-metagenome-genome-assembly--contig:-NODE-2304-length-12173-cov-3.093332_pt1 | contig 12173 bp, 15 predicted proteins | sample MGYA00242107_ERZ509003 | MGnify/ENA primary metagenome ERZ509003 (study PRJEB26280, sample SAMEA2338699) | human gut metagenome | biome: human gut; feature: human-associated habitat; material: faeces... | reverse complement strand
GTATTGCTCTTGCCGCATGCGGCGGCTCCGATGACGGGGACGATGAGCGGAGCACGACCGACACGACCGAGCGCGCGCCGAAGGAGAGTACCGCCGAGCTCGACGACGAAACGTCCGATACCGAGGATACCGACGGCGCTGCGGCGGATGTCGGCGAGTATGTCGGACTTTGGAGCTACGTCGGCGAGAACCTTTGGCTCAGAATCTATGACGACTCGACATGGGAAATTCTCGATGAAAACAGTGCGGTGCTCGCCGACGGCACTCTGTGGGCGGAGGAGGACGGTGTGACCCTCCACTTCGGCGAAAACGGCGACGTGCTGATGCTCGACCGCACCGTGAGCGGCGATCTGATCGACAGTGCGAACGGCGGAACGCTCGTCTCCGCGGAAGAGATCGTGTCAAACGAGCCGTGCTTCGCACGGGCGGGGATTGGGCTGAACGCCGAGACGGACGACGGGTATTATCTCCTCAAGGACGGAGTATGCACATATTACGGGCTCGGCGAGGATTACAGCACTGCCGACTGCTATTGGGAGGTCGCAAAGCAGAGGGAGGACGTTCACGACGGCATCCGCGAGCTTCAGTTTGACGCTGTCTGCTACATCCCCGAGAGCTCGATTCCGCAGGGCGACTACATGGCATATACGAAGAGCGAGCTTTACGATTACTATACCGGAATGTGGCTTACCGCGTCCACCGCATACGGCAATACGCAGCGCGGCGAGAATTATTACGTCCACACCGTGAGCGTAAACGGTCAGAGCTATATGATCGAGTTCGCGTACTCGACCGATTGGCAGTACGGCATCGGCGAATGGGCGATGATCCTCACGAAGAGCTATGTCGTCTATATGCCCGAGGATTACAACGGGCTTATCTTTGCCGCCGAAGCGCAGTCGGACAATTACAAGGACAGCGCAAAGCAGGCGCAGCTTGACAGCATCGCGCCCGAAGCGTGCATCACGGACATTGGCCTGATCGACCCCTACACCTCTCTGTATTTTGCAGTCTGCGATTGAGCTTTCAAATAAAACATACAGCCTCGGGTGAGAAATCACCCGAGGCTGGTCTTATGTGGGGGTATTTGAATTTTGATATGCGCCGTATCGGAGCTTGTCTGCGACACCTGACGGTGAAAAATTCCGATAATAATGCTTTTGAGACAGGAGACAGGATCAAAATCCGCAGGCTCTTTTATCATAGTAAACCGCCGTTCTTTTGTCTTTGAGACAGTCTCCGGCTCTGTTCGCGCTTATTCCGAAATGCTTTGCGGTTTCTACCGCATCGATGTTCGCCTCGACAAACAGGAACTCTCACCCGTAGCTTTTCTTCTGATTTTCAATCATAGCCTTAACTCTGAAGTTGTCATAGAGATGATCTGAGTTTTGTTCCGAGCAGCGCCGCGGTTTCAAATAATTCGTCTTTGTCTGCGCTGTTTGATATGCACACATCCGCACAGAGTAATGTTACTATAACAATGATTTTCACGCGTGTTTATTGTTTCCTCCGCTTTCCGAACCAACAACATACCGCAATTGATGATGCAAATTCGAGCATTTTTTCACAATAAAAAAGCGGCTACCGTTTTTGATAGCCGCTGTGCAAGTAAAATCGCTTTGTTAGCTGTTGTGCTTCTTCTTTCCGCTTATCACGGTTGTACCAACAACAGCGCCGCCGCTTATGAACAAAACGGCAAACCGCAAGGCAGGGCTGCTGTTGTCGCCGGTCTGCGGAGAAGATGTGTTGCCGGGCTTAGCGGGCCGGTCGGCCGAGCCGTTTCCGGAACCGTTCGCGGGAATTTCAACGGCTGCTTTCTTATAACCGCAGACGGTGCATTCCTCATGCTTGGATCCCTTCTCGGTTGCGGTCGCTTCCTTGTCGGTAACCCACTTGAAGGTGTGCGCCGCCGTGTCCGCCTTGTCCCCGCAGGCACATTCGTGCCGGTGGTTTGTTTCGTCATACTTCCAATCCGTACCGTAGCTATGGGTATGGGAAGCTGCCGTCGGTGTCACAGTCAGGTCGGTTTTGACCCAAAAGCTCTGCATATCGCCGTCATCACCTATACGAGCGTACCGCCGTCGGTTACACCGACATTAGTGAACAGGGTAATACCGTCACTGCCGATAGGCATATAACAATCCGGCATTTCCCCTTCAATTACGGGCTTCACCGGGCTCTCGGCACTAACCGTTGCGGCAGCAAATCCCACAAATGCCAATACAAAAATAAAAGTAAAAACAAATTTTTTCATATCTGCTCTGCATATAGATTTTTTTCGTTTTCGAACTCCGACAGCTCCTTGATTCTGAAAAATCCATATCGTAAAGCCTGTTTCTGATCAGATGATTCAGCAATTTTTCCGGCTGCGGAGAAAAAATTTTGACTTGTTTTCTTCTCTTGAACAGGAAAAGAATCATTCACTTTTATCCCAGTAGGGATAATCCGTAAACACAAATTCTCCTGCGGCATTTTTCTCCGTCGGCAGATCAACATAGCGCTTATTGCCGTTTGGCGGCATTTTCACAGCAATCACAACTGTAAATTTTCCGTTGCCTTCATTCCGGACGCAGTCCACACAGCTGTTGTAAGAGGCTTCGCCCTTGCGTTTCTTACAAACTACATAAACATCGCCCTTATATTCAATCAATTCCTTCTCAGCAATAGCACGGTTCAACGTTTGATCGGTAAATTCCTCCGAAAAAACCTTTAAGAATTTTTTGCGTACGTTTTCGACAGTGTTTGTAAAATCATACGGAGGAAACATAGGCACATAATTCCGTCTCTTGATCCTTACAGGTTTCGCTGTGCTCGGATACTCGCCTGCAAAGTTCAAACTCAGCCAAAGGCTTCTCGCTTTATCTGCCATTTCCCTCGCATTTGAGTAGTATAGAATCGTTCCGTCCTCGGGAAAAAACTCATATCCGTTTACTCCGTGAAGGCTTTCAATTACGGCAAGCTTATCGCTTTCATAATTCCTCCAAATTGCAATGGCTTCCTCGGAAACACTTTCCGCATATGAAGCTATCGAATAACTGTCGCGCGCCGTAATAAACCGGATATCTTCATCCAGCATAAGCCGCCCGACTTCTGTTCTTCCCTTATAGGAATCCGATGAATAGCCGTATGTATCGTTATCGATTATAAAAAAGGGAAGCTCTCTGCCATCGGTTTTATCAACAAAAAACGACACAAAGCCTTCCGAAAAACTTGCCTTAACTGTCCCGACCCAGCTTTCCGGCAGTGTAACCTCATAGGTTCCGTCGGTAAATTTTACTGAGTTTATTTTTTCTGTTGTTATAAGCTTATGAAGCTCTTGTGTAAATGTTGAAAAATTTTCCGGGAAGCTGTTGGTTCCTTGGGCATTCACCTCGGTACCGTCCGCCAATACAGCGGTAAAGCTCATGCCGGTGCCGTCAAGTACCTGAGAATCGCAGCCGTGAAAGTCCGTCCATTCAATTATTTTGCATCTGCCGAACAAGGCACACAGTTCTCCGAAAATTTTTTCGTCTCCGTCAAATTTGCGGACAATATTACGGAATTCAGCATGCTCTAAAGTTTTATAATCCCAATTTTCCGTGCTGATGTAATATTCTAAATGAACACCGTTCTCCGTTTTATACCCCTCGTAAACGTATTGTTGTGCCGACATATTGGTTTGTACCAATTTAAAACTTTTAAATTCCATCGGATTGCCTCCGTAATACTCAATATCGTTGTTGTTATAAGAAGTATGTTTTGATGAGCATGCGAAAAAAAGCAATATAAAGAAGCCTACGCACATAACGCAAAAAAACTTTTTCATTTATTCTTCCTTTCCGAAATGCACCGTAACCCATTCGGTAATTTTCGGAAAGAGGCTTGCCGCAGCAAGCCTCTTTCGTACGCATATGCTAAGTCATTTTCGGGAAACCGAGATTGTATACGCCGCAAGCATAAAGTCTGTCGTCCTTAAACCAAACATGCATCACTCTTGCTTTACTTTCGGCAGCATACCAAGAATAAATCTGCGCATCGCGTTCAGCATCGTAACGGTATTCAGAAGGATCAACGCCGATATGCTTAACCACATCCTCATAAGTGAGATTAGCCTGCTCGGCAGCAAAGAAAAAGTTTAATCCTCCGAAATATTCTGTAAAGGTTTTCTTAAGAACCAATTCGCTCGCACGCTTATCACTCATAGACTGCGATTCCGTAGAATTCATATCAAGATTATATGGATTGTCTGCCTCCACTGTGTCACCTCCGCCGTTACTCTTAATCTCAATCAGAGTCTTTCCAGAAGGATCATTCCGAGCCCATAAAGCAGACAGCCGTCCTCGGTGACGGGAATCTCCGCAAAGGAATCAACCTTCTCCCCGAGAACCTCACCCTCGATCTTTGTGTCGTAGTAGAGCTTTCCGTTCTCTTCCTTCCATGTTGTGCTTTCGATGGCAGCATATCCGTCCTCGCGGACGACCGCTCCGTGCTTGGCGGCCTCCTCGCGCATCTCCTCCGGCACGAACATGAGAGTATTGAGCATGCCGTCCTCGGCAAACTCCGTCCGGTACTGCATCAATTCGGCGCTTCCCTCAAACCGCTCATCCTCCGGCGGGTTGTCGGGTGTAAAGACCTTCTCTCCGTCCGGTGTAGGCACACGGACTTCTTTGACTTTCCAAATTCCGCAAATATCCATCTTTTCCTCCTAAATAATTTCTATCCAAAACGGTCAAACGACCGTTTTTGATGCAATCGGATAAACAAATTTCTTTCTGCTTAAGCCCACGGATCGGCAGATTTCGGCGTACGCACGCCTGTCAGGAGATACTGCTCCCATAAAAACCACTTGCCGTCAGATCCACGCTGGCGCATCTTGATAGGACGGGGATCATCCGCACCGCCGCAGGGGATAAACAGCTTCATATAACCCTGCTCCTCGCCGGACACGTGATTGCTTTCGATTATAATCTTATATGGCTCGGCAGGCGTGTAGTTGTTGTCCGGTGTGGAGCCGGCAAAATAAGTGAAAGGCAAATAAGTCTTACCGTCACGGAAGCGGTCATTCAGGAAAGAAATTTCCTGCCCGTTCAACGGACGCGGTCCCCTCAGCCAATTCAACATCTCGATACCGATGTTCTTATCCGCCGCATACGCACAGAGGGCAAGAACCGTAAGTGCTGCCGTTTTAAACGGTGTGTCGAGGCTTGCCTCCGGCAGAGCCTGCATTTCGGCAAGGCTTTCCGGCAGCGAAGTGAAGGTGAATGTTTCTCGCTTACTGCCGATAGACTGTGCAGCGGCATTTACCGCCTGCCCGGCTGTGCTTTTCAGTTTGTCAAAGATACTCATGATTATCTCTCCTTTATAAAATGTTTTTTGTCTGTTTTTCTTGCGAGCGTCGGGAGTGCATCAGAAACTACCTCCGCCGCCGCCGTGGGTTGATCCGGAAGAAGATGTGTGTGTGCTGCTTCCTTCCGAATCCGAATCGTTAGCCTTCGGTTTTGCAGTGCGTGTGACGGTGTTGTACAGGAACATATCACGGCTCTCGGTGATATTCATACTGCCGGCTTTCATATAACTGTTCGCCGCCGGCTGGAACCGCACGGTTTTAAGCTTACCCTTCATATTACCAACCGTAATAAACGATAATATAAAGCCGACTATAATTGCCACAAGTATCCAGCCCCGTTTCATAGGCTCCTTTGGCATATTAGAAGAATCGTAAGGGGTTCCGGTTCTTGCCTTTGTGATAAAATCGTCGCAAAGCTCGGCAAAGGTATTAAAAGCGGCGGCATAATCCTCATCTGACAGAGGCTCCTTTAACTTGTTGCCGATGTATTGGATCCCCGCATCGGTAAATGCCGTGATGCCGTAGCCGGTAGTGGATATGTACCAAACGCGATTCTCCTTCTCCATGCTGATGAGCAGCAGCAAACCGTCCCGATTGTTGCCGTAGCCGTAGCCGTTATAATCGTAGAAGTCGTCGGCATAGGCGGTGGGATCAGCGCCGTTCAGCGTTTTCGCGGTCACGATAACGATATCCATCTTCTGACGCACGCGGATCTCCTCAAGCTTTTCGCGCAGCTCCGTCTCCTCTATGTCGGACAACAGATCGGCGCCGTCCACGACCCGATCCTCCTTATCACCCGCAAAACCGGCGGCACCCTCAGCGAAGGCAGGAACCGTCACACACAGGCAGAGCACAAGAACAAACAGAACCGTCCATATTTTCTTTTTCATTCTGTTCCCTCCTTAAAATAGCCCGATCAGGTGCAGGAGCCAAGCCACGCCATAGGCAGCGACACTGTATATCGCCGCCAGCAGGAATGTCCAGCGCATCGCCGCAGCCTTATCCACCGGCAGATCGCCGACAAATTTTCCGGTCTGTCCGTTCATGGCAAAGGTGTATTTGTTTCCGTTCCACGTTGTGTTGAGCAGCCACACGGGATAAAGCGCATAACGTGCCTTGCCGCCGCGGAACTGCACGGTGCTGTTTTCCGTTGTGACCGTGGTATACCCCTGCACCGTTCCGGCAAAGGAATCCTCGGCGGAGCGCTTGACGCGCTCATTGGCGCGATCGATGCTCGCCTCGGCAGTCACATCGTATTTATCCGCCAGATACCCCGCAAGATACGCTGTCCGGAAGTCTACCGCCTCGGAAAAATCGTATGGTTCAATAGATTCCATAAGGTCATCCGCCATTTTGGTGGAGCCATCCACCGGAACGTGCTCAAAGCCGATGCTGCCGCCCCGATGCGCCATAAAATGGCTGGTTTCCGTATAATTGTAGTCTTTGTCACTCCAGGTACGCACCCGTGTGGCGCGATAGCGGATCTGCGCGTCCACATCAGTATCGAAAAGCCAGAAGGGAACATAGATCCCCTTGATCTCGTCGATATGGTTTTGTTCCTTGAAAATCTTGGGCAGCAGCCGTTTACCGGCCAGATGTTTCATCAGACCTGCTTTTGCCGCCTTTTTATCCAGCTTGAACGGGATTACAAGATCCGGCTTGAGGGCGCCTGAGAACTGGCCCATCATCACCACGGGATTGCCGCAGAAGGGGCAGGCGGTAGCTGCCGTGTTGGCATCGCCCACGATCTCGCCGCCGCAGGACTTGCACACATATGAGCGCAGACCGTCGGTCTCCCCCTCCTGCCAATCGCTGCCTGCTGCAGTTTCCCATTCCATTTGATCCTGCCGCTCGTTCTGCAGCTCGGCATCATAGTCCTTCAGCGTTTCCATCTCAAATTCAGTGTCGCAGTAGGGACACTTCATCTTCTGGAGCGTGCTGTCAAAGGCTATCGCGCCGCCGCAGCAGGGACATTTATACTCCTGCAAGGTTTGCATGAAAAGAACTCCTCTCCTAAAGAATTTTAACCATTAAATGCTGCAAGCGCCGCATCCGCCTTCCGAATCCACTCGGTGCGATCTCCGTAAATTGCCGCATCCAGGGAGTCGATTGCCTGAGCTGCCTTGTCGCCGGCATCGGCTTCTCCTTTTACCGCAGCGGAAAAACCTGACGCTATATCCTTAACCGCCGTCATCTGCTGCTTCCAAACATTTGAGGCATTGCCGAGTGTATTCTGTATGCCGAACAGTGTATCAAAGTATTTTTTGAGTCTTTCGAAATCCTTGATATTGTTCATGGTGAGAACAAACTCATAAAGACCCTCCGTATTGATAAAGCTGAGCCGTGCCAAGGATTTCTTCTCAGTCTTATCACCGTTTTTAACGAGCTGCTCTTCATACTTATAGCTTCGCAGGTCGGCAATGCGGTAAACGCAGGCGCGGGTGGTCTTGCCGAACATCATAAACTTGTAATCGTTCTGGACATACGCCATCAGCCCGATATCCTCCGCCACATAGAGATAGGTGCCGAAGCGCTTCAGTTTTTTGCTTTTATCCTTTGTCTTTTTACGCGGAAGAAAATAGTATTCCCACAGCTTAGTGCCGCGCTCCACCTGTGTAAGATGTGCCTTGACGCCCTGAAGATTGCCGTGCACATAGTCATATGCCTTGAATCCTTTTTTTCTGCAGTTTTTGCGGCATATGCAGTTGCCGTCCGCCAACTTCTGTGTTTGGATCAGATTGATATCCGCGCCGCAAATCGCGCATTTATCAGCCATAATAAACCCCCTTTTTCTCACCGACAGTGTCGGTTTGTTTTTTTTCATGCTTTAGGCAAGGCGACAGAATGGTTCTTCAACTCATTGTCGCATCTTTCGAATTATCCGACGAACCCTCGGCTGCCTCATAATATCTGTCGGCAAGAAGATAGAAATAATTAAGCACCCTGTCACCGAGCGGTGTTTCCTTCTCAATAGTATTTCCGTCGGAGAAAGTTATTCCGGAACTGCGTGCCGGTGCGTCGGATATAAGAAAAAGTCGTATCGGATTACGATGCTTGTAAAGCCTCTCTATCTCACCGTCCTCGCAGATAATCCGAAGGAAATCCTCCGCATCTTCCGACGTTATCGGGATCGAGGCAAACGAGGTGTAATGCTCCTTCTGATTTTCCACAGGACAGTCTGCAGAGAAGAACCAGCAGCCCTCCTCTTTTTTCAGGGCAAAGGAATACACAGGATTCCTTCCCGATCCGTAATAAGCGGTATTGATTAAAACGATATCACCGGCAGTGTATTTTTTACTTCCGCAGCAGCCGAAAAGCCCGAAAACCGGTAGGAGAGCAACCGCAACAGTCACAATCTTACATACGGTATGCTTCATTATTTTATTGAAGCGGTCTGCCGCACTCCGGACAGAATTTCGGCAAACTCTGTCCGTCCGCCGGGCTCCAACCGCAATTTTCACAGCAGGAACACGTTACGGGTTTTACGGCACCGCAGTTTGAGCAGAATTTACCGTTGCTTTGCGAGCCGCAGGAAGAGCATACCCATGCCTCACCGTCCGTCGGACGAGGAACCGAAGCGGTTTTCTCCGGACGGTTGTCTATGCATCCTACCCTGTTCATCATACCGTCGCCATCCCAAACGCGATATCGCTCATCCCGGCGCATCAGAATATCCTCAAGCTCATGCATTCTTCTCTCATGTTCGCGGTACAAATCGGTGTAGCAGCTGTCGGGACGGTTTCCGTCGCTCAGCTCCAGCTCTATTTCATCAAACCAGGGTGAATCCACCCGGATCGTTACATTGAACTCATAGTCACATGTATAACGCGGAGGCACATAGCTCTTCTTATTTCCATCGGAATCCTCGAAATAAATCTCTTCCTTATTCTCTTGAATATCTGTGTCTACTCCGAGCACCTGCGAAAACGCAATAAGGTCGGGGTTGCCGCTGCGCCAGTTGGAAAGCCCGGTAACGACGAACCGTTCCCCTAAGGGATCGATATATACCTTTTTGCTCCCGTCAAAGGTGATCGACGGGGAAAAATCAGCAAGCTTTTTTTCATTTTCCGCACGGTAAGCAAGCTGGCGTCTGATGTCTTCTACGGTCGAGTTCCGCCGTTCGCTGAAAAACGGCGAGAGCTTTCTTGCGCAGTCCTTGCAGAGATTCCCGTCCTCCAGCTTGCGGTTTCCGAGAAGTCCGATTTTCTCACCGCAGATGTCACAGTATTTTTTGTCAAACAGTCCCATAATGTAATCCTCCGTTTTTTATTTATTTTTCTGCACAATCCATTTTGCATTGTTGACTTGTAAGCCAAACCCACAGAACGAACAGCAGTGATTTTCATCAGGCATAAAATTGGCACCACAGGACGGACAATCCTTTTCGACATAGAACTCGCCGTCCGCTTTTCTCTTTTCGGGATACCTTGCTCTTTGTATAACTAATCTTTTTTTAAATCTTTTTGTAAACGGCTTTTGATTTTCGGGAAGAAAGGTTTTTGTTCCGAAAATGTCAGCCGTAACGGTTGTTGTTTCTTCTGTGTGGGCAACTTTCAAAAGCTTAATTGTATCAACGCTGAAATCAAGCAGGTCTTCGTCGCTTTCATTCTCCCAAAAGTGTTCGTTTAAGCAGGCTCTGAGATAATTCTCGGAATATCTTGCGATTTTTCCCGCAAGTTTTTCTTGCTTAACTTTTCCGTAAATAATCGGTGTGATGATTACTCCGAAAGCAAGAACCGCCGCGCCGACACCGGCAGCGAGAGAAATCTCGGTATCCTTGATTAAATAGAGACACAGGAACACACATAAGAAAAGTATACAGCCGGACACAAGCAGTTGAAAAAATCTTTTCAGATTTGTGCTGATAGATTCGTAAAGCTCAAACGATTCGGTCTGCCAATCGTAAAACTCGTTTTTAATAACGGCACCGCAATATTCACAGATCACCTGCTGACTGACAAGTCTTACATCTGCGCCGCAGGACGGACACGTTATTCTCAGCATATCGGAATAATAGCTTTTCTTTTTTTCATTTCGGTCGGCGCTGCGGACGTGTCTTGACTGAAGTATTCTGAGAGATGAATTTTTACGGTATATCTCATGCCGAACCGTGTTATCCTCGGTTGACTCAAAACGCTCCAGTGTGCTGCACATTAAAACCGATTCCCGCCATTCTCTGCCGTCATCGCTCCATGTTTCAAAGTCATTTTTAGGAACGGGAACAACATCTGTAACATAAATATTGCAGCAAAGGTTATTCTTATTAAGCCTGTTGATTTTACTGACAATTTTTTTTCGGAATGTCATATCCATTCTTGCAGGGAGAAGTTTTTGGTCCGCTTTTCCGAGCGGAATCAGAACTCTTTCAAAGGCTTTTCTTATATCTCTTCGGATTTTTGAATTCTGAAGGGGAGTGTCCTTTTTCGCAAGCAATCTTTCCATTTTGGCTTTTTTAGAATTTTTGGAACAGTATTCCGAATAATCTATGGTGAGTATTTTATTACCGATATAGAATGTACATAATATAGCAAAGGAAGCCGCAATAAACAGTGATACTGATAAATCCATAAAAATACCTCTGATTTATTCCTTGCTGATCATTTCGTTTTCGCTTTTCTTTTTTCGGTTGTCTTTTGTAATGTCGCATATCATTATAACAACAAAGAACAAGCCGACGGGGATTGCCGCACAATAGAGCAGAAAATCAACGGGATTTCCCTCAGGAGAAATCTTGTAATCGCCTTTTGAGGTTTTGTAAACCTCGACGTCTATTGTGTCGCCTTTTCTCAATTTATCATAGGTATATTTTTTTTCGTAGCTGCTCGACCTTGCCCAGACACGTTCTTCACATTTTCCCTTATAGGTTTTTCCGTCAATAACATATGAAACTTTAAATTTATATGTTGTATAACGAACATCACCGGAATCATCCTTATCGTCTTGGGTTGAAAAGTCAACAATGACAGCAGAAATTTTCCGTATATCGGTTGAGTTTTTATATTCCCTACTGTCGGTACGACTTGAAATTATACCGATAATTCCGGCAGCAATTAAGCCGATACCCAGAAACAAAAGCAATATGGAATATATATCTTTTTTCTTTTTTTTCGGTTTTTCAGTCACAATTGTTCCTCCTTTGGCAAACAAATATAAAACACCCTCCATAAAGTAATAATACATTATTAAAGCTGATCATCCGGAAAATTATTTCCCGCTTTTCTGATGGAAAGCTTGCCTTACTGCCGCAGTAACACTTTTAATACCTTGAAAAGCTCTTTTGCGGCTATGCCGTTGTATTTAACCGAAATAATGCTGCCGTCCGACAGCCTCCAGCCCGCGCTCAGCAGGCTGTCGGCTTCGTCGTATACGTTGTTTTCCGAGATTCGTTCGGTATAGCACCGAAACTTGCCGCTTTTCAGGATCTTTTCAACGCTTTTCAGCTGCTCGTCATTAAGCAGTACATCCTCAAGATCAATCCTCCCGCCACTCTCCGGATCGACATAGCGCCCGGAGAGTTTGTAGGAGTTTTCGTCCCTATTCAAATCAAACGAAAAGCATTCATATTCATTCGACGAGCTTTGTCCCCAATTGAGGCTGTTAAGCGCAGCGCTCTCGGGAATATCTGGCAGCTCAAATTTTCGGGGAGGAACAGGGCGGTCCGTCACGTCGCCGTCTATGATGGTGTTTCTCGCAGAGTGACGGCTGCTGCGCATGCATATGATAACGGCTGTAATACCCAAAACAAAAAACGTGAACAGAATCAAGATAAGCAACACCCTCATCGGTGCTTTCATTTTTTGTCGTTATCGTCAAATATATCTCCGCATTCGGGGCAGAACTTCGGCGG
>ENA-ORMR01002301-ORMR01002301.1-human-gut-metagenome-genome-assembly--contig:-NODE-2301-length-12183-cov-2.700610_pt1 | contig 12183 bp, 16 predicted proteins | sample MGYA00242107_ERZ509003 | MGnify/ENA primary metagenome ERZ509003 (study PRJEB26280, sample SAMEA2338699) | human gut metagenome | biome: human gut; feature: human-associated habitat; material: faeces... | reverse complement strand
TACAAATCCTGCTGGACCTGCCAGCACAGCCCCCTGTCGCGCAGGTTGGAATTGACCAGAATATTGTTCAGCCAGCCAAACAGCACAGTCCTGTTGTCCCGGGCAATCGCTGCGGACTGGACCACGGCCGTGTCCGCCAGCCACCTGGCCTCCGCTCCGGCAGCGGGAAGAGAGGCCTGATCCGGCGGCAGCAGCGCCAGGAAGGCATTAGCCAGCCCGGACATTTGCTGCTGCACGTAAGGTTGTTGTATATAATCCTCCGCCGGAGGAGTACAGCAGGAACTCCATCCGCACAAAAGGGCGGCAGCAAGCAAAAGCCTGAATGTCTGCGTGGTCGGCATGGCGCGCCAAGGCTAGCAGACTACGCGTAAAAATCCAGTAAAGCTTTCAAAAATGCCTGCCTCCGCCCTGACGGCTCTTGCCTTCCCCTTTCCATCCCGGTAGAATACATCCTCTCTTCACCATGCTGACGATCAAAAATCTCACAAAATCCCACGCCGGACGGACCTTGTTCAGGGAAACGGAAATGACCATTAACTGGGGGGAACGGGTGGCTCTGGTCGGCCCCAACGGAGCAGGCAAATCCACCCTGTTCCGCATGATTCTGGGAGAAGACACGCCGGACGAAGGCTCCATCAGCATGGATGAATACGCCATCGTGGGCTATCTTCCCCAGGAAGCCAGCGAACCGAAGGATGAAACCGTCCTGGAAATCGCCCTGGGCATCACGCCGGAAATGGAACAGGCCATCCACACCATCCGGACGGCGGAAAACGCCAACAAAACGGATACGCCGGAATACGCGGAAGCCATTGACACCTTCAACGCCGCCAACGGTTACCAGCTGGAGCCCAAAGCCAAGAAAACTCTCAAAGGGAAGCTGTCTGAAGACGAGGCGGCCAAGGCCCAAGCCGATGCAGACCGCAAGGCGCTGGAGGACAAGTACACCGAACTGCTGCGGAAGTCCACCATTGCCGAGCACACGGCCCGTTATATCGCCATGCCGGGCTATGACGAGAAGCTGGCCCGTGAGACAGCAGAGGCGTTGTTTGACGGAAAGATGGATGTGGTCTTTGCCAACCAGCAGAAAGCCAACGCTGCCTATGAGAAGAAGCTGCGGGCTGATCTGGTGAAACAGGACCCCAAGCCTGACGGTGCTGGTGGTGGAACCGAAGAGAAGGACGAGGCTGTTGAATTTGCCAAGAAGCTGGGAAAACAGCGGGCCGATGCCCTCAAAAACGCAAACGAAGGTTTGAAACACTATTTTTGATTGAAAAGGAGAGAAACAGATGAAGTTTACCAAGACTTCTGTTGGCGGCACCATTGAGATTCTGGCCGCTGACGATTTTGTGGCGATCCCCATTTGTGTCACGGAAGCCGCTGCTGTCCCTGCCGGTATGCCCATGACCGCTGCGGGAAAGAAAGTGGCAACCACCTCTTATGCTACCGCTGTTGGTATGCTGCTGTATGATGTGGACCCGACCGAGAACCCCAATGGCGCTTTGCTGGTGCAGGGTGTGGTGGACAAGAAAAAGGTTGAATCTCATGCGAGTATTACGCTGGACGCCACTTTCGACGTACCCGGCATTATCCTGCGGGACAACATTGGCGTGAACGAGTAAGGAGGGATACATAATGGATTTGAGAGAAATTTTTACCCCTGCTGCGATTGCGGCAAACTGGACTGAGGTTGCCTCCAACCAGATTCCCTACTTGGGCGCTACGCTGTTCCCCGCCCGCAAGAAGGCTGGTCTTGACTTGTCCTGGCTGAAAGGCTCCCGTGGGCTGCCTGTCTCTCTGATGCCTTCTGCGTTTGACGCCAAGGCAACCTTCCGTGACCGTATCGGCTTTGAGAAATTGGAAACTGAAATGCCGTTCTTCCGTGAGGGATACAAGATCAAGGAGAAAGATCGCCAGGAGATGCTGCGGGTGCAGGAGTCTACCGACCCCTATGCCGCTGAGGTGATTGCCCGTGTGTTTGACGATACCCGTGACCTGATTGACGGCGCGAACGTTGTTCCTGAGCGCATGATTATGCAGCTGCTGTTCCCGGAGGGCGGAGATGCGGGCATTGCAATCAAGGCAAACGGGGTGGACTACACCTGCAAGTATGATACGGACGGTTCCTGGAAGACCTCTAACTATACCGCTCTGACCAGCACCGCCACCTGGGACAAGCCCTCTACGGCTGATCCATTTGCAGCGTTTAAGATGGTCAAGGATGCAATTCGCTCTAAAACTGGCACTGAGTTAACAGTTGCCATTATGAACTCCTATACCTTCAATCTTCTGGCAAAGACGGATGCGGTGAAGAACCGTTATCTGACCACCAATGCGATTTCCCTTGCTTATCTGACTGACACAGAGGTAAAGGCTGTTATCGAGTCTACAGCGGGGCTTCGTATTGCAATTTACGACAAGCAGTTCCGGGACGAGAGTAAAGTTGCACATCCGTTTGTGCCCAATGGCTATGTTTGCCTGATTCCAGACGGTGCTCTTGGTAGTACTTGGTATGGCACCACTCCGGAAGAGGCAGATCTGCGCGGGGCGTCCAGCGCCGAGGTTTCCATCGTGAATACAGGTGTAGCAATTACCCGTATTCTTCAGGAGCATCCTGTAAACATCAACACCTTTGCGTCTGAAATCGTCCTGCCCTCCTTCGATCGTATGGACGAGGTGGCGGTGATCAACGTCCTGGGGGAATAATTGGGTCTGACACTCTAACCCTTTTCCCCGGCAGTCAGACCCTATTGAGGAAGCAAGTGTCCGAGCTGGTAGGAGATGACCTGACGGTCAAGGCCGATGGCTCCGTGACCGGTACATTTCATCATGTGACAGGATATACCGAGTTCAGTTCCGAGCCGGACGAGCAGGAAGGTTATTACTTCCCATTCCACTTGACCAAGACCGGGACCAAGATGACATTTAAGAAAAACGGTTCTCCGACCAAGCAGGGCATTACATTTGACCCGGACATTATTTTCCGGGTAACAAAGGATGACACCTTTGAAGTCCTTGTGGATGACAGCAGTGTTGTGAAGTTCAATTTTGCTGGGGCCACATTTGAGAGCTAAAAAAGCGGGAGGCAGCATGAAGTTTATTCCAAATTACCGCGTGTGCTACGATGGCCGATTTTATGAGGCTGGTGTTCAGTTCCCTATCAAGGCCGACGACGCGGATATGATGAGCCATCTTCGCCTTGTGTTCTCGCATTGATAAGATTGCACAACCCGCCGCACCTAAAAAGCCGGGCAGACCTAGGAGGGCGGACAATGGACAATCTGGCGAGGTTGAAACTCCGCACGAATGAGCCGGACGATGCTATCCTGGAGGACTGCCTAGAAAGCGCAAAAGCGGCGATCATGGCGAGGCGATATCCTTTCCAGGAGTGGCCGGACGAACTGGAAAGCCGGTATCTGGATTTGCAGTTCCGGGTGGCTCTTGCAATTTACAACAAGCAGGGCGGTGAATTTGAAACTGCTCACACTGAAAACGGCGTGTCCAGGTCTTACGGTTCGGAGGGGATTCCACAGGAACTTCTTTTAGAAGTGACACCGCTTGCAAAGACCATGCAGTAGGGGGCGATTATCTTCCGCAATTTTTTAGCAAATACACAGCCTATTTTTTTCAAAAACCTTGTTGGTATGGAAGAGCTGGTTGATGAATTCGGGAACAGTCTCGGAAGTTACCTCCCCATTTACAGCGCATTGAAATCCGCTATGCTGTGTGTCTCCCCAAACAAGGGAAATTCCGAAGTGGAGCAGTTTGGCTCTTTGGAAGATTACGATCGGACGGCAACCACCGCAGACACGGCCTGCCAAATTGACGAGGATTCTGTTTTGTGGGTAGATGGGGCCGATACTGACGGCCCGTATAACTACATTGTGAAGCGGAAAGCACCGTGGAAGAACAGTATTCAATACGCTATCAAAAAGGTTTCTGTATCCGAGTACGAAGCGGAACAAAAACTGTTTGATAGAAAAGCAGAGATTGAGGCGGCGATGCTAAGTGCCAAAGATCAAACTGAAGCTGAGCACGGACTCGATCAACCAAGCGTTGAAGGAAGTCAAGGCGTATCAGAAGAAGGTTGAAAAAGCCGCTGATGATCTGGTGAGAAGGCTCACAGAGCAAGGCGTATCCCTGGCCCAATTGAATGCATCCTATATGGATATCTATGACACTGGAGAACTGATGCGTGGCATTGAAAGCCAGTACAAAGGAAAGATTGGATTTGTTGTGTCCACAGCTACACACTCCATCTTCTGTGAGTTCGGAACGGGCATCGTTGGAGCACAGAACCCGCATCCAGAGGTTGCGATTGCTGGATGGAGATACGATGTGAACGAGCATGGGCAACTAGGCTGGTGGTACATTGGTCGAGACGGAAAATCCCACTGGACAAAGGGAATGCCAAGCCGACCGTACATGTACGAGACCGCTAAGATGTTACGTAGCATGGTTGTGCCACTGGCAAAGGAGGTAATGTGTTGATAGACATTGAATCGTTCCTTTTCAGTCAAATCGCAGGGGCGCTTCGTTCCACTTATGATGGAATTTTTGTGTCTGGCGAATATGTAGACAGCCCCGCAAAATTTCCGGCCGTCACCATCGTTGAAAGCGACAACAACGTGCTTCAAAAAATGAGAACGGCAGCGCCAAATCTGGAAAACGCCGTATCGCTGATGTACGAGGTAAACGTCTACACGAACAGTGTAGGGTACAAGAAGTCCGAGGCAAAGGATATCATGGAGACCATCGACAATGAGTTTTCCAAGATTGGCTTCACAAGAACCATGTGCAATCCAGTGTCCAACTTGCAGGACGCCACTATTTACCGCATTGTCGCCCGGTATGAGGGCGTAGCGGACAAGAATTTTAGAATCTACACAAAATAAAAAGGGCTGACAGTGCCGAGTGCCTTTGTGCCAAGTGCCTCCCTAAAAAATTAGGAGGTACTATTTTTATGGCTGGAATCCAACTTAGCACCGCGGGCGTGAAACTCCTTTATGCGGCTGAGGCCACGGCTGGCACCCGCCCTACTACGGGCTATAAAGAGATTAGCGAAATCAAGAGCATCCCGGAACTGAACCCAGAGCCTGATAACCTGGAGACAACCACGCTGGCGGAAACCGAATGGAAAACCTACATCCCGGGCCTGAAGGATATTGGAGGTGCGCTGTCCTTTACGGCAAACCTGACCGAAAAGTCTATGGAGGAATGGGAGGGAGTTGTTGATGCCTATGATACGGCGGCTGCTGATAATAAGGCAACCTGGTTCTGTATCTTGATTCCTGGTCTGACTAAGGTCCTGTATTTTACCGGGAAGCCCTCCCCGATGGGTATGCCCGGTATGGAGGTTTCCGCTGTCCTGGAGACGACCCTTTACATCACCCCGACCGGTGCGCCTCAGTGGGAGGCTAAGCCTACTGATCTGGAGACAATGAGTCTCAAGTCCGCGAGAAGTAAGACTGTAGAAGTTTAAGGAGGAAAAGACATGAGCGATAAGATCATTGATATGAAGGACCGAGTTAATCCTGCCCGTGTAACTGACCATGATACTGGAACGGTTTATGAACTGGACTTCACTAGAGAGAGCGTAAAGTTTGCGGAGAACCGTGGATTCAAGGTTGACGAACTGACGGTTTTCCCCGTGACCAGAATCCCGGAGCTGTTCTACTATGCGTTCAGAAAGAACCATAAGAATGTGTCCCGGTCCCAGACCGATGATCTTCTGGAAGGTATGGGAGGTATGACAACTGCCCTGCTGGAGAGGCTGATGCAGCTTTACAATCAGGCCGCTCTTACACATCTTATCGCCACTGACGAGGATGCCGTAAAAAACGCGAAGGTGACTGTGGAGCTGTAAAAGGCCCACAGTCCTTCACGGATCTATTTGAAGCGGAGTGCCCCTACTATCTGTCCATCGGCATGACTTGGGAACAGTATTGGTATGGCGATGTATGGATGGTAGAGGGATTCCGTGAGGCAGATAAGCTTAATCGGAGAAGGACAAATGCGGCAGCCCACATGATGGGAATGTACATTTATGAAGCTTTCTGTGATGTAGCTCCAGTTCTCCATGCTTTTGCAAAGAAGGGCACGAAGCCTATTCCCTATAGAACAGAGCCGTATCCAATGAGAGGAGAAGAAAAGACAAAGCTGGAATCAAGTCAAGAGATTGAAAACGAGCGTTTGAAAGCACAGCTTTTCTTCAGAAATTGGGCTAGATCTGCCCAAAAGAAATTCGGATAGTTCTCCGGTTTGTACCTTGAAAACTTTATATTGAGATAGCGGAGATTTTGAAAAAAGAATTTCTGTAAAAATTATATCGACAGAATTTGATAGCGGGAAAAATGGAGTATATAATGATAACGTGGAAACCCGCTGTCGCAATAGAGAGAGACAGCGACGGTTAAAAGGACGGTTGCCTGACATCCCGCGAGTGCGGAATGGAGGCGTGTATAGAGCCCTCGCGGGAAATTTTCCTGGGGAGGTGATATACATAACTCTTCAAAATTTGTTTTGGATCGTTTCTATCATCTGGATCATTATCCAGGTGTGGGATAAATTCCGAGACAAAAAGAAGTGAGCCGTCTGCCGCAAACAGAAGGCTCACTGCGTGGTTGGGGCTGACACCCCGGCTATGTATGGAGTAGCTTATGTACTGTGGCAACCGTCTTTAGGGTTTCCACACTTTTATTATAGTATTTTAGGGAAAAAAATCAAGCGATTTTGAAAAAAATATCTTGCAATCTTAGCGAGCGAATAGTATAATATTTCCCTGCTTTCAAATGGTCTTAAAAATTATCTCTCAACTTTATCACAAGTAAATTCTTTTGTCAACTGAAAATGGAGATTTGACGAAAATAAATTCGATGTCTTAAGTTAATTGGGATAGCAGAGATTTTGATTGCTTCCTCCCTCGAATTATGGTAAGATTTGGGGGGGAGGGGATATTTTATGAGATGCCCTGTAATAGTACAAAGAGAAAGTAAAAGTGCTGGAGCATTGGGTGGAATAATAATTAAAATAGACTCTTCTGAGGTTGCAAAAATTCAAAACGGAAAAAGTGTAAAATTATTTGTAGAAGAGGGAAATCACACAATTTCGTTTTGCGTTGGTCGGAAAGCAATCAAAACGTTGAATTTTTCGGCCTTCCCCGATCAGGATGAAATATTTATCAAATGTTATATAAAATCGAATTGGGGAATTACGCCTGTTATAGAAGCTTATATATCGAATGTTGTTGTAGCAACAGACAGAACAAATGACAATGGTACACAAACAAACAATAAGTCCGCATGGAAGCAAATTCCTTTGTTAGTTCGTATTGTTATTTGGATTTTTGCTATTGGATTTCTATGGCAATTCATTGTCGGATTTTTCTGGGGAATGTCCATTGGGCTTTAATAAATTTATTTACCCTCCGCTTAGAAATAGGCGGAGGGTAAAATTTTTTGGAAATCTTGAAAAGATAACTAAATAACTCGAAGTCCCCGCTATCTCAATATAAAGGAGGCAGCGGGGATCTTTATATTTTCAGTGCCAAGTGCCACAGTGCCAAGTGCCATACTTAAAAAGGTGGTGGCACCATGGCCGTTGACATTGATAGTCTGCAAATTGAAATAGAGGCAACTTCGAGTGATGCGGCGGCAAAAATCGACGCATTGGCTACCGCTCTGACCAACTTGAAAGCAGCGGCTAAAGGCGGAGCAGGGCTGACTACGGTCTCTAAGCAAATGCAGGCACTTGCATCGGCCGCAGCCAGCTTAAATAACACGGGCATAGGCAAGCTAAGAAAAATTGCGCCAGCATTAAATGCCTTATCCAGTGTTCAGAAGTCAAGTGGACTGTCTTCGACTGTAAATGCGTTATCAAAATTATCTTCTGTTAGCGAATCTTTGAAAGGAAATTCCATCAAAGAATTTGCATCACAAATGAACCAAGTCGCCTCTGCTATGCGTCCGCTAGCAACGGAGATGCAGAAGGTATCTAATGGATTCTCAGCTTTCCCAATAAGGATTCAGAAGATCATCCAGAGCAATACCGGACTCTCCGCCTCGAACAATAAAGCAGCAAAGAGCTTCGGAGTTCTTGGAACGGGAATTAGTTCCACAACCGCAAAATTAGGGATATATTATTTAGCCTTTCAGCGTGTAGCAAATATGGCGTCAGATTGGATAAAGTCTGCAAATGACTACATAGAAAATGTAAACCTGTTTCAAGTTTCTATGGGGGAGTTTTATGATGAGGCATTTGCTTACGCAGAACTACTTAATGATAGGCTAGGTATAGACCCATCGGAGTGGATGCGGGCACAGGGCGTATTTATGTCCATGGCAAACGGTTTCGGACTTGCCCGCCAGCAGGCGTACGATCTGAGTGAGGGATTGACTGAACTGGCATATGACCTGAGTTCTCTCTACAACGAGGATGTAAGCGAATCTATTTTGCGGTTACAGTCCGCACTATCTGGTGAAATCGAACCAATTCGAAGGCTTGGTATCTCCATTAGTCAAGCGACGTTGCAGGAATATGCATTAGCACATGGTATTGATGAAAGTGTTATCTCCATGACAGAACAGGAGAAAGCACTTCTTCGGAGCCTTGTCCTGATGGAAGGTGCAGGTCGCATCGGGGCGATTGGTGATTTTGCCAAAACTTTGGAGAGTCCAGCAAACGCCCTCCGTGTTTTGCGGCAGCAAATAACACAGTTGGGACGAGCTATCGGAACCGCCCTTCTCCCTATCATTATTCAAATTATACCGTGGGTACAGGCTTTTGTAGAGGTCTTGACAGATGCCATTAGAGCTCTTGCTACCTTTCTTGGATTCACAATGCCAGAATGGGAGACGAGCGATTGGGCAACTGGAATTACTGATGGAGCATCAGATGCTGAGGACGCTATTGGAGGGGCGACCAGCGCCGCAAAGGAAATGAAAAAAGCCCTCCTCGGTATTGATGAACTGACTATTTTAGAGCCATCTAATGCTGGTGGATCTGGTGGCATGAGCGGCGGCTCTGGATGGGCAAGCAATTTGGAAATACCTAATATTTGGGATAAAAATGCGATACTAGAAATTCAGACAAAAGCTGATGAGGTTAAAAAAGTTTTAGAGGAAGTTCTTTATGATTACGTACTGCCAATCGGAACGGCATTGGCCGCATGGAAAATAGCCAAAACACTGTCGCCAGAGCTGAAAGCATTAAACGCTTTACTTAGTGGCCTCATGATCTACACGGGAATCTCGTTGATAGTTGATGGAATTACAGAAGTTTTATTCGGTGATGGATTAACGTGGGAAAGTATTCTCAATGGTGGTGCTGGTGGTCTACTAACAGGGGCAGGTGTTGGTTCTCTTCTTGCAAAGAAGCTTGGGTTGACCTGGGCAGGTGGGATGCTGGTAGGTGGTCTAGTCGGGCTTGGATTGACCCTTACAGTCATGTCTATTATTGCGCAAATCAAAGATGGGCTTAATTTGGGAAATACGATGCTCAATGCCATAGGTGGGGCCTTAGCCGGTGGTGCGCTTGGCGGGTATTTTGCATTTAGGAGAAACTTAAATCCTGCCCAAGGAGTCATCGGAGGACTGACTGCTGGAATCGGCATATCTCTCCTGATTTCTTCGATAATTTCTATCGCAAAAGACGGGTTGAACATTGTAAACGGAATTATGGGGGCAATCGGTGGGGCACTTGCCGGATTTGGTATCGGAATGATTTTTGGAGGTGGCGCTGGAGCAGCCATCGGACTTGTTATAGGTGTTGGGGTGTCTCTCGTCATAGAGGGTATTACTGCACAAATCGGCGGTGGTGCTCCAAGCCTATCTGGAGGACTTATGACCATTCTCGGATCTGCATTAGCTGGGGCTGGGATTGGCTCTTTGGTCCCTGTTGTTGGAACCGCAGCTGGAGCAGTAATTGGATTTGGGGTCGGCGTTGTTCTGGAAATCATAGGAATCAAAGAGGCCGCAAAAGTAGCTTATGAAGCATCTGAAGATTTCCAAATTATGCAAGACATTCTGGATAGATGTACAGATGCATCTAGCAGAACAAGCTCAGCTATGGACAGCCTAAAAAATGAAATTGCTGACCTGGATGCCACGGTGGCTAACTATGGAATTGCTAGACAACTTGCGGACGATATCTTTGATATCAACGAAAATGCAAATGCATCTGCATATGAACTCCAGCAAATGGCAGTAAAAGTTGATGTACTGAACGGCTTAAACATTAGTGGACTTAGGTTATCCATTGATGAAACAAACGGACGTGTCATCGAAACAAGAGCCAGTGTTGAGCAACTAATTGAATCCTTAGAGCAAGAGGCCAGATATGAGGCTATGCGAGACATTCTGGTGCAAACCTACAAAGATCAATACCAAGCCATGCTGGATGTAAAACAGGCAACGCAAGATTATAATGCCGCAAATGAGGCGCTTATGAACACCACGCAAGAGTTAAATGATACACCTTGGTATAACTTATCAAGACGTGAAGAATTAAAACTTGCGCAAGAAAAAGAGACGGAGGCATTAGAGGCTGCCAATAGAGTACGTGAAGAGGCTAATGAACTAATTGATATCTCCTGGGGGAAATCTGAGAATTTGATTCAAATGATGCTTGAGCTAAAAGAAAGTGAGGCAGGAATCGGAGACGGAACCGTTGAAGGTCTTGTTAATGCTAGAGCAGAAATGGATGACTTTCTCGATGAATATAAGCAGAGTAGTAAGTGGTCGAGCATTGGAGAGGGAATTGGAACCGGAGTTTCAAATGGGATTGCCAAAAAGAAATCTGCTATTCGAGGGGCGCTAGACAGTGCCCTTTCTGGGATGAAATCAATCTTTAGCTCCAGTTCGCCACAGAAAAAAAGTGGTCGAATTTTTTCTGAAATGCCAGAAGTAAAGACAATTAACCTAAATGCGTATGCAACTGGCGGCTTCCCTAATTATGGCGAAATGTTTATTGCCAGAGAACAAGGCCCGGAGTTGGTCGGCCGCATCGGGAACCGGACAGCGGTAGCAAACAACGACCAGATTGTGGAGGGCGTTGCCGCTGGTGTGACATCCGCCAACAATGGAGTCATCAATGCTATCTATGCTATGGCTCAGCAAATCATAGCCGCAATCGAAGAGAATGGCGGAGATGTCTATCTGGATGGTGATAAGGTAGGAAAACAGGTAACAGCATACCAGAACAGACAAAATCGGATGTACGGAAAGACCCTACAGCGGATATAAGGAGGCGATCAGATGGTACTAAAAATAGATGGGACCGACATCGTTCCTTATATCGCTTATAGACAAAGTGTTTATATCTGCACGGACCCGGAAATTTATACCGATGATACCGACACCAATTACCCATATTCTAACATTAAACTTCCGACCTCAGGCTGGATCAAAGGATTGGGATTTAGCTCCGTCTTCCCGTGGGCGTTTATTCCAAATGCTAATGGAGGGAGCTCAATCTCTTATATCCCAGATTATACGTACTCGGGCCCTGAGTGGAAGGTGCTTAATGCTGGCGGGCATATTACTAGTAAACAGGAAGCTGGGTTATTTTTCTTCCATGCTGGAGTTACTTCATCAGGAACAAGCAATAAGGTCGGCGCCCGTCTCCAGTTCCGGGAGGTGAAATCATGAGAGTAAGAGGCGATAACAACCCAGGCACGATCTCCATCGAGGCTATTCCCAATAAGCCAGGCTGGTGTCTGGTGCGGTTCTACGAGAACGCCCAGGAATACACCGAGCAGCTGGACGAGACCACCATCACGGGCTGGGAGTATGACGAATATCACCTGGAACAGCCCACCATCTCCCAGGAGGATATCGAGGGCAACCTTGAGGTCTATCTGAGGGCGGCGAAGGAGGCCGAGGTCACCCCAGAGAGCCGTCTGGAGGATGTGGAGCAAAACAAGGCAGACAAGCAGGAGGTCGCCGCAGTATGGGACAGCATGGCGGTGGCGTACCAGGAAGGGGTGCAGGAGGCATGATGACGAATCAGGAACTCATTCTGGGCGTAATGCGCGCCCAGGGCAAGGCCGACGCACTGGATCTCCGCGCCCGAGCGCCGGAGCTGGACGGAACGGCCATTATCGCAGAGGAGGCCAAGGTGCCGCAGTTCGACGGCACGAAGGATTACTCCGGCTGGGCCATCGGCTCCCCCGTGTGGGAGGAGGTC
>ENA-ORMR01002299-ORMR01002299.1-human-gut-metagenome-genome-assembly--contig:-NODE-2299-length-12184-cov-2.971144_pt1 | contig 12184 bp, 11 predicted proteins | sample MGYA00242107_ERZ509003 | MGnify/ENA primary metagenome ERZ509003 (study PRJEB26280, sample SAMEA2338699) | human gut metagenome | biome: human gut; feature: human-associated habitat; material: faeces... | reverse complement strand
CCACGTCCACGCCGTGGAACGCCTACCGCAACCACACGGCGGACAGCAAGGGAGAGCTGGTCATCCTGGACCTGACGGCGGAGACCTTCCTGCCCATCTACGCCGCCGCCCTGAACCACAAGGCCACCCAGATGGCCATTGGCGGACAGCGCAAGGCAGCCGTTGCCGCCGCGCAGACCGTGGAAGACGTGGAGGCCATCTGATGCCCGGCTACGCCTACAAACTGCTGGTGGCCTGCGACCAGCTCCTCAATACCCTGCTGGGTGGCTGGCCCGACGAGACCCTCAGCTCCCGCTGCTGGCGCTGGCACAAAGACGGCGTGCGCTCCTGGCCCTGCCGCTGGCTGGACACCCTCGCGGTCCTGTTCGGGGACAGGGACCACTGCCGTTCCGCCTATGACAGTGAACGCCACAGACGACAGCTCCCGCCCGAACTGCGCTGTGCCTGCACCATCAGGGAAGGAGGGGACTGATGCCCAGGCCCGAATATCCGGCCCCCATGCTCCCGCCCCACCCCTGCCAGCATGAAGGGGACATCTCGGTCCTCAATGCCGCCCTGGCGGAAATCAAGGACACCCTGCGCGACCTCAAGGACCTGCTGGCCTCCAATGCCGCCCTGGAGGAGCAGGCCATCATCACCCGCAACTCCCTGAAGGAAATCAACGAACGCCTCCGCAGCGTGGAGCTGGAACAGGCCAGGAGCAAGGGAAACAGCAAGTGGACGGACAGGATAGTCTGGGCCATCACCTCTGCGACCCTTGGCGGGGCCGTGGCGCTGGCTTTGCGAACTTGAAAAAAATACTTGACGTTTTTCAAAATAAGCGTATAGGCTTTGTCCCACAAACAAAACCGGAAGGAGTGTGCCACCACTCCTTCCGGGAAAGCATGGAACTTGTCGGAGTATTGTGATTATACACTCCCCATCATGCGAAGTGTACAGTATGACTGAAAAGCTCCTGTTTAGCTCACGCTAGACGGGAGCTTTTCGCTTGTTGGTCCCTTATAACAAAGCCATGAGGGACATACAAAGCCTCGTAAGCTCCACGATGACCCTCATGACAGATAGCACACGCATAAATCGCTTCATAAGTGCCTCCGTCTTGGGTTCCTCCGACAGAAACATGCTTTTCACATGAGTGGGAGCTAACAAACATCGTCATAGCATAGCACTATGAGAAAGTCAAGAAAAATAATTGGGAGCATTATTATACTCCAATAGCTAATCTGTGTCAACCATTTTTCACAAAAATGTGTATACTATTTTAACGACGACTAAACACAGTTTCATACAGCATAATACTGACGGAGATTCAAGACATTTACGGCTGCTTATGTAACTAAATAATATCGTCAATTATTCAAATATATTGAGCGATATTTCTTGTCACCCAACCCCAGAGGACATCATGCAGAACACCAAACGCGGCACCGAAGCCGAGCTGGCGGGCCTCCACGGCCTGCTGTCCCAATACTTCAGTGCCCGCCTCAACTCCGGGGAAGCCCTCACCTCCAGCGAGCTGAACGTCATCAGGCAATTCCTGAAGGACAACGGCATCGACTGCGTGGGCAGCGAGAACCCCGTCATCAACGACATCACCAGGAACCTGCCCTCCTTCGATGACGACATGGACGGGCAGGACAGTACCGGTCTGCTCAACTAGCGACCATCCTCCAGAACCTTCGACCATCCCCGTGGGTGTCCTTGTGGCACCTACGGGGATTTTTTTTTGAGGTCACGAACCATGGCAAACAGCAGCAACCTATCCCCCAAGTTCACTCCCCTGCCGGACAAGCTCCGGGACTTCCGCACCTTCCTCGTCCTGGTCTGGCGTCACCTCGGCCTGCCCGACCCCACCCCGGTCCAGCTCGACATCGCCCGCTGGCTCCAGTACGGCCCGCGCCGCAGCGTGACCGAAGCCTTCCGTGGCGTGGGCAAGAGCTGGATTACGGCGGCCTTCGTGGTCTGGAACCTGCGCAGGGACCCGCAGCTCAAGTTCATGGTGCTGTCGGCATCCAAGGACAGGGCCGACAACTTCACCTCGTTCTGCCTGCGGCTCATCAACGACATCCCCGTCCTGCAATGCCTCATCCCCAGGGCGGAACAGCGATGCTCCAAGCTCTCCTTCGACGTGGCCCCGGCCAAGCCCGACCAGGCCCCCAGCGTCACCAGCAAGGGCATCTTCAGCCAGATTACCGGGGGCCGCGCCGACATCATCATCGCCGACGACATCGAGGTGCCCAACAACTCCTACACCCAGATGATGCGGGACAAGCTCTCCGAGGCCGTCAAGGAGTTCGACGCCATCCTCAAGCCCGGCGGGCGCATCATCTATCTGGGCACCCCGCAGACCGAGCAGAGCCTCTACAACCCTGCCCGACCGTGGCTACAGCGTCCGCGTCTGGCCCGCCAGGTTCCCTTCTGAGGACCAGTTGGTGAATTATGGGGAAACACTCGCGCCTTTCATTTTGAAGGCTCTGGAGGCCGGTTCCGGGCTGTCTGGGGCCACTACGGACCCGCGCCGCTTCTCGGACGACGACCTCCTGGAGCGCGAACTGTCCTATGGCCGTGCCGGCTTCCAGCTCCAGTTCATGCTGGATACCCGGCTCTCGGATGCCGAGCGGTATCCCCTGAAACTTGCCGACCTCATCATCATGGGCTGCGGGGCCTCTGATGCCCCGGAAAAGCCCATCTGGGCGTCGGGAGTGGGCAACGTCATCAACGACCTGCCCTGCGTCGGTCTGAACGGCGACAGGTATCATTCCGCCGCGTTCCTGGCCGGCTCGTGGGTCCCGTACACCGGGGCCGTCATGGCCATCGACCCTTCCGGCAGGGGCACCGACGAGACCGCCGTGGTGGTGCTGAAGATGCTCAACGGCTTCCTCTACCTGACGGCCATCCGGGCCTACACGGACGGCTACTCCGAGGAGACCCTCAAGGCCATCGTCAAGCTGGCCAGGGAACAGCAGGTGAACAGCGTGGTCATCGAGGCCAACTTTGGTGACGGCATGTTCACCCGGCTCATCGGCCCCTACTTCACCCGCGACTACCCCTGCCACATCGAGGAGGTGAAGCACAGCAAGCAGAAGGAGGCCCGCATCATCGACACCCTGGAGCCTGTCATGCGCCAGCACAAGCTGGTGGTGGACAGGAACGTGGTCGTCTGGGACTACGACAGCACCAAGGGGATGCCGGTGGAGAAGGCCCTGAAGTACCAGCTCTTCTACCAGATGTCCCGCATCACCCGTGACCGGGGCTCCCTCTCCCATGACGACCGCCTCGACTGCCTCGCCATGGCGGTGAACTACTGGGTCGAGATGATGGGACAGGACGCGGACAAGAAGATGGTCCAGCGCAACGAGAAGCTCCTGCTGGAAGAACTGAAGGCGTGGGACGATGCCGGCAGCCTGAGCCTGAGCAGGAACAAGGTCACGGTCTCCGGCGGGCCTGATGCCCTGACGGAGGTCGTCCAGCCTGTGGACATGCTGTTCAGCTTCAGCTCGTTCACCGTGGGCGGCAACAGGTCGTCCAGCTCCGGGGCCGGGAGGATTGGAGGACGAGGCGGCATCCCTGCCCAGACACGCTCCCGCTTCGGAGGTGGGGCAAGGCGGGGGGCCAGATAGGCCAAGACCTCCTTGTTTCGAGGTGGCAAGGTGGGTCTGAAAGGTGAAAGACCTCCCTGCTTCAGGATGAACAAAGCAGGAAAGGAACAGGAGGGACCAAGGTCAGCCTTTCTTGGGATGGATAGAGAGGGGCCAGACAGATTAAGACCTCCCCTGCTTTGAGGCGGGAGGTCGATTCACCTGGGCAGAATCCCTGCCAGGACAAGAAGGAAGATGAGGAAAAGGGGGAGAAGGAAGGGCCATGCAGCATCAGGAGGTCGATTCCCTAGGTGCATGGCTCCTCCCTGCTCCATCTTTGATTAGTTATAAATGGAAGAAAATCATGGTCTTAGAATTAGGTTGCACTTCTTGGAGGAAGGGAAAAGAGACCCCCTAAAGAATCCCCTATCCTTTTCCTAAACTTTCCCTTAGCTCTTCTTGATTAAAGGTTCTGATAAGATTTTCTTTTATGATTGTGATAGAGCATCTTCAAATAAGAATAACTCTAGTAAACTGTAGCAACATCCCTATCCCATTGACATTCTATAGTTATCCAAGATAAAATATCCCCCTGCTCTCACAGGCAGAGAGACGGAAGCAGTGTGGAAAGTCAGGCTGAAGGCAGCGAAAGAGGGACGGAAGGAGAGCTGAAGTGGCTCGGAAGGGCCTCGGAAGTGTCTCTGGAGCGGCCTGGCTCATGGGAGCGAGAGGTTCCCAAGGGGCACTGTGGGAATCCAGGGTGGAACCGGGGGAATCCTGTGGGGCCTGAACGGAATCCAGGGTGGCACCGGGGTGTTTTTGGCAGAAAAATTTGAAAGCCCTACACGATGTATAGAGAGCCTGGCTCCCCCCATCGGCCCAAGGCCAGTCGAGCCTGTCCAAAACCTATTGGAAAGGACGGCCTGCCATGCCCAAACCTCTATATATGCAACCAAGGCCGCAACCAAAGCCGGAAAAGCGTTGCTATTGCTTGCTTTGCGATGGATTATAAATCCCTTTCACGGCTTGGGCTTGGCTTTGTCTTGATATTCTGCCCTGCCTGAAAGCATACTGTCAGGATTTTTTACACTTTGTGAAAATCATTTTCAATTTTAGAAACATCTATTCAGAACACTATAGAATCACATAAGACCACAAGGGATAGTTTATGGACTTCAAAACAGCATTGCCCGGATATTTTACGGCATCCGAAGCGGCAAAATATTTAGGTTATACCAATTCCTCTTTTGTTTCTGAGTTGTGTAGAGAGGGACGCATATCAGCTTATAAAGTTGGCGTAGTATGGCTTATTCCAGAAAAACAAGTTGAAGCCCTCAAAGCACAATCAGAAAACGCGAGAACAACGCGGGGCTCTACTTGGAGCTAAAAAATAATCTAAAAAATTTTTTCTTTTTTGCTTGACAAAGCACAACCATTTGTCCTATACAGAAAGGGACGGCGGGAAGGCCCGCCGGGAAGGACTCCCCTTCAAATAGAGCTAAAAAGCTCTTGACAAAGCACAAACGATTGTGCTAAAGAGAAAGGGACGGCAACGAAGTAAACCTAAACAGGAGACAGGATATAGAAGTATCCTAAAAGCACAAACGATTGTGCAAAAATGACTAAGGCAACGAACATAAACAACCGATGTTTGACATAGCAGGCCGCTTGATTGCGAGCCTCGCCACCACGGACAAGCAAAAGCTGGGCCTATGGACGTGGAACAAATAGAGAACATAAAGGAACGCTAGAGTAGCGCCTAGCGTATAGCCAAGTAAGGCAGTACCGGAAACAAATCTAGCCGGGCGGCCTTCGGATGAATCCTAAACACAACCGGAGGCCGCCCAGAATCACTAGGAATATTGTACCCATAAAGCACAAATGATTGTGCTATGTCGCCTCGCAAAAGCCTTGAAGCCCGCCTGTTTCAAGCCTCTTGCGGCGCAGCATGACGCCAAAAAATCAAACAGGAAAATGGAGAATTGCCATGACAAACAAGCTGTTCTGCTCCCATTGCGGCGAAGTCATCGAAAACGAAGAAAATGGCATCTATATCAATCGCTCTTTTTATATGCGCTATTTCTGCTGCGAAGAATGCGCGGAGCTGGAAGGTTTCCACCAGTGTGAAGAGTGCGGGGAATGGCTGCCCGAAAACAAGCTGGAAAATGTCTACGGCTTGGGCAACTTGTGCCCCGACTGTCTGGAAGACAAGTGTGTTCGCTGTGAAAACTGCGGGGAATGGGTGGACAAGGATGATGCCCGTGAAACGCCGGACGGCTACTACTGTGAAGACTGCTTTGACGAAAACTTCGCGGAATGCTGCCGCTGTGGCGAAGTTGTCCACATTGAAGATGGCGAAGAAATTGGAAATGACTTCTACTGCGAAGACTGCCGGGATGAATGCTTCACGCAGTGCGCCGATTGCGGGGAATGGGTGGATAATGACCATATTATCCGCAGGGAAGACGGGGAATATATCTGCGAAGGCTGCTATTGTGAATCCTACTTCACTTGTGAAGAATGCGGGGAAGTCTTCCATATCGACTATGCCAGATACGATGAAGAAACGGAAGAAAATCTGTGCCCTTGGTGCCAAGAAAGCCGTCAGCCCGCTGGCCTGCATTCCTACGGCTACAAGCCCCACGCTATCTTCCATCGTGAGCAGCACGAAGAGGGCAAGCCCTGCCTCTATATGGGCATTGAACTGGAGCTGTCCCATGCCGACAATGGAGACAGGGATAGCAATCTTGAAGAATGCCACACCATCCTGAATCCCGGCAAAGACGAAGAAAACGTCTACACGAAGCAGGACAGCAGCCTTGACCACGGCTTTGAGATTGTCAGCCATCCCCGGACCCTTGCCTCGTGGCATACCTTCCAGCCCACGATGGAAAAGTACCTTGACGAAGCAAGGGAATATACTACCGGCGACCGTGATGGGCTCCATATCCATCTGTCCAAAAAGGGCATGACTGACAGTCACAAGGTACGCTTCGGGGCTTTCGTGGCGGAATACCAAAATGAGATTGTGACCATCGCTCGCCGCCGTTCCGACTGGTCTACCTATATCGACCGCGCCACAAATGGCAGGGAAGCGGCTGCTATGGCCAGCAATCATGGCTCCCGATATGAGGCAGTGAACTGGTACAACCCCTCTACCGTTGAGCTGCGTATCTTCAAGGCTACCATTGACCCCGTGGAGTTCTACGCTTGCCTTGAATTTTCCCATGCCCTCTACCAATTCACAAAGCGCATGGTGGGCATCGTGGAAATTATGAAGGGCGGGGCTTGGGAAAAGTTCCTCCGCTATATCAAGGGCAATCCCCGCTACAGCAATCTGTATGCCTACCTTGTGACGGCCTATAGCGAAGGGAAGTATAGCAGCCCTGACAATCTCACTATCCTGACCGCCCACAAGAAAATGGAAGAAAAGAAGGCCGCCTAGCCTTCCATCCACCACACGACACACAAAGCCGCCTGTCTCTCACCAGATGGGCGGCTTTATCTATCATAGTCAAAAGAAAAGGAACCAATATGGAAACCTATACAGACAATCATGGGACGCAATGGGTAACAGGAAAGCCCCTTGTATATGGGTCTTATGGTGGTGGCAGCTCCATTGCCTGCGCGAACATCACTTGGCTTGAAGAACATGGAACAGCGTCTGTCATCCATGAGCGGCTTGTCTATCTGGACAATGGCAAGGTCTCGTTTGGCCGTGATGATGGGGAAGACCTCTCCGCTTATGACGCCATCATCGTTGGCGGCAGCTTTGGCGGGAAGACCGCCTTTATCAATATGGACGGAGCCCTTCGGGAAGACGCGGATGCTTTGCATGACTATCCGGTTTTTGACGATGGGCTTGTCAGCCAAGTGGAACTGGAATGGGAAGAACAGGCATGGCCGGATACTCTCAGGGACTTACTGGACGCCGCCCCTACGGACAGACTGCGCGACTACTTTTCCGACCACGCAGACAAGTTTGAAGGCATGATGTTTCAAGCCTACAGGGATGCTATGGAAAGCACCAATACCTATCCCGTGCCTGAATATGATTCCGTCTATATCGACACGGACAAAATAGCGGATGATTTTTGGGACAATCTCTTGAATGCCTTCAAGCTGTTCCACAAGGAACGCTGGGCCAGCAAGAAGTAGCCTTCCCACCACCACACGACACAAAGCCCCGTTCTGGACAATCCCAGCGGGGCTTTTCTCATTCTCTCACGACTATATGGAGACCAAAAGATATGTGCATCATTGCTTATAAGCCCGAAGGTGTGGCTCTGCCTGAAAAGGACATCCTCAAAACCTGCTTTGAGAACAATCCCCACGGGGCTGGTCTTTTCATCCTGCGCCCTGGGGAAAAGGTGGCTGAGATTCACAAGGGCTACATGTCCTTCACGGACTTTTGGGACTTCGCAAGCGTGGCTGTCAGCCCCGAAGACATGGCCGCCTATCACTTCCGCATTACGACCAGCGGCGGCACCTGCCCTGAAAACTGTCATCCCTTCCCCGTGTCCAGTGATGTGGCAGACCTCCGCGCTCTGTCCATCCGCTCCCGCTATGTCTTTGTCCATAATGGCATCATAGGCATGGGCTCAAAGGACTTGTCCGATACCCAGCTCTATGTCCGGGATACCCTGACCTCTCTTGTGGGCAAGCTGAAAAACAAAGCAACGCAGGACAAGATAGCAGCCGACACCATCGGCAGGCGTACCTTGACCGTGGATGCCAGATACCATGAGGCCATCCTCACAGGGAACTGGATTGAAGACAAAGACACTGGCCTGCTGTTCTCCAATTCTTCCTACCTTGTGCGGGATTATGACTTTGGGCTCCGCTCCCATGCCTATCCGCACGAAGCCGATGATGCCGGGATGCTGGCGGATATGGATGTCTGCCCTGATTGTGATGGCTCTGCCCTGCTCGTGTCCGAATACCATGGCCTCTATGAGTGCGAGAGCTGTCACTGCCTGTTCGATTGTTACGGGAATGTCTGGGCAGACGGGGAGTTCTAACATGTCCCGCGCCATTGCCATGCAGCGGCGATGGAAAAGGCAGGCCATCATCCGCACCACCCTTGAAGTGGCGGCCTCCATTTCCGTCCTTGCTTCCGTCCTCTTTCTGGGCCTGTTCGGCTCCCTGATTTTCTGAAAAGGATACACGCCATGAGTTTTGAACACGAAGGTTTCCGTATCTATGTCGCTTCCCTGTCTGACTACAATGCGGGCATCCTGCATGGTGTCTGGTTAGACTTCAACAACTTCGACCACATCACGGACTTGTGGAAGGCCGTCAAGGAAATGCTGGCCGCCTCGCCTGACGCCAAGGATACCGGACGCCCCGCCGAAGAGTGGGCCATCCACGACTATGAGGGCTGGCTTGGTTTCTCCCTCTCCGAATACGAAGACCTGGAATCCCTTTGGGATGCCTACACTATCCTCAGTGAAGTGCTGAAAGAATATGATGCCGAAGCTGTCTACGCTTACATCAAGTTCTATGAAGGCTCTCTCGATGAAGTGGACAGGCTGTTCAAGTGTGGCTTTGAAGATGCATATGTCGGCCACTACGACAGCAAGGAAGACTTCGCTATGGAGCTGGCCGATGATAGTGGGATGCTGGCCGGTGTGCCGGAAGACTTCATCCACTACTTCGACTACTCCGCCTTCGCCCGTGACCTGTTCTTGACGGACTACTACATGTCCGATTCCGGGCATGTGTTCCGCACGAACTAGAACAAAGACAACACACCACACCTTGGCCGCCTGTCTCTCACCAGATGGGCGGCCTTCTCTTTTTTCAGGGAGAAAGCAAAGACCATGCGCCTCTTCATGGGGGCCTGTCTCCTCTACGGCGGGCAGTCCCTCCTCATCTGGGTCCTCATCAATATGTAGCAAAAGATATAAGGAAATAGATATGCACCCCACCTACAAGAGCATCACCATGCAGACCACAGCGGACATCATCAATGACTGGGAAGCCTTCTACGGCATGGACGGGCTGGAGCTGACAGGCCTCCTGTCCGGCAATGAGCAGGACCCCTTCGGGGACGACACCACGGAGGGGATGTAAGCACATGGCAGCCAAGAAGAAAGACAAGATGAACGCCGTCACTTTGCCCAGGGGCATCCGTCCTCACCGCTCCGGCTACATCGTGGATGTGACCGTGGGTGGCAAGCGCCGGACCAAGACCGCCGCCACGCTGGAGGCCGCCCTCCTTGCCCGCGAGGCGCTCCGCAATGCCGCCTCTGCCGCGTCGAACAGCTCCGGGGCCGTCGATGATACCAGCCGGGAGGATTGGACGCTGGAGCAGGCCACAGAGCGCACCATGCAGGTGGTCTGGGCTGGCAAGTCCGCGTACAAGACCATGCTCATCAACAGCAAGGCCGTGCTGGAGTTCTTCGGGGCCACCACGCCGGTGCAAGCCATCACCCTGGACGACATCGACAGCTTCGTGGCCCACCTGCTCAACGAGCGGGGCAACAGCGGCGGCACGGTGAACCGCAAGCTGTCCTGCCTGTCCCGCATCCTGCGGACGGCTTTCGAGCGGGGCAAGCTGGAGAAGATGCCCAAGATGCCCAAGCGCCGGGAGGCAGAACATCGCATCCGCTTCCTCTCCCCGGAGGAAGAGGCCCGGATGCTCACCATCCTTGAAGCCACGGCCACACAGGACGTGCAGGATGCCATCCTCTGCCTGCTCTACACGGGCTTTCGCTGCGGGGAATTGTGGCGTCTCGAATGCCGGGACATCGACCTTGAACGGGGCACCCTGACGGCTTGGAAGACCAAGAACCACCACCCCCGCACGGTCCCCATCGTGGCCAGGATACGCCCCATCATCGAACGCAGGATGCGGGCCTGTGGCGGGACCGGGAGACTGTTCCCCATGGGCAGCAACGATTGGTTGCGCCGTCCGTGGGACATCCTCCGTTACCACATGGGGATGGACGATGACCCACAGTTCGTTCCCCATATGCTCCGCCACACATGTGCCACCCGCTTGTCACAGGCGGGGGTGTCCATGCCTATCATCAAAGAGTGGATGGGGCACACGAGCATAACGACCACTGCTCGTTACGCACACTTCTCTCCCTCTGATTTACGCCATGCAGCCACCCTTCTTGGGGATTAGGTTGCACTAAGTGGAAGAGTAGAAACTGGAGAAGGTTGTCAGACGAAGCCTGTGGTTTTGGAATGAGGTTTACACCTTGTATAACAAGAGGCCCATTGGTTGCCGATGGTTGCTTAACACAAGATGGTACAGCAACCTCGGTCCAATGGGCCTTAGCCTTGTATAAGGTGTTGAAATAACTGTGATGGTGCGAGAGGCGGGACTTGAACCCGCATGGATAAACCGCTGGATTCTAAGTCCACGGTGTACTCACAACATATAAAGATACTTGACTTCTTTTTCATGGTTGCCGCAACCGGGAAACCAGTCGCAACCATGACGCAACCACCAAGCAACCACACATAACATTCTAAAATATCACACGATATAAGACTGGAGCCCTGAATTAGTGAAGGGTTTCAGTCTTATTTTTCGGCTTCGCTCTGAAAGCCTTCTCCGTAGTCCCCGAACCCCGACCTACGGAGAAAGCCCATGGCCTACACCAAGGAAGCCATCGAACGTGAGCTGGCCCTCGAAGAAGAGATGTTCAACCGTGGCAAGGACCGCTTCTTTGCCAACATCGCCCGCCTCAAGGAGCAACGCAACGAAGGCGGCACCACCTACGGCAAGATGCTGCTCAAGCGTGGCATCGCTCCCCTCGCCGCCGCCATCACCGCCTTCATGGAGAAGGCCAACAGCGGCACTGCCGGCCGCAGGCACATGGCCGTGGCCCTGCTCAAGGACATAGCCCCCGACGTGGCCGCCTTCATCACCCTGCGTACCGCCATCGACACACTCACCTCCGAGCCCATGCTCCAGAACGTGGCCGTGCGTGTGGGCCGCGAGATAGAGGCCGAGCTGCGCCTGACCAACCTCAAGCAGAACGACGCCGACCGCTACGCCATGACCCAGCGGTACATCCAGGGCCACAAGTCCCGCAAGTATCGCAGCACGGTGCTGCGGTATGCCTACGGCAAATCCACCACGGTGGACTTCGAGCCGTGGCCCCTGGCCCAGTGCCTCCATCTTGGGCAGAAACTCATCGAGCTGGCCATCGACAGCACCGGCATCTTCGCCATCGAGCTGACCTCCAACAAGGTCCGCAAGGGCAACAAGGACATGGCCGCCTACAGTCTAGTCATGACCCCGGCCCTCAAGGAATGGATGGACGACCACCTCGAATCCCGTTCCATCATGGCCCCCGCCTACATGCCGACCCTCATCCCGCCCAAGCCGTGGGAGGGTGCCTGCGGTGGCGGCTACTACTTCCAGGCCATGCGCCCGCTGTCTCTGGTGAAGACCGGGAACCGGGACTACCTGCTCACGCTGGACAAGAAGATAGCCAACAACGAGATGCCCTCCGTCCTACGGGCCATCAATGCCCTGCAAGACACGCCGTGGCGTGTGAACAGGCAGGTCTATGACGTGGCCGACCATTTCTGGAACGACACCAACGGCGACGTGGCCGACCTGCCCCCGCGTGATGGCTACG
>ENA-ORMR01002296-ORMR01002296.1-human-gut-metagenome-genome-assembly--contig:-NODE-2296-length-12206-cov-2.956464_pt1 | contig 12206 bp, 9 predicted proteins | sample MGYA00242107_ERZ509003 | MGnify/ENA primary metagenome ERZ509003 (study PRJEB26280, sample SAMEA2338699) | human gut metagenome | biome: human gut; feature: human-associated habitat; material: faeces... | reverse complement strand
GTCCTTGCAGCGGTTGCCCGCCTCCATGTGGAAAATGGGAATATGCAGCCGCTTGGCCGCAATGGCGGACAGACAGGAATTGGTGTCCCCCAGAATCAGCATGGCGTCCGGCTGAATGGCCGTCATCAGCTTGTAGGAGCAGTTGATGATGTTGCCCACGGTGGCGCCCAGGTCGTCCCCCACTGCGTTCATATACACATCCGGGTCGGCAAGTCCCAAGTCCCGGAAGAAAATCCCGTTCAGGTTATAATCGTAATTCTGCCCCGTGTGGGCGAGAATGCAGTCAAAATATTTGCGGCACTTGTTGATGACCGCCGCCAGACGGATGATCTCCGGGCGGGTGCCTACGATGATGAGCAGCTTTAATTTTCCGTCATTGCGGAACGCCACGTCGGAATAGTCCAGCTTCATTTCCATGTCAAACCACCTCAAAGAATGTATCCGGCTTTTTCGGGTCAAAGCACTCGTTTGCCCACATAAGCGTCACCAAGTCTTCCGTTTCGCTCAGGTTGATGATGTTGTGGGTGTATCCCGGCAGCATGTGGACGGCTTCGATTTTCTCTCCGGAAACTTCAAAATTCAGCACTTCCCCGGCGCCGACCTTCCGCTGCTGAATCAGGCCGTGACCGGATACCACGATGAAAAATTCCCACTTGGTGTTGTGCCAGTGCTGTCCCTTGGTCACGCCGGGACGGCTGATGTTCACGCTGAACTGGCCGCAGTTCGCCGTTTTCAGCAGCTCCGTGAAGCTGCCCCGGGCGTCAACGTTCATTTTCAGGGGGAACGCCGCCTTTTCCCTGGGCAGATAGGAAAGATACGTAGAATACAGCTTTTTCGCGAAGCTGCCTGCCGGAATTTCCGGCATCAGCAGGGTCTGGGGCTGCGCCTTGAAGCTGTCCAGCAGCGCTACGATCTGCCCCAGGGTCGCCCGGTGGGTGACAGGCGCGGCGCAGTAGCGCCCGGACGCCGTCAGAACCGTGTCCACACCCTCAAATTCGCAGTGATGCTCTCTGCCCTCTAGCGCCGCGATCATCTCGTCCACCAGATCGTCGATGTACAGCAGCTCCAGCTCTACGCCGGGGTCGTTCACCGTGATGGGCAGGTCGTGGGCATAGTTGTAGCAGAAGGTGGCCACGGCGGAATTGTAGTTGGGACGGCACCATTTTCCGAACAGGTTGGGGAAGCGGTACACCAGCACTTTCGCCCCGGTCTCGGCAGCGTAGGAGAAGAACAGCTCCTCCCCCGCCTTCTTGCTCCTGCCGTATTCGCTGCCCGCATAGCGCCCCACCATGGTCGCCTGAATAGAGGACGACAGCATCACGGGGCAGGTGTTACGGTACTTTTTCAGCGTGTCCAGCAGCGTGGAAGCAAAGCCGAAATTTCCCTGCATGAACTCTTCCTGATTCTTCGGGCGGTTGACGCCGGCAAGATTGAACACGAAGTCCGCCTTCTGGCAGGCCGTTTCCAGCAGCGCCGGGTCGGAGTCGATGTCGTAGAGGTACAGCTCCCCCACCCTAAGCCCCGGATGGGTCTTGTCCCGGCCGTCCCGGATGCACTCCAGCGCCGCCGTCAGGTTCTTGCCCACAAATCCGGCCGCGCCGGTAATCAGAATGTTCATGCCATCCACCCTTCCGTTATTTATTCTTCATGGCTTCCAGTTCTTCCCGGATGTAGCTCAGGCTCAGCAGCTTCTGCTGCACCTGCTCCACGTTCAGCAGCTCTGTGTTGTTGCTGTTGAACTCCGTGAGGACGTTGCGCTGGGTGTCGCCGTCCTTGAAATATTTGTCGTAGTTCAGGTCCCGCTTGTCGCAGGGGACGCGGTAGAAATTGCCCAGATCGATAGCGTGGGCACATTCCTCGTTGGTCAGCAGCGTCTCGTACATCTTTTCGCCGTGGCGGATGCCGATGACCTTGATCTCGTGGCCGGGGGCGAACAGGCCGGTGACGGCCTTGGCCAGTGTCTCAATGGTACACGCCGGAGCCTTCTGCACCAGAATGTCCCCGCTGACGCCGTTCTGGAAAGCAAACAGTACCAAATCCACCGCTTCCTCCAGAGACATAATGAACCGGGTCATGTTCGGCTCGGTGATGGTGATGGGGTTGCCCGCCTTGATCTGGTCGATCCACAGTGGAATGACACTGCCCCGGGAACACATGACGTTTCCGTAGCGGGTGCAGCAGATTTTGGTCTTTTCCGGAGAAACCGTCCGGGATTTGGCAACGATGACCTTCTCCATCATGGCTTTGGATGTACCCATGGCGTTGACGGGGTAGGCGGCCTTGTCCGTGGACAGGCAGATGACGGCCTTGACCCCCGCGTCAATGGCGGCGGTCAGCACGTTATCGGTTCCGAACACGTTGGTTTTCACCGCCTCCATGGGGAAAAACTCGCAGGACGGCACCTGCTTGAGGGCGGCGGCATGAAAGATGTAATCTACGCCGTGCATGGCGTTCTTCACGGAAGCGAGATCCCGGACATCGCCGATGAAGAACTTGATCTTCCCAGCCGCTTCCGGCATTTTCGCCTGAAACTCATGGCGCATGTCGTCCTGCTTCTTCTCGTCCCGTGAGAAAATCCGGATTTCCCGGATATCCGTGTCCAGGAAGCGGTTCAGCACCGCGTTTCCGAAGGAACCGGTGCCGCCGGTGATCATCAGCGTTTTGTTGGCAAAAATACTCATAATTCATTCTCCTCCCCTGTTTCCGGGTGTAAAAGTTCCCGGAAAAGAGATACATATTTTCCCGTGCAAATTTCGGTGGTGTACTTTTGCAGATACAGCTCCCGGCATTTTCTGCGCATGTCCCGGGCTTTCTCCGGGTTGTCCCGCAGGAAGCGGATGGCCTCGGCTAATCGCTCGCTTTCGCCGTTGTGCACCCAAAGCCCCGCGCCGGACTGGATATCCCGGACGATGTCGCACTCGTCCATGATGGCGAGCAGGGGGATGCCCTGCATCATATAGCTGTAGGTCTTGCTGGGGACGCAAAGCCCCGTCGCACCCTTTTCCAGAGAAATCAGCGCGCAGTCGCTCACCGCCAGCGCGTCCTGAAAGTCCTGACCATGAAGGAAGCTGTGAATCCGGGCATTTTCAATGCTCTCCTGAGCGATGATCTCTCGCAGCTTCTCCATTTTATTGCCGTGTCCGGCAAAGAGGAAGAAAACGCCCTTCTCCTCCCGCAGCGCCCGGATAGCGCCCAGAATGGTGTCCATATCCTGCATGGTGCCCATATTGCCGAAATAGGACACCACGAAGCGCCCCGCCGTCAACTCCCGGAACCGGTTTTCCTCCCGGTCGCGCAGGCCGCCCTCGTCCCGGTACCAGTTAGGAATCACCGTCACAAGCTCGTCAACGGCGTTCCGGGTGCGGAGAATGCAGTTCTTCTGCTCCGACGACAGCGCCACGACCCGGTCTGCCCGGCGGAACACACATTTGTTGATGTGGTTCATCAGCCTGCAGATCACGCTGCCTTCCCGGAGGGTGTTCGTCACCGTGGCCACCTCCGGATAGAGGTCGTAGGACACGAACACCAGCTTCGTACCGAACAGCGATTTTGCCCAAGAAGCAATCCACGGCAGAATCGGCGGGTTGGAGTACACCACCACCGCCCGGTATTTGCCGATCTCCGGCAGGTGCAGCAGCACATGAAACGTAAAGGAAAAATAGTTGACGATCCGGCCGAGGAAGCCCGACCGGCCTGTCTGGATGTACTTCAGGCGATGAATGCGGATGCCATTTGCATCCTCTTTCGTGGGAACCTTCCCGCCCTCGGCGTATTCCCGTGGGTAGCCGCACAGCGCGCCCACGGAGAACCCGGCGTCCCGAAGCGCCAGCACCGTGTCATAGGGCAGCTGGGCGGAGGAAATATATTCGGGATAAAAAAACTGGCACAAAAACAGGATACCCCGCTTCTTTTTCAAGCAACCGCCCTCTTTCGCTTCCTAAAAATCAGGTTCTCTCCGTCTCCAGAATGGACTGCTCCAGCGTTTTTACGCAGTAATCCCGGCTGTACCGGCTCAGCGCAAAATCATAGCACAGGCTGCCAAAGGCCTTGTCCACCGCAGGCGAAAAAAACCGCAGCAGCTTCAGCGCCCAGGTAAAGCCCTTCACCATCAGGATGCCCTTTCCGTTGGCGTGGGCAATCCAGTTGACCATGTCGCTGGTGTTGGTGTATTCGTTGTTCTGGGGGCAAAAAATGCCCGCGGTCTCGTCGTCAATGAGCAGCCGGACAAATTCCGTCAGATTCTCAATATACAGCATGGAACGCTGGTTGGAAACGTAAGGAAAAACCGGCAGCTTCTTCGCCAGCTTCGCCATGGTCACGTAATTGCCCTTGCAGCCCTTGCCGTAGATCATGGGCGGGCGGAGAATTGCGACCTTGAAGCTGTCGTCCGCCAACGCCTGCAAATCCGCTTCCGCTCTGGCTTTGCTGACGCCGTAGTTGTCCGCGGGGTGCAGCGGCGTGTCTTTCGTGATGACGACCGTTTTGCCGATGGGCGCAGTCAGGCCGTAAACGCTCTCCGAGCTCATAAACAGGAACTGACCCACGCCGTCGGCCTTGGCCTTTTCCGCCGTCCGCACCGCGAGGATGTGGTTGACCTGATCGTACAGGTCAGAGCGTGCCGGGTCATTTTTGCTGTCCGGCTGATGCACCAGCCCCGCCACGTGAAACACCGCGTCGTAGCCGCGGAAGGAATGACTCTCCCAGTCGCTTCCCCGCATATCCAGGGAATCCACCCGGTAGCTTTCTGGCCACTGCTTCAAATAGTTTTCCAAGGAAACCCCGATATAGCTTCCGGCGCCGGTGATGAGAATGTTCTTCATTCTTTCTTCTCCTTTTCCAGCTGGCCGGTGCCGCCTTCCACCACGCCGTCGTGCTTCAGCACGGAAACGATGGTGCCGAAAAAGCATTTGCAGTCAAAGAGGAAGCTCAGTTTTTCCACATATTCCCCATCGAACCGGGCCTTTACCTCAATGGGCAGTTCGTCCCGCCCGTTGATCTGCGCCCAGCCCGTCAGGCCGGGACGCACGTCGTTGGCCCCGTATTTGTCCCGTTCGGCAATCAGGTCAAACTGATTCCACAGGGCAGGCCGGGGGCCGATAATAGACATTTTCCCCGTGAAAATCTGAAAGATCTGGGGCAGCTCGTCCAGGGATGACTTCCGCAGAAATTTCCCCACCTTCGTGATATACTGCTCCGGGTTTTCCAGCAGATGGGTGGGTGTGTCCTTGGGGGTGTCCATTTTCATGGTGCGGAATTTCATAATGGAAAAATGGGTCTTGTGAATGCCCACCCGCTTCTGGCGGAACAGCACCGGGCCGGGATCGTCGATCTTGATGGCGACGGCAATGATCAGCAGCAGCGGCGACAATATCACGATGGCGCAGCCGGACAGGATAATATCCAGCAGGCGTTTGAAAAACGTTCGGTACATTCCGCTTTCCTCATTTTCTCTTATTTCGTTTGGTCAGACCTTACACTCGCGTTTGTAAGTAGGCACAATCTCCGCGACGATGTCCTTGATATCTTCGCTTTCCGCCCGGCTGGCTTCGTCCAGCCGCTTCAGCTGCTGCTCCAGCAGCGCGTCGTCCATTTCGATGGGCTTGCCGATGTGGATGAGCTTGTTGGCAGTCTCCTGCATTCCTTCTTCCTTCATCAGCAGCTCCTCGTAGAGCTTCTCGCCCGGTCTGAGACCGGTGTACTCAATCTTGATGTCCACATCCGGTTCGTAGCCGGACAGACGGATCATGTTCCGCGCCATGGTGTCGATCTTCACCGGCTCGCCCATGTCCAGGATGAAAATTTCGCCGCCCTTGGCATAGTATCCCGCCTGAAGCACCAGGCTCACCGCCTCGGGGATGGTCATGAAATACCGGATGATGTCGGGATGGGTGACGGTCACGGGGCCGCCGGCCTCGATCTGCTTCTTAAAAAGCGGGATGACGCTGCCGTTGCTGCCCAGAACATTACCGAAGCGCACCGCCACGAATTCCGTTTTGGACTCCCGGTTCATCATCTGTATCACCATCTCGCACAGACGCTTGGACGCACCCATGATGTTGGTGGGGTTGACGGCCTTGTCGGTGGATATCTGCACAAACCGCTTGACGCCGTACTCCGCGGCGGCCTTCGCCAGCTTGTAGGTGCCGATGACGTTGTTCTTGATGGCCTCGTTGGGGCTTTCCTCCATCAGCGGGACGTGCTTATGGGCCGCAGCGTGGAACACAAGCTCCGGCCGGTAGGTTTCCATCACATGGTTCAGCCGGACGGCGTCACGGACAGAGCCGATGATGACCTCCAGATTCAGTTCCGGATGGGTGCGGCGCAGCTCCATTTGAATATCATAGGCATTATTTTCGTAAATATCCAGAATAATAAGCTGCTTCGGCTTCGCATGGGCGATCTGACGGCACAGCTCGCTGCCGATGCTCCCGCCGCCGCCGGTGACCAGCACCACCTTGCCGGAAATATAGCCCACAATTTCATCCAGATTGACCTTGATGGGTTCCCGGCCCAGCAGGTCCTGCGGATCGACCTTGCGCAGCTTGCTGACGCTGACCTCTCCGTTGACCATCTGGAAAATGCCGGGAAGCATCTGTACCTCGCAGCCGGTGGTGGCACAGATGTCCAGAATTTCCTTCCGGGACTTTGCGGTACAGTTGGGGATGGCGAAGATAATCTTGCTGATCTTGTATTTTTTCACAGCCGTGGCAATGTCCTGACGTCCGCCCACGATGGGCACGCCGCACAGCTGCTTGTTCCACTTCACCGGGTTGTCGTCAATGACGCAGGACAGGTGATCCTGAATATGGTCGCTGTTGGTAAATTCCACAGCCAGCGCCCGTCCGGCATCCCCCGCGCCGATAAGCATGACGTTTTTCACGCCGTTGGCATGGGTGATGTGGCTGATGCGCCGCTGCGCCGTCCGGAGCAGCCGGTAGGAAAACCGGATGGTCACGGTGCTGACGAAGCTGAACAGGAAGCCCACCACCATGCTGGAACGGGGCATCAGATTGCCGTCAAAGTGGAATACCAGCACGCCGATCACGCCCAGCACCACATAGGCACCAGTAATGCGGAACACCTCCGGCGTACTGACGAAGGCCCAGATGGAGTTGTACAGCCGGAAAATCCAGAATACCAGAAGCGTGATCACGCACCATAGGCCGATGGCGGACAGGAAGCCCTCCATATGGACGGGGCGAATTTCGGCAAAGGAAAAATCATACCGGAACCACAGCCCCAGAAAGAAGGAGACGACAGTAGCAAGCACGTCCAGCATCATAATAAAAATGACCTTCGGCGCCATGCCCAGATTCAGTTTCATCGGCTTTCGGGAACCCATTTTGTTCACATCCTGTATTTTACCGCAGGCAGCCGTCTGCGGGTACTTTGTTTTGTCTGCATAGTTCATTTTATTATAACACAATATGTCGAATACAGCAAGGGAAAGTTTTGCCGTTACAACATCTCCAGAGGACCATTTTTGCATGCATAGAAAAATGGCGCAACCATAATAGGAAGGGCGCATCAAACAATTATCAGGCGCAGTGGGATCATGAACTGCATCTCTTGCCTCTCCCTTTGGGAGAGGTGGCTGAGCGAAGCATGTTTGCACAAGAAATGGAGCGTATCTGCACCGATACGCTCCATTCACTGTTTTACGACCGCCCATGAAAGACCGCGTCGTTTCGACGTTTTACGCTTTATCCGGGAAAAGGTTCTCGATGGCGCAGCGGGCGGCGTCCTGCTCTGCCCTTTTTTTGCTGCTGCCGACGCCCTTGCCCACGATCGCGCCGTTGAGGGAGACCTCCACGGAAAACTGCTTGTCGTGGTCGGGGCCGGACTGCCCCACCAGCTCATAAGCCAGCACCTGATTTTTCTTCTGCTGCACCAGCTCCTGCAGCTCGGTCTTGTAGTCCGCGTTATGCAGTTTGGTCACCGGCACCTCCACCAGAATGAACGTCCTGACCACCTGTAACGCCGCGTCCAGTCCGCCGTCCAGAAAGCACGCGGCGATCACCGACTCCATGGCGTCCGCCAGAATGGAGTCCCGGCTCCGTCCGCCGCCCTGCTCCTCACCGTGGCCAAGGAGCAGATGGTTCCCGAGGCCGATGCGGTTGGCAGCACCCGCCAAGGTGGTCTCGCAGACCATATCCGCCCGCATCCGGGTCAGCTCGCCCTCCGGGCGGTTGGGAAAATTGCGGTAGAGATACTCCGCCACCAGCATTCCCAGCACGCTGTCCCCCAGAAATTCCAGCCGCTCGTTGCTGAGCAGGCTGTTGTGCCAGCGCTCGTTTGCGTAGGAGGAATGGGTCAGCGCATTCTGCAAAAGGGAAATATTCCGGAACCGGTAGCCGATGACGGCCTCCAAGTCCTTAATCATGCTCCGTCACCTTCTCTTTTTGGGCTGCCAGCCGCTGCAAATTTTCTTCCAGCTCCCCGGTGATGTCCGACGCGGCCACATCTGCCGCCTGCTTTACTGCGTTGCGGAACGCCAGCACGTCGGAAGCGCCGTGGGCCTTGATGACCGGCTTGCGGATGCCAAGGAACGGCGTGCCGCCGATCTCCCGGTAGTCCAGCATCTTCATCAGGTCTTTGACCCCGGAGGCGCACAGAAGATAGCCCAGCTTGCTGAGCAGATTTTTCTGGAACATTTTCTTCATCAGGCTGCCCATGAACATGGCGGTACCCTCGATGGTCTTCAGAAGGACATTGCCGTTAAAGCCGTCGCAGACCACAACATCCACCGCGCCCAGAGGAACGTCCCGGGCTTCTACGTTGCCGACAAAGTTGACAAGCCCCTTCTCCCCCGCGTCTTTCAGCAGCGCATAGGCTTCCTTCTGCAGGGCGGTACCCTTGCTGTCCTCGGTGCCGATGTTCAGAAGACCGACTTTGGGATTCTCGATGCCCAGCTGCTTCTTCGCGTAGACAGAGCCGACCAGACCGAATTGCAGCAGGAATTCCGGCGTACACTCGGCATTCGCACCGCAGTCCACAATCACGGTCTTTCCCCCTGCCTTGTTGGGCATGGCGGGACCCATGGCGGCACGGCGGATTCCCTTGACCCGCTTGACCAGCAGCGTCGCGCCGGTGAGCAGTGCGCCGGTGGAACCGGCGGACACGAACGCGTCACCCAGCCCGTCCGCCAGCATCTTCAGGCCGATCACCATGGAAGAATTCTTCCGCTTGTGGATGATGGATGCGGGATCATCATGCATGTCCACCACATCGTCGGCATTGGAGATCTCCATGCCTTCCGGCAGGTTGTCAATGCCGTGCTTCTTGAGGACCGCAAGGATGTCCTCTCCCCGGCCTACCAGCACGATCTCGATACCGTAGGTCTTTGCCGCTTCCACAGCGCCTAAAACGGGAGCCTCAGGGGCGTTGTCGCCGCCCATCGCGTCAAGAATGATCTTCAACCGTTCCACCTCTTTCTTTCAGATACCCTTCGCCACCAGCCTATCGATCACGTCCAGCGACCGCGCGGCAATGGCGAGATTTTTTTCTGCCTTCTTACGGATGCGCTTTTCCAGCGGTGCGATGATGCTGAAATTGATATTCATGGGCTGGAAATTCTCAATGCTTTCGTCGCTGACGTACTGCCCCAGCGCACCGATGGCGGTCTCCTTGGGGAAGTCGGGCAGCTCCCGTCCCTGTACCTTCGCCGCCATGGCCACCGCCGCCAGATACCCGGAGGCCGTGGATTCCACGTACCCCTCCACGCCGGTCATCTGCCCGGCAAAAGCCACCAGCGGGTTTCGGCGGTCTGCGTAATACTTATCCAGCAGCTTGGGGCTTTGCAGGAAGGTATTCTGGTGCATCACACCGTAGCGGACAAATTCCGCGTTTTCCAGACCGGGTATCATGGAGAATACCCGCTTCTGCTCGCCGAATTTCAGGTGGGTCTGGAAGCCCACCAGATTGTACACACTTTTTGCCGCGTTGTCCTGCCGCAGCTGCACCACGGCGTAAGGCTCATGGCCGGTGGCAGGATTTCTCAGCCCCACGGGCTTCATGGGGCCGTAGCGCAGGGTATCCATGCCCCGCCGCGCCATGACTTCCACCGGCATACAGCCCTCAAATACGTTCTTGTCCTCAAAGCCATGCACCGGGGCTTCCTGGGCGTTTACCAACTCCCGGACGAAGGCTTCGTACTGCTCTTTGTTCATGGCGCAGTTGATGTAATCGGGCGTTCCCCGGTCATACCGGGACTGCCACCACGCGAGATTCATGTCGATGGACTCCGCCGAAACCAGCGGCGCCGCTGCGTCAAAAAAGTGCAGATACCCGGTCTCCCCGAAGTAATGCCCGATGGCCTCGCTAAAAGCATCGGAAGTCAGCGGCCCTGTAGCCACGATCACCGGCCCCTCGGGGACTTCGGTGATTTCTTCGGAAATCACCGTGATATTGGGGTGATTCCGGATTTTCTCCGTAACCATCCGGGAAAAGCCGCCCCGGTCCACCGCCAGGCAGCCGCCCGCCTCCACTCTCGTAGCATCGGCGCAGGCGAGGATTAGGCTGCCGCAGCGGCGCAGCTCCTCCTTGAGAAGCCCCACGGCGTTTTCCAGCCGGTCGCCCCGCAGGGAATTGGAGCAGCACAGCTCCGCAAAATAGCCGGTCACATGGGCGGGGGTCTTCTTCTCCGGCTTCATCTCCCGCAGCACCACGGGGATGCCCCGCTGGGCCAGCTGCCAGGCACATTCGGACCCGGCCAGGCCCGCGCCGATCACAGTTACGCTTTCCATTTATTCTTCCGCTTTCTTGGTCGTAGTCTTTTTTGTGGTCGTCTTCTTGGCCGCGGCAGGCTTCTTGGCCGCCGTGGTCTTCTTGGCAGCAGCCGGCTTCTTGGCAGCCGTGGTCTTTTTCGCAGCGGACTTTTTCGTCTCGGGCTGCGCCGCAGGCTTTTCCTCCGCAGTCGGCGCACTGTCCTCGGCAGACGCCGCGGCGTCATCGGTCTTGCGGCGGCGATAGCCGCGCTTGTCCTCCGGCAGGAAGTTCGGGCACTCGGGATTGGCGCAGAAGGGCTTGTTGAAGCCCTTACCGGCCTTCTTGAACATGGTCTTGCCGCACACAGGGCAGTCGTCCTTTACCGGCACGTCCCAGGTCATGAAGTCGCATCGCTTGGACTCGTCCTTGCTGTTGAGGTGCTCACAGCAGTAATAGGTGTACTGCTTGTTGGTCTTTTTGCTCTTGCCCGTGCGCTTGAACAGACGCCCTCCGCACTTGGGGCACTTGCCCGGCATCTCCACCACCAGCGGCATGGTGAAGTCGCACTCCGGCCAGCCGGGACAGGCCAGGAAGCGGCCGAACCGGCCGGACTTGATGACCAGTTTCCGCCCGCACTGGGGACAGATCTCCTCCGAAACCTCGTCTGGCACCTTGATGCGCTCCCCGTCCAGGTCCTGCTCCGCTTGGTGGAGCTCTGCCTCAAAGCCGCCGTAGAAGTCAGAGAGCACCTTCTTCCAGTTGGCCTCTCCCTCCTCCACCTTGTCCAGCCGCTCCTCCATCTGGGCGGTGAAGGCGTAGTCCACGATATCGTTGAATTTGTCCTTCATCAGGCCGGTGACCACCTCGCCCAGAGGGGTGGTGCGGAGGTACTTCCCCTCCTTCACCACGTACTCCCGGTTCAGGATGGTGGAGATGGTGGGGGCGTAGGTGGAGGGGCGTCCGATACCCTTCTCTTCCAGAGCCTTGATGAGGGTGGCCTCGGTGTACCGGGTGGGGGGCTGGGTGAAGTGCTGGTCCTGCTTCAGCCCCTTCCGGCCCAGCGGCTCCCCCTCCCGCAGGTCGGGGAGGGGGGACTGGGGTGCCTCGTCGTCCTCGTCCCGGCCCTCCTCATACACGGCGGTAAAGCCGGAGAATTTCAGCTCCGAGTGGCTGGCCCGGAAGGTGTAGCCGGCGGACTGGGCCTCGATGGATACACTGTCATAGACCGCGCTTGCCATCTGGCAGGCCAGGAACCGGCCCCAGATCAGCCGGTAGAGGCGGTACTGCTCCGGCGTCAGGTCGCCCTTCACCTGCTCCGGCGTCAGCGCCGGGTCGGAGGGACGGATGGCCTCGTGGGCGTCCTGGGCTCCGGCCTTGGTCTTGTACTTCCGGGGCACGTCGGGGCAATAGGCCGCGCCGTAGCGGGACTGTATCAGCTCGCGGGCCTGGGCCTGGGCCTCGTCGGAGATACGCAGCGAGTCGGTACGCATATAGGTGAT
>ENA-ORMR01002295-ORMR01002295.1-human-gut-metagenome-genome-assembly--contig:-NODE-2295-length-12206-cov-3.174224_pt1 | contig 12206 bp, 13 predicted proteins | sample MGYA00242107_ERZ509003 | MGnify/ENA primary metagenome ERZ509003 (study PRJEB26280, sample SAMEA2338699) | human gut metagenome | biome: human gut; feature: human-associated habitat; material: faeces... | reverse complement strand
CACTTCTATCTACGCTTAGGTAATCGGCGAGGCTAGTCATTGAAATTGGAAGTGTAATATTTTTAGAGAAGTTTTTACTAGAAAGAATAGAAAAATAAGTAAGTAATTTGTCTCTGATAGACCTCTTTGAAAGTATTTCTATTCTAGTATTTTGATGTACTGCTTGTTTTAATATAAGCTCTAGTAGACTAGATACGAGTGTTGTGTGAAATTTGCAGTTGCTTCTGCATTTTTCGTGTATGTCATCATACAAAAATAGAAGAGCCTCACACTTATCCATTGCTAAAACAAAAAGTTCGTGGTTGGTATGAACAGGGTAGAAGGCCTCACCAAAGATATCTGTCGCAACAAAACTTTCTATTATATCCTTGTTTCCGTTTAAATCATATCTAATTAAATCCGCTTTTCCAGAAAGCAGTATGCAAATTTGTTTTCTTTTTTCTATGTAAGTTGTAATAATACTGCCTTTTTCAAAGGTCTTACGTTGAACCTTAATACAATTACAAGAAATGTTTTCAATTATATCTGATATTTCCATTAACATTGTCCTTAAATTTGTAAATAAAATTTACTCAATTATACTTCAAAAACGTTGCATTTGCAACAGAAAAACAAGAAAGTTAATGTATAATAAGTACATCAAAACACATGGGGGAGGAAAATAAAAATGAAGGTAATAAAAAGAGATGGAAGAGCAGTAGACTATAATAGAGAAAAAATTCAGGTTGCAATAGAAAAAGCAAATACAGAAGTAAGAGGAAAACAAAAAGCTACTAAAGAAGAAATTAAAGAAATAACTAATTATATAGAAGAATTAGATAAAAAAAGAATATTAGTAGAAGATATACAAGATTTAATAGAGCAAAAGTTAATGGACTTTAAAAAATTCGAACTTGCTAAAAAATATATAGTATATAGATACACAAGAGCATTGGTTAGAAAACAAAATACTACAGATGAATCAATCTTAGGATTAATAAAAAATCAAAATAAAGAACTTGCAGAAGAAAATTCAAATAAAAATGCAGTCTTAGCTTCTACACAAAGAGATTATATAGCAGGAGAAGTTTCAAAAGATTTAACAAAAAGAATGTTATTACCTGAAAAAATTACAAAAGCACATGAAGAAGGAATATTACATTTTCATGATGCAGATTATTTTTTGCAACCTATTTTTAACTGTTGTTTAATTAACATTGGAGATATGTTAGATAATGGAACAGTAATGAATGGAAAATTAATAGAAAGTCCAAAAAGTTTCCAAGTTGCATGTACAGTTACAACACAAATTATAGCAGCTGTTGCAAGTAATCAATATGGTGGACAATCTGTAGATTTAAAACATTTAGGAAAATATTTAAGAAAAAGTAAAGAAAAATTTAAAAGAGAACTAGAAAATACTTATAAAGACACATTACCTCAAGATATTATAGATAGTATTGCAGAAAAAAGATTAAAAACAGAGCTTTCAGCAGGTGTTCAAACAATACAATATCAAATTAATACATTAATGACAACAAATGGACAATCTCCTTTTGTAACATTATTTTTAAACCTAGATGAAGATAGTGAATACATAGAAGAAAATGCAATGATTATAGAAGAAATTCTAAAACAAAGATATGAAGGTATTAAGAATGAAAAAGGAGTATATGTAACTCCAGCTTTCCCAAAATTAATATATGTACTATATGACCATAACTGTTTAAAAGGTGGAAAATATGATTATTTAACAAAACTTGCAGTTAAATGTTCTTCAAAAAGATTATATCCAGATTATATATCTGCTAAAAAAATGAGAGAAAATTATGAAGGTAATGTATTTAGTCCAATGGGATGTAGAAGTTTCTTATCACCATGGAAAGACGAAAATGGAAAATATAAATTTGAAGGTAGATTTAATCAAGGTGTTGTAAGTATTAATTTACCACAGATTGGTATTGTGGCAGATGGAGATGAGGACAAGTTTTGGAAATTATTTGATGAAAGATTAGAGCTATGTTTTGAAGCATTAATGTGTAGACATTATGCATTACTTGGAACTTTATCAGATACTAGTCCAATTCATTGGAAATATGGAGCAGTAGCTCGTTTGAAATCAGGAGAGAAAATAGATAGCCTGTTAAAGGGTGGATACTCAACATTATCTTTAGGATATATAGGAATATATGAAGTTACTAAATTAATGAAAGGTGTATCACATACAAGTAAAGAAGGTCATGAATTTGCTATTAAAGTTATGAATCATTTAAGAGAAGCAACAGATAGATGGAAAAAAGAAACAGGACTTGGATTTGCTTTATATGGAACACCAGCAGAAAGTTTATGTTATAGATTTGCTAAGATTGATAAAGAAAAACATGGCGAAATTAAAGATGTAACAGATAAGGGATATTATACAAATTCATATCATGTTGATGTAAGAGAAAACATAGATGCATTTAAGAAATTATCATTTGAAAGTGAATTCCAAAAAATATCTTCAGGTGGAGCTATTTCATATATAGAAATACCAAATATGAGAAATAACTTAAAAGCATTAGAAGAAATTGTTAAATTTATTTATGATAACATTCAATATGCAGAATTTAATACTAAATCAGATTATTGCCATGTATGTGGATTTGATGGAGAAATCATTATAAATGATAATAATGAATGGGAGTGTCCTCGGGTGTGGAAATAAAGATCATAATAAAATGAATGTTACTAGAAGAACTTGTGGTTATTTAGGAGAAAACTTCTGGAATGAAGGAAAAACAAAGGAAATTAAATCAAGAGTATTACATTTATAAAAACTTAGAATACATAAAACAAAACATAAAAATGAACAATATAAAAATTATGGAAAAATAAAAAGATACAATGTATGATATAGTAACCTATATTTATATAAAAGCTTAAGAATACATAAGAAAGAAGGTGGAAAAATGAACTATGCAACAATAAAAGAATGTGATGTAGCAAATGGCCCAGGGGTTAGAGTTTCACTATTTGTTAGTGGATGCAATCATCATTGCAAAGGATGTTTTAATGAAATTGCTTGGAATTTTAATTATGGTAATGAGTTTAATCAAGAAACAATTGATAAAATTTTAAAAGATTTAGACAAAGATTACATAGAAGGATTATCTTTACTTGGTGGAGAACCACTAGAATATGTGAATCAAAAAGGATTAGTAGATTTAGTAAAACAAGTGAAAGAAAAATTTCCAAATAAGACTATATGGTGTTATACAGGATTTGATTTTGAAAAAGATGTAATGGGAAAAATGTATAATGTATGGGATGAGACAAAAGAACTTGTTCAAAATATAGATGTTATTGTTGATGGAAAATTTGAGATGGAAAAAAAGAATCCGTCACTAAAATTTAGAGGTTCAGAAAATCAAAGACTTATAGATGTTAAAAAAAGTATTAAAGAACAAAAAATTATTTGGGCTGATGTAGAAGATGAAGAAATAAGAAGAGCAAATTAAATAAGAAAAATTAGGACGAGATTAAATAAAATATTCTACAAATAGCAAAGAGTTGATGGTAGAAAATATTTATTAATACAGATATAATAATATAAGAAATTAATTTCTTTATTAAAAAGGTATGGAAGCAATTATTAATTTTTTATAATAATATTGTATATCCAATTGAAATAAAGAAAAATTATAATCCTGGAAAAGAATCAATTAAAAATTTCAATATTACTCAAAAATTTGGTGTTAATGTAGGAAATGGAATGGTGATTTGTTTAACAAAAGATTTATTCCCATTAGATAAGAACAATTTTTTGATGCCTATCGAATTATTGTAAGAAGTAATATAAAAATTAATTTAAACTGACTCTTCAGTCTAAAGACATGAAGAGTTTTTTATGATATTAATAATTTAAAAAACTAAAAATGAAATATATTATACGAGGAGAAAACAAATGAGCAAAAGATTATATAATTATATGGAAATAACAGATTTAAAAGATATGTTAAATAAAACAAAAAATTTATACAAACAAAGACCTGCATATAAAATAAAGATAGAAGATGGAAAATATCAAATCTTTACACATAATGATGTACGAGATATGGTAGATTATTTAGGAACAGCATTAATCGATTTAGGATTAAAAGGAAAAAGAATAGGAATTATTGGCGAAAATAGATATGAATGGGAACTTGCTTATTTATCAATCACTTGTGGAACTGGAACAGTAGTACCACTTGATAAATCATTACCTGCAAATGAATTAGAATCATTAATAGAAAGATCTGATATTGAAGCAATATTCTTTTCACAAGCTTATTCAAAAACTATTGAAAAAGTTAAGTTTAGTGAGAAAAATAAATTAAAACATTTAATTTCAATGGATTTAGATGTACATACAGATGGAATTTATTCACAAAAAGAATTAATTAAGTCAGGTAAAAAAATATTAGAAGAAGGAAATACAAAATTTATTGATGCATGTATAAATCCAGAAGAAATGAGTATTATGTTATTTACATCAGGAACTACATCAAAAGCTAAAGTGGTTAGCCTTTCTCATAAAAATATTTGTTCAAATTTAATGGATTTAGCAAGTATCTTAGATGTAACAAGTGATGACACATTGCTTTCTGTATTACCATTACACCATGTTTTTGAATGTACAGTTGGTTTCTTATTTTCTTTATATAAAGGTGCTCAAACTGTATTTTGTGATGGAATAAGACATATAGTAGATAACCTAAATGAATATCAAGTTACAGTTATGGCATGTGTTCCAGGAATATATGAAAGAATATTTAGCATGATTAGAAAAAAGATAGAAAAACAAGGAAGATTGCAAGAAATATTAGAAAATGAAGAAAAATATAAAGATGCTTCTATGAATGATAGAAAAGAAGTGTTTAAAGAAATTCATGATATGCTTGGTTCTAAGGTTAAGCTATTTATAAGTGGAGCAGCAGCTTTAGATTCAAAAATAGAGGAAAAATATAGGTTACTTGGAATAAATTTAGTTCAAGGATATGGGTTAACAGAAACATCTCCAGTTGTTGCAATTGGAACAAATAAATATTATAAAACTGGTTCAATTGGAAAATCAGTTCCAAGTGTTGACGTGAAAATAGTAGATAAAAACGATGAGGGCATTGGTGAATTAGTAGTTAAGGGGCCTAGTGTAATGCTTGGATACTATGGAAATGAAGAAGCAAGTAAAGAAGCTATTAAAGATGGATGGTTTTATACAGGAGATTTAGCGAAAATTGATGAAGATGGTTACATATATATGTGTGGAAGAAAGAAAAGCGTAATTGTCTTAAAAAATGGCAAAAATATTTTTCCAGAAGAAATGGAAAATTTAGTTAATAAAATAGAAGGTGTAAATGAATCTTTTGTATTTGGAAAACAATTGTCAGAAGATAAAGAAAACATAAAGATAAATGTAAAAATTGTTTTTGACAGGGAAAGAGTAAAAGATGTATACAAAGTGAAAACAGATGAAGAAATCTATCAGGCTATTTTAAGTAAAGTAAAAGAAATAAATCAAACAATGCCAAAATATAAAGCAATAAGAGGAATGATATTAACTGAAGTTCCTTTAATTAGAACTACTACTAATAAAATAAAGAGACAAGCAAATTTAGATATAATTGAAAAACATGAAAATTGACCAAAATAGGAATGGAGAATTTTGGGTCATCTGTTGGATAATTAAAGATGATATGAATAATTTTTCAAATTTAACACAAAATAATATAACAACATTGACGTACATAAAAACGTATGCTACAATATAATTATATTAGGGAGGTGCTAAAAGAAATGACTAATGTTAATATAACTAGCTTTAGAAAAGATATTTATAAATTATTAGATAATACAATTAAATATAATGAACCAATAAATGTATCAACCAAAAATGGAAATGCTATAATTTTATCGGAAGAAGATTATAATAGCTTAATTGAAACGTTATATATTGAATCTGTTCCTGGATTAAAGAAAGAAATCTTGGAAAGAGCAAATGATAGCGAAGATGAATTTGTAAGTGAAGATGAGGTGGAATGGTAAGACATGTATACATTACAGTATCATAAAAAAGCTTTAAAAGATATACAAAAATTAAAACAAAGTAATTTAGAAAATAAAGCAAAGCAATTAGCCTATTTAATAAAAGAAAATCCTTTTCAAAATCCACCACCTTATGAAAAATTAAATGGAGATTTATTAGGATTATACTCTAGAAGAATAAATATACAACATAGATTAGTATATCAAGTGATAGAAGATAAAAAGATAGTAAGAGTATTAAGTTTATGGTCACATTATGAAAATATTTAGATAGGATTAGCATGGATTATTTGTTATATAAGTAGTGAATATATATATAAATTATATATATTCACTATTGTTATGTTAGTTTGTACTTTTTAGTGAATAGGATAGTTCTCTTGTCCTTATTTATAACTTTCTATATATAATGCTTTTGCAATATAAGGAGTTACTTCATTTATATTATACCAACCTGAGCTTTTGCTATTATTCTGAAGTCCGTTTGGGTTAGAAACATAAACTTTTCCGAAGTCCATCAGTTGCAAGTAAAACCATATAATGAGAGCTAGTTGTCCACCTATTATTTGTAGGTTTATTCCATACACAAATAAGAATAGGTCTGTTACTTTTTAAATGTTTTTCGATATATGTATTTGATAGATGTTCAGAATCATAAAAGAAATCTGAATTAGTAATTCCAAAAGTAGAAGATAATTCTTTTGAAATTTTATCATTATCCAAGACTGGATAATATTTATTTCTAAGCTCACCAGGAGTAAAATTTTTATTATAGCCACTTAATATAGTAGATATTGCAGTTATTCCACATCCATTATCAGTCATTGTACCACCCCAATACTCTAAGTTACTCCAAGAACTATAACCATTTTGTTTATAATCTTTGTAAACTTTTTTCGGAGGGGCTCTATATGGAGAAGATGGATGCAAGAAAACGCTATACGCAAATGGTGCTCAAGCAGTCCTTTCTGAAGCTGCTGAAGGAAAAACCTGTAAACAGAATCACGGTGAAGGAGGTTTGCGCGCTGGCGCAGCTGAACCGTGCCACCTTTTATGCCCATTACAGCGATTGTTTTGCCCTGATGGAGAGCATCGAGAACGAGCTCATCGATGCATTTGAGGAATCCCTTCGCTATGTCAATTCGTTTGACGTGACGGCTCTGATCGAAGCGATCTACGATATGGTCGATCAGAATCAGGCAGCCTGCCGGGTTCTGATTCTGGGGAATACAAACTCCACGGTTCTCATGCGGATGATTGCCTTGGCCAAGAAGGGCAGCATTGCCTACTGGCGGAAAGAGCTGCCCGGAGCCAGTGAGACAGAACTGGAAATGATGTATACCCATCTGTCAAACGGTTTGATGCACGTCGTCGTGGAGGGTTACGACAAGTACAGCAAAGAGGAAATGATCCGTTTTGTCAGCCGGGTAGTAAAAGCCAGCCTTTCGCTGTTCCAATCGCCCCAACGGCCTCTCCCTTAGCATAGATTTTATGCCTGGGTGGTATAATAGGCTTTACGAAAGGATGGAGCAGATTATGAAATCATTTCGGCAGATCATGCTGGCAATATGTGCTATTCTTATCGCTTCCGCATTCGCGGGCTGCGGCGCGGATACGGATTCGCCGGATGAGCGTCCGGCATTGGATAAAATCGAGTACACGAACCTCAACGACAGCGTATCACAGAAGCTTCTGGAAGATATGCTTTCCGGCGCCGGGGTGTCAGGAAACCGCATTCAGGGCTTCTTCAACCGTGTAGACAGCTTCAATGAAAGCGTGCAGGAGGAATGGCTGACGGCGGGGTTTGAAAAGGCAAAACCGCTGGACACAAAATATGACCCATATGAGATGCAGGATGCGTGGATGGCAAAGAACGGCAATTTTCCGGGCTATAACTGCCGGATAACCGCAATGGAACTGTTCGGTGATTTCCTGTCCGCAGGAGACAGCACCCCTGTGGATGCTGCGGGCGAAGATGTGCTGTTCATGGACGAGGAAACACTGCGGACTGACCCGGAGGCGCTGGGGGGAAGCAGTCTGACCGATTTTCGCGCCCTGTATTCCGCCATGAGGGCGGAGGACACCACGGATGTTCAGCATCATGTTCAGGCTGTGCAGGAGGAATGGAAATCCAGGGGTATTTCGTTCCGGGAGAACGAAAGAATCCGCCTCATCACTGTGTTCTTCCACGATAAGCCTACCGAGGAGGAATCCATCCTGTTTGTCGGGCATGTCGGGGTGCTTCTGACGGCGGATGACGGGACGCTGTACTTTGTAGAAAAGGTTGCCTTTCAGGAGCCGTACCGGCTGCTGCGTTTTGCTGATCGCACGGAACTGAGCGATTATCTCATGGGCAAGTACGATGTCTCCTGGGGACAGAGCACGGCGCGCCCGTTTATCATGGAGAACGATGAACTTATGGAAGGCTGGCGTCCAAACCCGGACAGTGCCGACGCAGCGTATCATTAGGGCGCACCATGGCTGATCGCGTGAAAAATGCAATAAACAGGAGCCAACCGGACGGGTAACGCCGGTCAGCTCCTGTTTTACGATATGTTTTATCGGATTAATCGTGGGCTTTGTTCAGTTTTTCGGTAAGCTCATCTATGTCGCTGTCGCTCATATGACTGCCGACGTACGAGGCGAGTGAGTTCAGCGTCATGTTATTCAACATTCCCCGAGCAAATGGGTCGGTGTTAATGTCCATTTTAGGCAGACCAAAGGGAAGATATGGCCTGATTTCTTCGTATTTTTCCCGGAAGATTTCGAACCACTTTTCATCTCCAAGGATGTCCTTCAAAATGGTGTTCCGTGCTGCTTTGGGGTACCACTTTTTCTTGGGTTCCACATATACCTGTGCACACAGGCGGATATCTGCAGAAGAAGTGCCAATGCGGATTTCGTAGCTGCATGGAGGTACGTACCAGTCATTCAGCCCAACGTTATAGTACGCGAATGCCCGTTTGTCCAGCGTGAACGTCACTGTTTTTTCTTCCCCCGCAGCAAGCTCAACTTTAGCAAATTCTTTGAGTTCTTTTTCCGGTGCCGCAACAGGGGAATGAAGCCTGGACACGTATAGCTGTACAGCTTCTTTGCTGGAGTAGTTTCCAACGTTGCGCAGTTTGAAGGAAAGGGAGAGCCCTTCCATATCTGTTATACGCTCTGCGCTGAGTTTTAGATCACTGTACTGGAATTCCGTATAGCTAAGACCGTGACCAAATGGGAACAGGGGAGGGATGCGCTTTTTTTCGTAATAACGATATCCGACAAATATCCCTTCCCGATATTCCAAAATGTTAGATTTGTCCTCACCCGACGAAGTATACAGATATGTTGGATTGTCCTCAAGACGCACGGGGAAGGTTTCGGCAAGTTTTCCACTGGGACAGCAGCGACCGAATATCAGATCGCTTACGGCGGTTCCCGAGGCTTCTCCGCCCAGGTATGCTTCCAGTATGGCCGGGACTCTGTCTATCCAGGGCATTTCAATTACCGAACCGTTGCTTAACACGACAACAAGGTTGGGATTTGCCGCTGCAAGCGCCTCAACCAGACGACAATATGCATCCGGGATGGAAAGCCGGGTGCGGTCGTAGGTTTCGGACTCGTAGGCGGCCGGGAGGCCGATGAACAGAACTGCTGCATGGCACTCTTTTGCGGCGTTTACAGCTTCAGCCATCTGTGCGTCCGTGCTTTCTTCCCCGCTGTATCCTTGGGCATAGACGAGCTTTGGACATACCTTCCGCATTTCCTCCAGTGCGCTGGTAATGCGGTATGGGTTTACGTGTGAGCTGCCAGCTCCCTGATATCTGGGGGATGCCGCCATCTCACCGATCACAGCGACACTGTCTTCTGCGGAAAGCGGGAGCAGCCCTCCCTGATTTTTCAGCAATACCATGGAATTGCGGGCGACCTCTGCGGCAAAGTCATGGCATTCCTGGGGGGTTACCGGTTTCACGGGCGCAACAGCGGACAGCTTATCTGCCAGACGGAGCAGGGCGGAGGCTGCCCTATTCAGCTCGTCTTCCGTAAGTTCCCCGGCGTTGACTGCTGCGGCGATTTTTGCTGCACTGCTGCCGTCATCCCCTGGCATTTGCAGATTTAATCCTGCCTTGATCGACGGCACAATTTTGTCCATGGCGCCCCAATCTGTCAGAAGAACGCCGTCAAAGCCCCACTCGTCACGGAGAATATCCGACGAAACGTGCTTGTTCTGCGCGGGATATTCGCCGTTTATTTTATTATAGGAGGTCATAACGGCATCCACATCGCCGAGACGGACAACGGCTTCAAATGCGGGAAGATAAATTTCACGCAATGTCCGTTCATCCATGATTGCGCTTATAGCCTTCCGCCGATTTTCCTGACTGTTGGCGGCAAAATGTTTTACGCAGGCGGAAACTGGTGCGCTCTGGATACCGCGTACAAACGAGGCTGCAAGCTGGCCAGCAAGATACGGATCCTCGGAGAAGTATTCAAAGTTTCTTCCGCAGAGCGGGGAGCGCTTGATATTTATGCCAGGCCCGAGCAGTATGTCAACGCCGCTTTGTGCAGCCTCTCTTCCAAGCATACTGCCCATGCGGAACATAAGATCTCTGTCCCACGAACAGGCGGTCGTACATGCTGTCGGATAGCACACGGATTGATGGCTTTCGTTGATGCCCAGGTGGTCACTGGCGTTCACATCCTGCTTTCTGAGTCCGTGAGGCCCATCAGACAAAAACAGCGAGGGAATTCCCAGATCCGGGTATTCTCTGGTCATCCAGAAATTCATTCCGACGCAGAGCGCTGCCTTCTGTTCAATGCTCATCTCTTTAAGCTTTTTTTCGATGTTCATGTAAAATAGCTCCTTTCTTTTAATCCAGGAAATATTCAATCACTTTTGTCATGGTTCCGACCACGCTGGCGGCGTACTCACCGGTCACACCAGAAAAGTCAATCCTGGTATGCTCAACGACCCATGGCCATGCACGCTCCCGCACTGTACTCCGGCAGGGGTTCATTACCCACTTTCCCGCGTGAACGACTTCACCGCCCAGTACTACAAGCTGTGGATTGAGAACATTTATCAAGTTGGAAATGCCGATCCCCAGATTGCAGCCAATTTTGTTAAGCATGGAGATTGCCGCGGGATCTCCCGATTCTGCCTTCTCGGCAAGAGACTTGAAGGATTCTCCTGCCGCAATGCTGGAGGCCATTACCTCCCAGCATCCTTTTTTTCCGCAGGGACATTGTGGACCGTTCGGGTCAATGACCATGTGACCTACGTCGCCGGCAAAGCCCTCCGAACCGCGGCATTGCTTCCCGTTGACCACAATTCCTGCGCCAATGCCATAACCAACAGAGAGATAGATCATATCCGAGACATCCTCTGCAATCCCAAAGTACCTCTCGCCAATGGCAGAACAGTTGGAAACCGTGTCGGCAAGGATGGGAACATTAAAGTAGTGGCGCAGGTAATCCAGCACGGAAATGTTGTGCCAGTCGATACTGTGGATCGCATAAAGCATATCATCGTCGTGCCGCAGCAGACTGGCTGTGCCCACGCCAATGCCGATCAGCCTGCCGGATTTGCTTTTGCAGCTTTTGATTCCCCCGTCCAAGCATTCTGCGGTGCGCTTGATCACTTCTGTTGGAAGCTCGCTGACAGAAAAATGCAGTTCCTGACTCCATAGTATTTTGGCCCGCAGATTTCCGACAGCCAGAAAGATGGTATTCGGCCTGATGATGATGCTGCCGCACATACCATATTCCTCATTAAACATGATCAGATTCTGCGCCCTGCCGACATTGCCCTGCAAGGAACCACAGCATTTTACCATGCCACCCTCGGTGAGGTCGGCGATGATGTTGGTGATTGTCGCTTTGTTCAGACCGGTCTTTTTTGCAAGGCCAGTTCTGGATATTGGGGAATTGCGCCATAGCGTGTACGCTACCAAACGCTGATTCTTTTCTTTCATCAGCGCTTGGTTGATTACGGTAGTTTTCATATACCCTCTCCTAAGTACTGCGTATTATTTTCCTTCATTGGCTATTATAGTTTATTGAATAAATAAAGTCAAGCGGTTTTTGACCAATATACCATGCTATCTATGGAGATACTACTGCGATTTCTTTGAATTCGTTGTTTTATATATATTTTTACAACACTTTTTGGTGGT
>ENA-ORMR01002292-ORMR01002292.1-human-gut-metagenome-genome-assembly--contig:-NODE-2292-length-12219-cov-5.212759_pt1 | contig 12219 bp, 9 predicted proteins | sample MGYA00242107_ERZ509003 | MGnify/ENA primary metagenome ERZ509003 (study PRJEB26280, sample SAMEA2338699) | human gut metagenome | biome: human gut; feature: human-associated habitat; material: faeces... | reverse complement strand
GGGGCTTAGATAGTGCCGGCGGGCTTTTTCACGCTTCGGGATTATCCCGTTCCGCATTTACCTTAGCGGAAGTTTTAATTACTCTTGGAATCATTGGTGTTGTCGCGGCGATGACTCTCCCGTCACTTGTTAACAGAACACGCCAGAAAGAACTTGAAACTGCATTCCAAAAGCAATATACTTTATTGCAGCAAGCCATTATGAAAATAAAATATGAAGATGAACTTCCATTTGAAAGAGCAAGCTACTTGTCTAATTTCAAAAAAAGACTTGCGGAAGAATACAAAGCAACAAAAGATTGCGGTATAATTAATTATAATACAGGATGCGTTTTGCTTGAAGAAAATGATGTATTTTCTTATTACAAAACATTGACAGGAAAAAATTTAGATAGAGATTATTTCGATGATGGCGGATTTATAACCATTGATGGTACAACATTTTTTATAGAGCAGGGTGCTCAATCAGCCGATACAGGATACCTGGTATCAATTGATGTAAACGGGTACAAAAAAAAGCCCAATCTTATGGGGTATGACTTTTTTATGTTTCAGATAACCAGAGAGGGGAAAGTGCTTCCTATGGGTGCTGATAATACATACTGGAAAGATATGCGGGAAGCATACTGCTCCAAAACATCAAGTGCAAATCTAAATGGGTTTACCTGTGCATATTTTGCACTTACAGATAAAGATTATTTTAAAAACCTTCACTAAAAACGCTCTTGTAATTAATTTATGTTCCTGATAAAATTTAAACATTGTAGTATTGTAATTCAATACAGGTTTAAATCTTACATTAGAGGGATATAGATATGAGTAAAAGAGTTTTATTATGTATTATGGACGGCTGGGGTATCAGCAAAAATCATCCGGAAACAGATGCAACTAAGCTGGCTCATCCGGTTCATGTGGATGCACTGGAAAAAGAATACCCGAGTATATCAATTCATGCTGACGGCGAATATGTAGGACTTCCTGAAGGTCAAATGGGCAACAGCGAAGTTGGTCACTTAAATCTTGGTGCCGGCAGAATTGTTTACCAGGATCTTTCCAAAATTAACAGAGCTATCAAAGATGGTTCATTTTTCAAAAATGAACGCTTCTTAATGGCTATAAACCACGCAAAAGAAAACAACTCAGCCTTACATATATATGGTCTGGTTTCAACAGGCGGAGTTCATTCGTCATTAGATCACCTTATGGCATTGATAAAACTCGCTGCTGACGAAGGTTTGAAAAAAGTTTATGTACACGCATTTCTTGACGGACGTGATACACCGCCTCAGAGTGCATGCACTTATCTTGAAAAAGTAGAAGAGGAACTTAAAAAATATAATCTTCCGCCAATTGCAACCGTAATCGGCAGATACTACATAATGGACCGCGACAACAGGTGGGATAGAGTTGAAAAAGGCTACAATGCTCTTTTACTCGGAGAAGGAGAACATGCTGCAACTGCCTGCGAAGCTGTAAAACAGTCTTATGCAAAAGGTGACAATGATGAATTTGTTCTTCCTACAGTAATAGGCGGTGAAGAAAGCAGAATTCACGACAATGATGCAATCATCTTCTTCAACTACAGACCGGACAGAGCACGCGAAATATCTAAAGCAATCAACTTTGAAGATTTTGACGGCTTTGACAGAAAAAAAGTTCTTAAAAATATTTGCTACGTAACAATGACAAGCTATAATGAAGATTTTACATTCCCTGTAGCATTTCCGAAAGAACACCTTGTAAACATTCTTGGCGATGTACTTGAGGCTAACGGAATAAAACAGTTCAGAACTGCAGAAACAGAAAAATATGCTCACGTAACTTTCTTCTTTAATGGCGGTATTGATGAACCTCAGCCTCATGAAACAAGAGTTCTTGTACCATCGCCAAAAGTTGCGACTTATGATATGCAGCCTGAAATGAGTGCACCGGAAGTTTGCGAGAATGTACTTAAAGCTGTTGAAAATCCTGAATACGGCTTTATTCTTGTTAACTTTGCAAACCCAGATATGGTTGGTCATACCGGTGTTCTTGAAGCAGCAACCAAAGCTTGTCATGTGGTAGATGAATGCGTAGGTAAAATTGCAGATGCATGTATTAAAAACGGTATTACAATGCTTTTAACAGCAGATCATGGCAACAGCGAAGTTATGGTTAATGCTGAAACCGGCAAACCGCAGACCGCGCACACTACAAATAAAGTTCCGTTTGTATTAATTAACGGTCCTAAAGATGTTCAGCTAAAAGATGACGGTGCTTTATGTAATATTGCACCTACTGTATTACAGCTTCTGGATATTAAAAAGCCGGATGAAATGGAATGCGATTCTTTGATTAAATAGATTATATGGATGAAATATGACGACAACAAACAACTTAAACATAGATTTTTCTTTGAAAAAAAATAACGTTGATGAATTATTTTTTAACCTGTCTGAAAACCCTGACGGATTTAAAAATAAGGATTTCAGATATACCCTGAGCCTTATTTATCAGACAGTGGAAGATGAGTTTAAGGATGTTTTTCTCAGTCCTCATGCACCGGCAAGAAACACTAATTTCTATATGGTTAATGAAAACGGAAAACTTTCGTTTTTTATAACCCCTACAAATAATTTTGAATATTACCTGAAATCAAAAGGTTCATTGTTCCGCTTCAGACCGCAGGTTATGGAAAATGAAGTCGGCTATGCAATGAGCCTTGATCTGGTAATGGATTATTTTGGAGGTTTTGGCGATGTAGTTGATATGGATGCACTTACTCCGACATTTATCTATATGAATTCTCTTGCTCATTTTGTTATGAAGCTTATTGAGAAATTATATTTCATTCCTACTATAAAAACAAAAGGCTCAATGTTCAAAATTGTTTATGAACCAATTATCCCTAACCAGCAGGTCGCAAGAATTATTAACCAGTTTGAGGAAAATATTCCTGAGAAGCTTTTTATCAAAGGAGAAAAACCGCAAAACTTTGTTAATGATTTTATACATAATTATATGAATTATGTCATTTATAAATTCCTCGGGATAAAAGCATACAAGTTCAAAGATGTTAAGTCCGGAACTTATATGATTAAAGACCTTGAACAGCGTTCAGTTATGCGCGGAATAGATATTGCAGAAAACTTTTCACAATGGTTCGATGAGCTTTATCTGGGTAAATATGACGTTATCCCGTTCTTTAAGATTGAAAAACTCGAAGACGAATTATTTCAGCTTAAAGTACATATTAAAAACCGTAAAACTGATGAAAGTGTGCTTATTGATGAACTTTATCACAAAGATGAAATATTCGGAGCAAATTCTTCTGATATAGCAAAAATTGTTGAAAAACAATTAAATTACGCAATACGCTATATGCCGGAACTTGAGGATTTGTTTGAAGACGAAGATAAGCTGGCTCTGGATTTAAATCTGAATGAGGTTTATAAAATAATAACCCAGACTGCGTATTATCTTCAAAAAGCACAAATTGAGGTTATCCTCCCTAAAGAACTTGTAAATATTGTGGTTCCGCGTGCATCAATTAATGCAAAAGTAAAAGCTTCGCGTTCGCAGGATTTGGCAGATATTTTCAACAACTCATCTTCATCAAAAATATCTCTTGATGATATTCTTGATTTTTCTTACGAAATTGCTATCGGAAACGACAAAATTTCAGTGGAAGAATTCAACAAGCTTGTTGAAAACAGCAATGGTTTAATAAAATATAAAAACAAATACGTTTTGATTGACAAAGAAGAAAGCAAAAAAATCTTTGAGCAAATTGCCAAAGCAAACTTTAAATCAATGTCCAGAATGGAATTAATTCACGCATCTATGTCCGGACAACTTGCACAGTATGATTTTGACTACGATGATGCCTTTGCACGTGTAATACAAGATTTCACCAAGCCGATTGACGTTACCCCTCCTGAAACATTAAAAGGAGAGCTCAGACCTTATCAGCAAACAGGTTTGAAATGGTTATGGACAAACGTTTCAAAAGGATTTGGCGTATGTATGGCTGATGATATGGGATTGGGTAAGACAATTCAAATTATTTCACTCATTTTAAAAATGAAAGAGGAAGGAAGCTTAAAAAAACCTGTTCTCGTTATATGTCCTACAACTCTTATGGGGAACTGGATGAAAGAGCTTCAAATGTTTGCACCGTCTTTAGATGCTGTAATTTACCATGGTGCAGAAAGACAACTGGATGTTAAACATGATGTAATTCTCACTACATATGCCATTATGAGAATTGATGTTGAAGAACTCAAAAAACAAAGCTGGGGAATGGTTATTGTCGATGAAGCACAAAATATTAAAAACCCTGATACTGCCCAAACTCTTGCAATTAAAACTCTGAAAGCAGATGTTAAGGTTGCAATGACAGGCACCCCTGTAGAAAACAGATTGACAGAGCTGTGGAGTATTTTTGATTTCATCAACCAGGGTTATCTCGGCTCACTCAGAGAATTTCAAAAAAGCTATGCAATACCTATTGAGAGATTTAAAGAAAACTCACGTGCTGCAAAATTAAAAATGTCTGTGTCACCTTTTGTACTAAGACGTTTAAAAACAGACAAACACGTTATTTCAGATTTACCGGAAAAAATGGTACTCAATGAATACTGTTATCTGTCAAAACCTCAGGCTGTTCTTTACGAAAAAACTTTAAACGAAATGATGGAAAAGATAAGTTCATTCTCCGGCATAAACAGACGAGGAAACATTTTCAAGCTTATTACAGCATTAAAACAAATCTGCAACCATCCTTACCAGTTCTTAAAATCAGGAGAGATGGGCAGAGAACTTTCCGGAAAAATGGACAAATGTATCTCTACTGTCCAGAGTATTCTTGATAACGGAGAAAAAACACTTATCTTCACCCAGTACAAAGAAATGGGCGATATATTATGCAAGGTTATTGCTGAAGAATGCAGCACAGAACCGCTGTTTTTCCATGGTTCTTTAACAGTACCTCAGCGTGAAGAGTTAATTAACCGATTCCAGAATGAAGAAGAGTCAAAAGTTATGATACTTTCATTAAAAGCCGGCGGAACAGGTTTAAACCTTACAAGTGCAACAAATGTAATCCATTACGACTTGTGGTGGAATCCTGCGGTTGAAGATCAGGCAACCGATAGAACTTACCGTATCGGACAGGACAAAAATGTAATGGTTCACAGAATGATTACTTTGGGAACTTTTGAAGAAAAAATTGATGAAATGCTTAAGGCTAAGAAAGAACTTGCCGATTTAGCGGTTTACGAAGGCGAAAAGATTATAACAGAGCTCTCAGACGAAGAAATCTACGAAATCTTTACACTTTCAGCCTAAGTTTAATATTAAGAAAGCCGGCATTTTTAAGCCGGCTTTTTAATTAAAAGTCATATTTCTGACTGGATGAGTAATTGGTGTATTCTAACTTTTCATTACCTGCAAGAATATTTAAAAGGCTGGACGCACCATAAGCCGGACCGGAAGAATCCGGTGATAGCTTGCCATCTTTCATAACAGATACAGAATATACATCTCTGCCAAATTGATTTGGCATCTTGGTTCCATTGACATCAAAACGTATTATAGCACAGCGCTTGTTATACCAGATGCTGGTTTTATTTGTTCCATCAGGATTTTTTAAAGGTCTGCCATACTCATCAGTAGCAGTAACAGTTTGCTCAGCATAACAATCAGGATTATTATATTGGCTAATTGCAATAATTGCCCCGTTATTTAGTATTATTTTAGGCCAGTTCCCCATAGAGTCTGTTGCTCCGCTATTATCAGACGACAATCGCAATGATCCATATTTAACAGCATAATAATATTTACTGCAGCCTTTATCACTCTCAGCTTTACAAACCCTTGCACCGTTAAAATATTTAGAAAAAGCATCAGCTGTCTGAATACTTGTATTATTCGGGTTAAACAGCAACGAGTTGTCACCGATAACGCCATAGTCAGACTGCGACTTTAATACTGCGTTTTGTATATTTGAATAAACAGCTTTTGTCCGAGAAACAAGCTCTTTATCCTGATTTTTTTGAATCAAAGCCGGCAGGGTTAGCGCGGCGACCACGCCGATAATCCCAAGAGTTATTAACACTTCTGCTAATGTAAATCCTGCTTGATAAAAGCCTTTTTTTGAAAAACTAATATACGGCTTTTTACTATGAATATTAGCAAAAGTATCTGTCGAAACGCCAGAAAGAGAGCTTAGATTACTTGCCCCCCCCCCCGAAAGACTTGCTATAACTGAATTCTAACATATCTAATTCTCCTTTCTTTTATAATTATAACATATTGTATATAAAATTCAATATTATTCAAAGTAAAAATATGCAAATTCACTCGGGGCTTGAATTTTAAAAATTTTATTTTATAATATAGATATAAATTAGAAATACAAGATACGGAAAGGTGGTGAAAAAAGATGGCAGAAGTTAAAGTCGGCGAAAACGAATCTATTGAAAGTGCTTTAAGACGCTTCAAAAAGAAAATTCAAAAAGCCGGTATCCTTTCCGAAGTAAAAAAACGTGAAAGATATGAAAAACCGAGCGTAAAAAGAAAACGTAAATCTGAAGCTGCTCGTAAAAGAAAAGTTTAAGGCTTTTTAGAATATAAAAAAGAGGATGAAACATCATCCTCTTTTTTTAGTTTATAGATGTAAAACCCTTTTCCTTAAATTTTCCTATATAAACATCAGGATGATCTCTATCCCAGTTTATGTTATGTTTGATTACTTTTGCAGGAGAACCTGCAATAATAACATTAGGTTCATCAAATTTTGAATTTATAACAAAAGAATTCATCCCGACAATAGAGTTTTCCATAATTTTGACATTTTTAAAGAAGGTAGCTCCATAACCTACCCAGGTATGTTTACCAATGTGTATTTCATTAACCTTAGAATTAAGAATTTCCCCTGTGTTTTTATCTAAAATTGTATGAAAATCATGATTCAACAAGCTGCAGTTCCAAGAAAACATGCAGTCTTCACCAATCGTTATTTTAGACTTTTTATCAGCAATTAAAAATATACTATGAAATGTAGAGCCGTCACCTATTTTTACTTCTGAGTCGGAAGTAAGCTCAAACCATTTTATAATCAAAAGAACATTATTTCCAATATCAAGCCTTGATCCACCTTTTAATATAATAGGACAACAAGTATACATATGTAAACTTGCACCTGAGCCAAGTCTAAAAACCTGCCTTGAGCCCTCATTTAATTGAAATACGGCACCGACTACGCGACATTCCGGCTCAAAATGTGAGCTGCTATTGTTAACTAAAGAATTTTTATCTCCAACAGAAAAAGAAAAATCAATTTCGCATAAATCATCAAAAGTTAAACGATTATTGCAGCCATAAAATTCAATTAATCCGGAAAGTTTAGCAGAAGGGTTTATAAAAACTGTGTTATTATCACCATAAAAGCTTATTCTTAGAGGCTTAAGGTTGCCCCCCCCCCCGAAAGACCTTTCACACAAGGGTTATCAAGAATTATTACCCTGTTATTATTCCCATAATCCTTTATTCTTATATTTTTAAACAGTGCTTTTAACCGTTTATACTCAGGTGTAATTAATAAAAATTTTATTCCGCAGAATGATAATCTTTTATGTGTAAAGTTCTGCCCTCTGGATTTAAATAACATACATCTCCTGCTATTTTGTTTCAATAAAATTGGTATTTGGAATGTATTCTTGTGTGTGAATATCAATTTTATTAATAATATCTATAAGTAGTATTATGTTATTAATTATAGCGTATAAAGATACAAAAGGTTCTAAAATGGAAAGTATAGACAGATTCGCTGAAATGGAAAATAATTCTATAAAAGAAGATGCACAGATTATTACTACAAGTTATTCAAATACTAAGATTTCACCAGATGCTATTTTAAGTTTTAATACTTATTATAAAGGGTGTGGACATACAGTAAAAGAAGAGAAGAAAGCAGAAGAAGATATTATAAATAAAACTGAACAAGATATAATAGAGAAATATATTGAATGGGATATAAAAAAATTTTCTACAGATAATGTAGTTTTATATAAAGAAAATATGAGTGTATCAAGTTTAGCTGCTGAAATAGGGGTTACACCAAGTGAACTTGTTAAGAAATTAATTAGTATGGGACTTATGATTTCATCTAATCAAGCAATAGCGTTTGAAGATGCTAGTGTTGTAGCTCTTGAATATAATAAAGAGTTAGTTAAAGAAGAAAGTACAGATATTAGTAATTTTGAAGAATATGTTGTAAATGATAATGAAGAAGATTTAGTCTTAAGACCTGCTGTTGTAACTATTATGGGGCATGTTGACCATGGTAAAACAACATTACTTGATTACATAAGAAATACACACGTAGCAAGTGGTGAAGCAGGTGGTATTACACAAGCAATAGGTGCATATCAAGTAGAAAAAGATGGAAGAAAAATTACATTTATAGATACTCCAGGACATGCTGCATTTACTGAAATGAGAGCAAGAGGAGCAAGCGTAACAGATATAGTTATCATAATAGTAGCTGCAGATGATGGAGTAATGCCACAAACTAAAGAAGCAATAGACCACGCAAAAGCAGCAAATGTACCAATAATAGTTGCTATTAATAAAATAGATAAGCCAAATATCAATATAGATAAAATAATGAGTGAAATGAGTGAATTTGGATTAACTCCAGAAGAATGGGGTGGAGATACTATATTTGTAAAACTAAGTGCTCATACAGGAGAAGGAGTAGATTTACTTCTTGATAATATAAATGCTCTAAGCGAAGTACTTGAATTAAAAGCAAATCCAAATAGATACGCTCTTGGAAGTGTAATTGAAGCTAGACTTGATAAAAACAAAGGACCAGTAGCGACACTTCTAATACAAAATGGTACCTTAAGACTTGGAGACCCACTAGTAATCGGAACAAGTTTTGGAAAAGTTAGAACTCTAACAGATGATACAGGAAAAGAAATACTATCAGCTGAACCAAGTAAGCCAGTTGAAGTAACTGGAATAGATGAAGTTCCAGTAGCGGGTGACAAGTTCATGGCCTTTGAAAGCGAAAAAGAAGCAAGAAATGTAGCACTTAAGAGAAAAGAAAATGCAAGAAATAAAAAGTTTGCTAAGAAAGCAGTAAGTCTTGATGATTTATTTGCACAAATACAAGAAGGAAGAAAAGAAATAAACATAGTTCTTAAAACAGATGTTAAAGGAAGCGAAGAAGCAGTTAAGAATGCTTTATTAAAAATAGACGTTGAAGGTGTTAAAATCAATGTTATAAGAAGTGGCGTTGGAGCAATAACTGAAAGCGATGTAGTTCTAGCAAATGCAAGTAATGCAATCATAATAGGATTTAATGTAGTCCCATCATCAAGCGTTAAAGAAACTGCTAAAAATTATAATGTAGATATAAGATTATATGACATAATATATAAAGCAGTAGAAGAAATGGAAGCAGCCATGAAAGGTATGCTTGACCCAGAATATGAAGAAGTAACACTAGGAGAAGCAGAAGTAAGACAAATATTCCACTTCTCAAAAGTTGGAAATATCGCAGGAAGCCATGTAACAAGTGGTGTTATAAAGAACGCATCTCTAGCAAGAGTTATAAGAGATGGAGTCATAGTAACAACATCTAAAATAGCATCTCTTCAAAGAGAAAAAGATTCTGTAAAAGAAGTAAAATCAGGATATGACTGTGGTATTACGATAGAAAACTTCCCAGACATCAAAGAAAAAGACATAATTGTTTGTTACGAAATGAAGGAAGTGAAGAAATAATGAACTTAAAAGGAGAAAGAGTAGGAAGTGATATGCAAAAATATCTTGCTGACATATTACTTACCGAAGCAAAAGACAAAGACTTCAAAAATGTTACTATAACCGACTGCGAAGTCACAAACGATTTAAGTTTTGCAAAAGTATATTTCACAACATTAGATGAAGACAAGAAAAAAGTAGAAAAAGACTTAAACAATGCTAGAGGTTACTTTAGAACATTACTAGCAAGCAGACTTAATGTAAGACATACCCCTGAACTAAGATTTATATTTGATGAATCTATAGAATACGGAATGAAAATAGAAAAAATAATTGAAGAAATAAATAAAAAGGAGAATTAATGAAAAAGCTATATAAGGTAATAGCCTCATTACTTGCTTTAATATTAGTAGCATTTGGACTTAGAGAGTATACAGATTATATTAAAGACTATACTTTAAAGCATTCAAACAAAGACTGTAACTGTAATAAAACATGTGAAGAAAATAACGAATACGATATGCTTGTTATAAAAGAAGGACTATATGATAAAATAAAAGTAATCAAATATAAAAGTCCTCTTGGCTATACTATAGTTTATAATAATAAATTATTTACTATAACAAATAAAGATAATACTGACTTTTATAATTCAGAAGAAAAAGCATATTTTACAGTTAAAAAATCAAATACTATAGATTTATCTAGTTATAAAAAAGAAGATAATTTCTATTTTAAAGAATATGATAATTCATATAATAATGAATATAAAGTATATGAATATGTATTTACAAACAATACTAATTTCTATGTAATGAATGTATATTATCCTATAAATAACTATTATGAATATTTAGAAGGTATGCAAATGGAAATAGAACATTATATAAGATTGTTTGAAATAAATTAAAGATGCACTAAAAATAAAGTGCATTTTTAATTAAATACAAAGTTTACACAATGGAATGTGAAAAGCAGTAAAAAAACAGCATATTTTCACAGTAAATCTCATTTTATTGTGAAAAAGTATCTATAATTACACAGTATTTTGCATTTTACTGTGTAAAAGTTACTTTAGTTATACAATAAATCATATTTTAGTGTAGTAGATTATAAGCTTGTACAAACTAAAACTAGTTAACGTTTAATTAACTAGTTTTTTCATGAAGTATTTTACCATCCAAATCCTGCCATACCAAATATAATAGCAAGAAGGATGAATAAAATTAATATTATAAAGAAAGTATTTCCAGCATTACAGCCGCATCCTAACATACGTGCACCTCCTTAAATCATTTTAAATAAAAGCCCCTAGTATGATTACTAATAGAATAAATAATACTAAGGCAAAAGCTGCTCCAGAGATACCACGATTATTACAGCAAGAGCCACAATTTGTGTTCATAAAACATTCCTCCTTTTTTATCTTTACACTCTTATAGTATGTGATTTAATGTTTTTTGTGTATGACTTTTCACTTGTATTATTTTAAATACTTTATTATAATAATTAATAGAGGTGGAAAATGAAAAATATTTTTAAAGTATTATGCAGTATAACATTATGTTTAATGTTATGTGGATGCGGTAGTGTAAAATTAGATGATGGCAAAAATGCTATTGTAACATTCGATGATGGAGGGATCACAGCACAAGATTTATATGATAAATTAAAATCTACTTATGCAAGTGACCAAATCGTTAATATGATAGATTCATATTTATTAAATAAAAAATATGAAACTAGTACAGATGAAACAAAATATGTAAATAACGCAGTTAAATCAGCAGAAGATGCTGCAAGTAAATACAATATTGATTTTGATACATATGTAAAATATTACTATGGAGTAGCAAGTAAATCAGCATTTAAAGATTATATAGCACTTCAATATAAAAGGACTCTATGGATTAGTGATTATGCTAAAGAAACTGTAACTGAAACTCAAATTAATGATTACTACAAAGATGAATATGTAGGAGATATGACACTTAGTCATATATTAATTACGGTTGATGGTAATAAAGATACAGATGCTTATAATAAAGCTAAAGAAGTAATTGAAAAATTAAATAATGGAAGTAAGTTTGAAGATTTAGTTAAAGAATACAGCGAAGATGATGCAACTAAAGATAACAAAGGAAGCCTTGGAAAAGTAAATGATGGAGACTATGATGATGCAGTTATAGATGCAGCAAAAGAATTAGAAGTAGGTAAATATATGGCTTCTCCAGTAAAATCAAGTTATGGATACCATATCATTTACAAAGAAGCACAAGATGAGAAAAAAGAATTAACAGATGAAGTTAAAACTACAATAACAGAAACTATCGCAAAACAAATAGCAAACGAAGATACATTCTATGCTAAAGCACTTATCGCATTAAGAGAAAAAAATAATATGAAGTTTGTTATCTTTATTATTTTCCTTCCAATATATTAGTTTTGAAATCTTCTGCATTAT
>ENA-ORMR01002291-ORMR01002291.1-human-gut-metagenome-genome-assembly--contig:-NODE-2291-length-12223-cov-3.025805_pt1 | contig 12223 bp, 9 predicted proteins | sample MGYA00242107_ERZ509003 | MGnify/ENA primary metagenome ERZ509003 (study PRJEB26280, sample SAMEA2338699) | human gut metagenome | biome: human gut; feature: human-associated habitat; material: faeces... | reverse complement strand
CAGAGCGAAAAAGATGGTGCGCGGATTAAGCCATTTTAACAAGAATTAGTATTACTCGTAAATCTTTTCGAACTTCGTGAAGCCTTCGGCCTCCAGCAGCTCGATCTGGTGCTTCATGTTCTTGCTCATCGGCAGAACCGTCGCCACCACGCCCGCCTTGCGCGCCTCGGCCGCCTGCGCGAGCACCTCCGCCTTGCGCGCCGTCGGCACCTTGTTGCCGATCAGATACGCCACGGAGCCTTCCGGCAGCTTGAAGCTGCCCTGCTCGTGATCCTTGAGGATGGTCACGATGCGCTCAAAGCCGATGGAGAATCCGCACGCCGGAACGTCATTTCCGGTGAACTTGCCGACCATCTTGTCGTAACGTCCGCCGCCGCCGGAACACGTCTCGATAATAATATCGGGGAATCGGCTGCGGAACCACGAGAGAAGCTCATACACGCCGAGCATATAACGGTGCGGAACCTCCTTCTGCCTTTCGGGCGGGAGGAAGTCGCTGCCCACCTCCGAGAGGTGGCGGTTCATATCCCACTTTATATAGTCGATCGGCACACCGCCGAATGTTTTTTCAAACGATGTCTTGAGATACTCGACGACATCACGGTTCGACATATCGAGGACAAGCTGATGCCTCGAGAGCGACGACGTTCTTCCGGGGACGCGGAGCGTCCATTCGGGATGCGCGCGGTAGAGATCGCTGTCGGGGTTGACCATCTCCGGCTCAATCCAGATTCCGAAGCCGACGCCCTCCGCCTTCACACGTTCGGCAAACGCCTTTAATCCGTCCGGGAAGCGTTCGCGGTTTTCGAACCAATCGCCGAGCCCGGCGCGGTCGTTCACTCTCTTGCCGAACCAGCCGTCGTCCATGACGAGCATATCGATTCCGTATCTGCGGCTCTCCCTTGCGAAGTCGATAAGTACCTTTTCGTCTATGTCGAAGAACACCGCCTCCCACGAGTTGAGGACGACGGGGCGGTGCTCCGTCTTGTCGGGCGGAAGTATGTGCGCACGGGTGAACTTGTGGAAATTGCGGCTCATCTGTCCGATGCCCGATGCCGAATACGTCATGACGGCTTCCGGTGCCTCGAATACCTCGCCCGGCTCAAGCCTCCATCCGAAATTCTCGCTTCCGATCCCGACCTGAACGCGGGTGTACTCCTCCTGCCCCTGCTCGACCTCGCTGAGGAAGTTTCCGCTGTAGACGAAGTTGAAGCCGTAGACGCTTCCGCGCTCCTCGGTCGCCTTACGCTCCGCTATTGCAATAAACGGGTTGAATTGGTGGCTCGACGCGCCGCGGCGGCTGAACACGCTCTGCGATCCCATTCTGACGGGAAGGCGGCAGACGTTTCTCTCCCAGCAGTGCGCGCCGTGCAGGCTTATCATATCCCACTCGCGTCCGGGAATATCGCAGGTGAGGCTCATCATCTTCTCGATATCTACGGGAGCCTTGCCGTGGTTTTCAAGCACCGAATAGCGGCTTATGACATCGCAGTCCTCGAAAACGGTGTAGTAAAGCTTCAGCGTGCATCCCGTAACCTCATCGTCGGTCATCGTGATCTCGAGAGTCTTTGCGTCCTCGTCCGCGCGCGCAAACGGAAGACCGGAGATCTCGCGGCGTCCGCTGAAAATGCGGTGCTTCTTATATGTAAAGAGCGTTACGGAATTGCCGTCCGCGTTCTTTATTTTGAGAGCGGTGGAGCGGAAATCTCCCGAACCGAAGAACGGGCATTCAAGAAACGCCTCGTCGAGCGAAAGCTCCTCATCCTCCTCGCGCTTGTAAGGCGAAAACGAATGCAGGCGGTGGAAATACTGCGGATCAAGCCCGCGAACCTTTTTTCCGTAGTAAAGATGTACGGGATACTTTCCGTGAAGGATCATGAGATCGTATTCCGTATTTTTTGTCCTCAGACGGAAGCGCATCCCGTTCTTTTCAAATTTTATCGACATGGATTCTCCTTTGCGGATATCATTTTTACGGACCGCATATCCGGATAAGCTGTGGAGTACGTCTCCTGCACGTTTTCTGTCCGAATGCAAAGCGGGCAAAAGTGCGCGCAGCACGACGGTGCAGTCCTCGCGCCCGATCATTGCGGAGCCGCGCGGTATTGCGAAACTTCCCCGACGGGCGTGATGACCCGGAAACGGTCATTGTAATTTTACCATACCTTCAACCGTTTGGCAACTCGTTTTTTTCGTTTCCGATAAAATAAATGCGCCGCATCATTTATTACTTCGACACTATTGACATTTTTTCGGAAACATGATAGAATATTCTAAAAGTTTTAATCTGATAATAATAAAGGCGGTAATATGCTCTCACTGAAAAACTACCTTTGGGTCTTTTTCCTCTCAATGGTCCCCGTACTTGAGCTTCGTGCGGCCATCCCGATAGGCGCAACGCTCGGGCTTGAATGGGTAGCGAACTACCTCATCTGCGTGATCGGAAATATGATCCCCGTTCCGATCATACTTCTCTTCGTCCGTCATGTACTCGAATGGATGAAAAAGATCCCCCGTCTTGATAAAATAGCCCTCTGGGTAGAAAACAAAGCTCAGAAGAACACCCCCAAGGTACAGAAATACGCATCCCTCGGACTTCTTATATTTGTCGCGCTTCCCCTGCCGGGAACCGGCGCGTGGACGGGCGCTCTTGTCGCCGCCATGCTCGATATGCGGATGAAATACGCGATCCCGTCAATATTCTGCGGAGTACTTATCGCCGGTCTGATAATGTCGCTTGCATCATACGGACTGGTATCGTTTCTCACCTTTCTTGCCTGAGCAGACCGCACCCTATAAAAATCGACGTTTTATTCTCCGTAAGCCGACGCCGACACACTTTGATCCCTATGAAATGATTCGGAGGAAAAATGAAAAATATCGCAAAAGCGCTTAAAGAACGACTTCATTATATCGTATACGGGATATTTCTCGCAATACACGCTTTCAACCTGATCCCCGTGATACGCTACGGAGACGACTACTATTACAGCATGTTTTTCCGCCGCGGAATATCATATTTTCTTTCGGAGACCGCAGTCCATTATACGCAGACAAACGGAAGATTCTTCGTACATCTTTTAGATGAAGTGCTTCTTTATCTGCCGCTTGCGGCGTGGAAGGTGTTCGAGTTCTTCGTCATTGCGCTGACGGTTCTTCTCGTCGCCGAGATCGCCTCCGGAAACGACCGGGCGCGTTTTCCCTCGTCGCTTATCATGTCGTGCACCGCATTCTCGCTGATCGGACTTCCGATACTCCGCGAAGCCGTGTATTGGGCGACGGGATCACTGAATTATGTCTTCCCGGTAATGCTCACTCTGCTGCTCTTCTTCGCTTACTCACGCCTCGCCGATGAGGAGCGCGGCGCGCGGTATCTTCCCGTGCTCGCCTTCTTTGCATCCTTCACCGCCGAGCAAAGCGCCACGGCATCGCTGTTCATCTGCATCGTAATGCCGATCTACATCGCCGCCGTAAAGAAAAAAAAGCTCTGCACCTCGTACATCGTAAGCATATTCACGTCTGCGGCGGCGTTCGCCACAGTGATGTTCTCGCCCGGCAACTCCATCCGCCAGACCTATTACCCGGAGTTTTACGCAAAGTCCCTGTTCGGGAAAATAAGAGGAAACCTCAGCGAATTTTTCGGAATAGTGTTCAACGTCGGCGTTGTGTTCGTCTTTTTCCTCTTCTTTTTTACCGTTGCGGGATACACCTTCGGAAAAAGATTCATCGAGATCGTGCGGAAACGGGAAGGAAATATCGCATACGCCGTATTCTGCGGAGCCTCCGCTCTGTCGTGCTCAGTTTCAGCCGTGCTTTTACTTGCCGGAACAAAGTTTTTCCCGAGACTCACTCCGTCCGTCGCCCAGCTTACGGTTTCCGCGGTCGTCTCTCTTGCGTTCTGCACTGTATACTTTATGATCTCCGCGCTGCGCGGGGAGAGTGTCGTTCCGTTTATCTTCACCGCCGCCTGCGTAGGAGTATCGGGCGCCATGCTGATCTCTCCCGTATACGGACCGCGCACGCTCTACATTACGGTCATCTTCCTCGCCGTCACGACCGTATACATGCTTGCCGATCTGCCCGACAGCGTATTCAAAAAATCGCTTGTTCCGCTTCTCGCCATGTCCTTTGCCGCCGTCAAATGTGAGATGTTTTCCGTCAAAACCGTATTATGCATACTCGTTGTCACGGCGATTGCCGATGCGACTCTCACCATCACAAAGCGGAAATTCCGCCTTTCTGCCGTTCTCGCGGCCGCGTTCTCGCTGATGCTCTTCCTCTCCGTGGGATTCGGATACTTTTCGAATTACGAAGTCAACCGCTTCAACGAAAATGCGTGTGCTTCGTTCGTCGGTGAAGATCAGGACGGACCGCTCGTGCTCTCGTATCCCGTGAAGTCAAAGTACGGCTGGACGCTTCCCTTCCGTGATCCGTATCAGGCGGGAAAATTCAAAATCCTTTACGGTATCCCCGAGGAAACCGAGATAGTCTACAAAACGCCCGAGGAGCTCGGCATAAAGAGCACAATTTTTTCAAAATAACGTCGATATTCGATATTTTCTATTGCATTGCGCCGCAATGTGTGATACAATAGACCGAAAAGAAAAATACAAACTTATCAAGAGCGGCTGAGGGACTGGCCCTGTGAAGCCCGGCAACCTATCCTGCTTTGCACGCAGGACAAGGTGCTAATTCCCGACAGATAAGAGGTCAAAGCACATTCGCGCCTCCGCTCTGCCGGAGGCGTTTTTGTTTCGTATGTATTGCCGCCTGCTTTTGATACGGGAAAGGAAATCAAAATGAAAAGACTTTTTACCTCCGAATCCGTTACGGAAGGACATCCCGATAAAGTATGCGATCAGATATCCGACGCGATACTCGACGCATATCTGAAGGAAGACCCGTTCGCGCGCGTCGCCTGCGAAGTAAGCTGCACAACGGGACTGATCCTCATAATGGGCGAGATCACCTCATCCGCGCACATCGACAGAGAGTCCGTCGCACGCGAAACCGTCCGCCGGATCGGCTATGACCGCGCAAAGCTCGGCTTCGACTGCGACACATGCGCCGTCATTCAGTCGGTGCACCGTCAGTCTCCCGATATCGCGCTCGGCGTGGATCATTCGTATGAGGCAAAGCTCGGCGAGGACGATTCGCTCGAGACGGGCGCCGGAGACCAGGGAATCATGTTCGGCTATGCGACAAACGAAACGCCCGAATTAATGCCGCTTGCGATCTCCCTCGCACACACGACCGCAAAGCGCCTTGCCGAGGTCCGCAAGACGGGCGCGCTCACCTATCTCCGCCCCGACGGAAAAACTCAGTACACCGTCGAGTACGAAAACGGCAAGCCCGTGCGCATCGACACGGTTGTCGTCTCCACTCAGCACAGCCCCGACGCGTCGGTCGATGATATCCGCCGCGACATGACGGATCACGTCATCGCGCCCTGCGTTCCCTCCGGCATGATCGACGCGGAGACGAAAATATATGTAAATCCCACCGGACGCTTTGTCATCGGCGGTCCCTACGGAGATTCCGGTCTCACCGGACGTAAGATAATCGTTGACACCTACGGCGGTGCTTCACGTCACGGCGGCGGCGCTTTCTCCGGAAAGGATCCGACAAAGGTCGATCGCAGCGCGTCGTATGCCGCGCGTTACCTTGCAAAGAACATCGTTGCGGCGGGAATCGCCGACCGCGCAGAGATTCAGCTCGCCTACGCAATCGGCGTTGCACGCCCGGTATCGCTCATGATCGAGACCTTCGGCACCGAAAAGTGCGACATCTCCCGCCTCGGCGATGTGATAAGCGAGCTTGTCGATCTGCGTCCCGATGCGATAATCAAAAAATTCAATCTGCGTAAGCCCATATATGAGCCTCTTGCATCTTACGGTCACATGGGACGCGAGGAACTCGGCGTACTTTGGGAAAAGACCGATCTCGCAGATACCCTCAGAAGCGAATTCGGACTTTGATAATTGCAAATACTCCCCCTGCGGCATATACTGAGCGCAGGGGGATATTTTTATGCTTTATGAAATAATTTGCTGTCTGCTCTGCGTATTTGCCGTCTACGGAATCTACTGCGCCGCGCGCGAGGTATATTTTCTTCTCATGACGCGCGGCGGGAGAAGCGAGGACGGCGACGAGGACAACAGCTCCGACTGCGGACATAACTGCATCGCCTGCCGCGGCTGTACGCTGTCCCGCTGCGAGAACGTCTCCGACAAAAGCTCCGAGGAATCACAGCCGCATAATGTCTCCGAGGAAAAATCCTCAAAAGATTGAACTTTTGTTCGGAATATGGTACAATAAACAAATGAAGTGATGACGCTTTTTCGGGCGGGTGAGTTTTCGCTGAAAAGCGCCGATACGGTGCGTTTTGCAGAAACCGCGCTCACATGCCGGGGAAAGCGCCCGGCCTTGCCGTAATGTACGATGCGGTGCACCCGCCTTCACTATTTCTTATTATCAAAAGGAGAATGCCATGCCGGAAGAGCTGACGATAAACGAACAGAAAAAGAATATGTCGGTCTCCGGCACTGTGGATTCCGTTATCTACTCAAGCGAGGAAACGGGATACACCGTCTGCCTGCTTGAATCCGAGGGGGAATGCGTCACCGTCGTCGGTACGCTTCCCTATCTGACCGAGGGCGACAGGATCACCGCATACGGATCGTTCGTCAATCATCCGGTATACGGCGTTCAGTTCAAGTGCGAATTCTTCGAAAGGGTCATGCCCGAAACGAAAGGGGACATTCTGCGCTATCTCTCGTCCGGTGCCGTAAAGGGGATCGGACCGAAGACCGCCTCCCGCATAGTGGACAAATTCGGCGAGGACTCCTTCGACGTGATCGAAAATCATCCCGATTGGCTCGCGGAGATCAACGGTATATCGCAGAAAAAAGCCGCCGTCATATCGCAAAGCTTCCGTGAGATGGCGGGAGCGCGCGACGTGATCATGTTCTGCCGCAATCTCTGCTCCGGCGCGACCGCAATGAGAATATACAAGAAATGGGGACGCGACTCCGTCGGAAAGATACGCGAAAACCCGTACCGCCTTTGCAGCGAATTCCACGGGATAGGATTCCGCCGTGCCGATGAGATCGCGCTCACGATCGGCACCGACAAGAATTCCCACGAAAGGCTGTCTGCCGGAATCTCCTACGTCCTCTCGGCATATATGCAGAAAACGGGAAACACCCTGATGCCGGAGGGCGAGCTTACCGATACGTCAGCCGCGCTTCTCGATGTCCCCGCCGAGATTCTCGCCCCGGTGCTCGATGACGAGATAAAAAGGTCACACGCCGTCGGCACGGTCTCGAACGGTGAAAGATACATAAGCCTGCCGCGCGCCGCCGAAGCGGAAAAATACTGCGCCGCGAAGCTCGTGCAGCTTTACCGTCTCTGCCCGAGAATCGGCGATGCCGATATTCCGATACTTATCTCGCGCTGCGAAAACGATTCGCATATCGAATATGCCGATCTCCAAAAGGAAGCGATATATGCCGCCCTCTCCGGCGGAGTCTGCGTAATAACGGGCGGTCCGGGAACCGGAAAAACGACGGTCATACGCGCGCTCATATCGATATTCGACGGGCTCGGACTGAAGTGCGCGCTTGCGGCACCGACGGGACGCGCGGCAAAGCGCATGAGCGAGGCGACGTCGTATGAAGCAAAAACGGTCCACCGCCTTCTCGAAATGGAATACACCGGAGACGACGAAAACGCTTCGTTCCTCCGCGATGAGAAAAATCTCCTCGATGAAAACGTCTTCATCATCGACGAAGCGTCGATGATCGACATCTTCCTGTTCCATTCCCTGCTCCGCGCGATCAAGCCCGGCGCGCGCCTCATCCTGATCGGAGACGCGGATCAGCTTCCACCTGTCGGCGCGGGCAACGTCCTTGACGATCTCATATGCTCGGAGGCGTTTCCGCTCGTTCGCCTGACGAGAATATTCCGTCAGAGCGGCGAAAGCATGATCGTCACCAACGCACATATGATAAATGAAGGGAAATTTCCCGACTGCTCGAATAAGGACGGAGATTTCTTTCTCATGCCGCGGTATTCCGACGGCGAAACCGCATCGACGGTCGCCGAGCTTATAAAGAAGCGGCTTCCTGCAAAATACGGAAAGGACATCGCGGGAGATATACAGATAATAACACCGTCGAGAAAGGGCGCGTCCGGCACGGTCGAGCTGAACGCGCGCCTTCAGCAGCTTCTGAATCCCCGAGCACCCGAAAAAGCGGAAAAGGCGTTCGGAGAAAAGATATTCCGCGACGGCGATCGGGTAATGCAGACCAAGAACAACTACTCCGTCGAATGGGAGAAGGATTCGGTTTCGGGCGTCGGAATATTCAACGGCGACATCGGACAGCTTATTTCCGTGGATCACGCCTCCGGCACGTTCAGAATAAACTTTGACGGAAGGATCTGCGACTACGACTTTGCCTTTGCGGACGAGCTTGACCACGCCTACGCCGTGACGGTTCACAAAAGTCAGGGCAGCGAATACCCGTTTGTCATAATCCCGCTTTACCGCTGCGCTCCGATGCTTCTCACGAGAAACCTTATATACACCGCGATCACACGCGCCTCGCGTATGGCTATACTCGTCGGCGACCCGTCCGTACTCTCGACGATGATCGAGAATACGGGGCACACAAAACGCCTCACCCGCCTGAAGGAAAACATAACGGAGGCGCGCGGTGAATAAGCTTACGCTGCGCCGCATCGCCGCGCGCATATGCAACACCGTGTTTCCGAGAAAGTGCATCCTGTGCGGAGAGCTTCTCGATCCGGACCGCGGCGCGGAAATGTGCGAAAAGTGTCTCGGCGCATATTCCGATGCGCTCGCGCTCACCTGCCCCGTATGCCGAAAAGGCGCGAAATCATGCCGCTGCCGCTGCGGTTCGTCCCCCGATGCCGCCAAGCTCACGGTGCTCGGATTTTATACGGGGGCGGACAGCGATATCGGTCGCCTTGTATACCGTTTCAAGCGCGAATACGACCGCGACATCCGAAATTTTTTCGCGCGTTCTCTCGCCGCCGCGCTGAGCTCCGATATCGGAAAGGACATATCGGACTTCACCGTGACATTTCCGCCGAGAAGCCGCGATGCCGAAAGGAAATACGGCTTCGATCAGTCGGAACGTCTGGCATCGCTGACCGCCGAGTACATCGGAGCCGGATTCGACGCGGTATTCATCCGAAGCGGAGGCACAGATCAGAAAAAGCTCCCCGCCGCAATGCGGCGCGCAAACGTATCGGACGCATTCCGGCTGAAGCCGGGAGCAAAGGTCGCCGGAAAACGCTTCATACTGATCGACGATATCATCACCACCGGTTCCACCGTCGAGAAATGCGAGTCACTGCTCCTTGAAGCGGGTGCCGCCGAAGTGCATCCCGCATCTCTTTTCCGCACAATGCCGAAGGAGCGCAAAGAGAAAGTCCCGCCGGACTCCGGTCTGTGGTTTGAGGACTGAGAATCAGCCGCCGTCTCCCGGAAGCATGAGGCGGCGTTCCCGCTTATTGAAGAACGCATACAGAAGCACAACGACATTCGTCGCGGTCATCGCCGACACGCACAGATCGGCGATATTCCACATGAGTGCGGAGCCGATGACGCTCCCCGCGATACACGAAATGCCGAACAGCACGAAATAAATTCCGAGCGCAAGGCGGCTGTGCGTAAGATATCTCAGCGCGACCACGCCGTAGTACGATTGGCAGATCACCGTCGCGTATGCGAAAAGAATTACGGATACCGAGATCACATGTCCCGCGGCGCGACCCGCGAACGTCCGGTACGCGAGGACCGAAAGCCTTACTCCGTCCTCACCCCTGCCGTCGCCGAGAAGAAGTATCACGATCGCCGTCAACGTGCAGATCACCACCGTATCCGCAAACACTTCGAATATTCCGAAAATTCCCTGATCGTGAGGGGAATTTGTATTTGCGGAGGCATGTGCGGTCGGCGCGGTGCCGCATCCCGCTTCGTTCGACAGTATGCCGCGGGTGACCCCGAAGCGCACGGCGCGGCTCAGCGCAAAGCCTCCCGCACCGCCCGCCGCGGCTTTAAGCGAGAACGCGGAGCCGAAGATATCGGCGAATATCCCCGGCAGCCTTTCCGTGTTCGCAAATATTATATAAAGGGAAAGAAGTATATACACTCCCGAAAGAAACGGGATAAGCTTCACCGTCACGTCGGAGATCCGCCTGAGAGAGCCGAGCATCACCGCAAGCGAAAGCACGCACATGACCGCGCCGACGGCGATCGGCGGGATGCGCTCGGAATACACCGCGGCGGCGGCGTTCGACTGAACGATATTCCCCGTCACAAGGGAATTTGCGAGGCAGAGGAGCGCGAAAAATCCGCCGAGCCGCGGAGAAAGCATATCCGACATATAGTACATCGCGCCGCCGAAAAAGCCGTCGGCGTTTTTTCTTCGGTGAGCCACGGCGAGTACGACCTCGGCATACTTTACCCCCATCGCAAGAAGAGCGCTGACCCACATCCAGAACACCGCGCCCGCGCCGCCCGCAACAATGGCGCTTGCCACACCCGCGATATTCCCCACGCCGAGCGTGCCCGCAAGTGCCACGGTCATCGCTTTGAACGGTGTCTGTCCCCCTCCGGTCAGACCCTTTTTCAGCGAACGGAAGAATTTCACCGGATGCACAATCCAGAAAAAGTGAAGATACGACGAGAACAAAAGCCCGCAGCCGAGAAGCAGCACGGGCATTATCATTCCCGACAGAAGAGCGTTAATATTATCAAGCATATTACAGTTTACGCCCGATCCGCACGGATTATTACATCCGCGTGCGGACGTGTCGCGGTCATTTCCCCTTTTTTCGGGCTTTTCTCCGCCCGTTTAGCACTCGCCGCAGGTCAGTGTAAAAACATATTAGGCATATTTTGTAAACGATATGTTAACTCTTCGAAATTCCCTTGATTTTTCTATATGCCGGGTATAGAATATATCATGTGATTGGCACTCAGGTACAGTGAGTGCTAAATCAGATTAACGAAATAAATAAAGTGCGATGCACAAAAGCAGGAGGTATATTATGAATATCAAACCTTTGGCAGACCGCGTTGTAGTAAAGGCGATCGAAGCAGAGGAAAAGACCACGGCGGGAATCATTCTCCCCGGCAGTGCTCAGGAAAAGCCTCAAATGGCGGAGGTCGTTGCGGTAGGTCCGGGCGGACTCGTAGACGGCAAGGAAGTCGTTATGACCGTTAAGGTCGGCGACCGTGTAATCACCAGCAAGTACGCAGGCACCGAAGTAAAGTGCGGTGATACCGAATACAACATCGTTCGTCAGAACGACATTCTCGCAATAGTTGAGTAATAACAGGAGGGATTTACAATGGCTAAGGATATTCTTTACGGAGCAGATGCAAGATCCGCTCTTCTCGCAGGCGTAGATAAGCTTGCAAATACGGTTAAGATCACTCTCGGACCGAAGGGCAGAAACGTTGTCCTCGACAAGAAGTTCGGCACTCCGCTGATCACCAACGACGGTGTTACCATCGCAAAGGAGATCGAGCTTGAGAACGCATCCGAGAACATGGGCGCACAGCTCGTCCGCGAAGTTGCGACCAAGACCAACGATGCTGCCGGAGACGGCACCACCACCGCTACTCTTCTCGCTCAGGCATTCATCCACGAGGGCATGAAGAACGTAACCGCAGGCGCAAATCCGATGGTTATCCGCCGCGGTATCCAGAAGGCTGTAGACCGCGCCGTCGCAGACCTCACCGCTAATTCCAAGAAGGTCAACGGCACTGCAGACATCGCCCGCGTAGGCACTATCTCCGCAGGTGACGAGGTGATCGGTACCCTGATCGCAGACGCTATGGAAAAGGTCACCGCAGACGGCGTAATCACCGTTGAGGAGTCTAAGTCCGCCGAAACCTACTGCGAAGTAGTCGAAGGCATGCAGTTCGACCGTGGTTATCTCTCCCCCTACATGGCCACCGATACCGATAAGATGGAAGCCGTTCTCGACGACGCGCTTGTTCTTATCACCGATAAGAAGATCTCGAACATCCAGGAGATCCTTCCCCTTCTTGAAAAGATCGTCCAGAGCGGTGCACGCCTGCTCATCATTGCAGAGGATGTCGAAGGCGAAGCTCTCACGACTCTCGTTCTCAATAAGCTCCGCGGCACGTTCAACTGCGTAGCGGTCAAGGCTCCCGGCTTCG
>ENA-ORMR01002288-ORMR01002288.1-human-gut-metagenome-genome-assembly--contig:-NODE-2288-length-12262-cov-3.211354_pt1 | contig 12262 bp, 13 predicted proteins | sample MGYA00242107_ERZ509003 | MGnify/ENA primary metagenome ERZ509003 (study PRJEB26280, sample SAMEA2338699) | human gut metagenome | biome: human gut; feature: human-associated habitat; material: faeces... | reverse complement strand
AATTCCTTTTAGTGCTTGGACTTGTTCTGTTCGTTCTTTTCCATAAGTCTTTGTTATGTTTTTTAGTTGTAACATTAGATTACCTCCCATCTATTCTTATTATAAAATGAAATATGAACTATATTTGAACTTTTTTTAATAAAGTAAAAAAAAACTAAAATCATTTTGAGATTTTAGTTTTACTTGATTATCATTTATCTTCTTAAACTATCAACAGCTGTTGCATAAGGTATATATATAGTATTATTTTTGTTTTCACAAATAGGTTTCAAAACTTCTAATGCTTTTAATTGTACTATTTCCTCTGTTGGTTCTGCATCTTTTATTGCTTTGTAAACTTTGCTAATTTCTTCTGCTCTCGCTTGTGCTATTGTTTTTATTGATATTGCTTCTCCTTCAGATTTTATTATTGAAACTTTTTGGCTTGTTTCAGCATTTAAGATAGTTACTTGCTTTTTACCTTCTGCTAATGTTATCGTAGCCTCTTTTTCTCCTTGTGCTTGTAATATTGTAGCTCTTTTATTTCTTTCAGCATTCACTTGTTTTTCCATAGAATTTCTTATATCAGATGGAGGTATAATATCTTTAATTTCTACTCTTTCTATTTTACATCCCCATCTATCTGTTACTTCATCTAAAACCATTCTTAATCTTTCATTAATGTTATCCCTAGAACTAAATGTATCATCTAAATCCATTTTTCCTACAATATCTCGAATTGTTGTTATTGCTATATATTCAATTCCCTTTTTTAAGTTTTGAATCTCATAGACTGCTTTTATAGGATCTGTAATCTTGAAAAACACAACTGTATCTATTGTTATAGTTGCATTATCTTTTGTTATAACTGCTTGTGGAACTATATCGATTGTTTGTTGCTTTAAACTTACAACTGCTCTTACTTTATCAATAAATGGAACTATGATAGTAATTCCTGCATTTGCTATTTTATGAAATTTTCCTAATCTTTCAATAATATATATTTCTGATTGATTAACTATTTTTATTGATTTATAGGCTATTATTAATATGATAATAAATAATGCTATTAAAACATACATATCTTCCACCTCACTTTTATTATAGTGAGAAATATGAACTATATTTGAACTTTTAAAGAAAAATATAAAAAAGAGCAAAATTTTATTAAATTTTAACTCTTAATTACTTAAATATTTTCAAATACTTCATCTGATTTTTTTCTAATATTCAATATTGATTTACTGTCAAAGAAAGTGCTTTTTGGATTAATTTGAACTATTTTTGCATTTGGATTTATATGATTTCCATAAGACCAGTAATATGAACCATTTGCACCAATTACAATTATTAATTCTGCTTGTTCTACCCATCTTCTTGCCTTTTCTGCTTCACTTAATAATTGTCCAACATGAGCATATACTGGAAATGCTCCTATAATTCCGTTTACATTCACATCTTGGTACTTTTCCATTTTTCCAAATATTTATATCATTATATCTTTTATTGCATTTTAGACATTTATTTATAGCAAAACTTCCTTGTATTTCTGCTACATTTTTTGAACCTGCAAGCGAATGTAAATGATCTATATTAGTAGTAATAATCCCTTGTATTTTGTTTTGGCTTTCTAGTTCTGCAAGTTTTTTATGTGTAATATTTGGTCCAATATTAAATATTGGATTTAAAAATGATTTCCAAGCTGCTTTGTAATATTTATTAGGCATAGTTTTTAGAACAAATGTAGAACTCATTTGTAATACTGAACCAAAATTCCAATGTTCAAAATCTCCAATACCAGATGACATTGAAACACCTGCACCTGTTATAGCAACTGTATAATTACTTTTATCTATATAATCCTTTAAAATTTCAATTTGGTTATCCATACTTTTATTCCCATTCAAAATTTTCTACTCCTGCTCCTAAATCGAAGTGATATTTTATAAGTCCAACATTTGCACCAGTAAATATACCATTATTACATTCGATAGATACTTTATTTCCATTTTGTTTAATCATAAAATCTTGTTTATTTAAAGCTGTAGGTGCAAGAAGTGCTGCTTTTATTCCGTTTTTAAACCATTCTGGAGAGCTTTCGTTAATATTTGATACTTCACTTGCCACCTTAGATTTATGTGGTACACCTTGTGAAATACCATACCCAACAGCAATAATTCCAATAACTTTTTTATTATCTACATATTTTGCTACACTTCTATTGTATGTTCCTCCTACCCACCATGTATTTAATCCAAGAGTTTGTGCATAAAGCATTACATCTGCTCCTGCATAGCCTAATTTTTCATCTAAATTTGAACTTGTTTCTCCTGCTAATATAATATAGTTTCTAACTCCTCGTGCTAGTAGTAATTTAATAAGTGCATTTACTGCATGTTCCTCTTTAATCATTAATTTCATATTTAAGTTATGAGCTTTGTTGTTTTCTTCAATTCTTTCGTTTAGCTTTTTTATCATATCTTCTTTCAAAGGTTCATCAGTATATTTACGAACCATGTGTCTTTTTTCCATAGCTTCTTTCATATCCATTTTAAATTCCTCCTTTATAAATTTGAATTTTATAATAATATTTTGGATTCTTTAACTTTAATTAGTACACCTCCTTAATATTGATGGTATTTCTTATTTTTGTGTAATCGGTAATTCTATCGTAAATTTCGTTCCTTTTCCAATTTCACTTTCTACATTTATTGTTCCATCACATAATCTTATAATTCTTTGTACTATTGCTAATCCTAAACCATTGCCTTCTTTTGAGTGTGATTTATCTGTTTGATAAAATTTTTCAAATATTCTCTCTATTTTTTCTTTTTCTATTCCGATTCCCTTATCTTCAATTATTACAGTTGCTATTTTATTTTTTGCTAATAAATTAACAGATATTGTGCCATTTTCATTAGAAAACTTGATACTATTATTTAATAAATTTATCCATACTTGTTCTAATAGTTCTGGCTCATTATATATCGAAACATTTGCCAATTTTACATTCATTTTAATTTTCTTTTTATTCCAACTATTTTCTAATAATAATATACATTTTCTTATTTGTTCATCAAGGCTAAATTCTTGCCTATTTTTTGGTTCTTCCTGATTTTCTAGTTTTGATAATCTTAGTGCATTAGTTGATAAATTAGTTAATCTTCCTGTTTCTTCTCTTATGGTATTTAGATATTCTTTTCTTTCTTCTGGAGTTATATTTTCATCTTCTAATAAATCAATATATCCATCTATAATAGAAAGTGGAGTTTTAAATTCATGTGATACATTGCTAATAAAATCTTTCTTTAAATAGTCTAAACTTGCAAGTTCTTTAACCATTTTATTAAAGCTATCTGTAAAATCTGCGATTTCATCATCAGCAAATTTTTCTACTGTTACATCAAAATTTCCTTGTGCTATTTCTTTTGTTGCTTTTGTCAAACTATCTATTGGTTTTAATAGTTTATGATGTACAATAATAAATAAAAGTACACCTACTAATATTGAATTTAATCCTAAATATAATATTCTAGGAATAAACATATTATCTTCTTGTGGAAATAATATTTCTTGTCCCTGTCCAGATAATAAGAAATAGGCTGTTAGTCTAATTACTACATTTATGGCAACTACTAAAATAAATAATAAAATTAGTCTTTTAGTTAATCTTTTTTTCTCCTTTTTATTTTTCACTTTTGATAACTCCTTTATATCCTAAACCTCTAATTGTTTCTATCTCAAATTCATTAATATCTTGCAATTTTTCTCTTATTCTTTTAATATGAACATCAACTGTTCTAGGATCTGATTCTGAATCTGCTCCCCAAAATTCTTCCATTAGGTCTTGTCTTGTATAAATCTTATTTGGATAGCTTAATAATTTGAATAGTATATAGAACTCTTTTGGTTTTAAAGTAATCTTCTGATTTTCTTTTTCTACACTTAATGTTTCATAATTTAAAAGTACATCTCCTATATGAATCCTCTTTTGATTAATAATTTTCGCTCTCCTTAAAAGAACACTTACTCTTAATATCATTTCATCTAAATCGACAGGTTTTGTCATATAATCATCTGCACCTAATAAAAATCCCTGTTTTTTATCATCTAGTGTGTCTTTTATTGTTATTAGCATAATTGGAATCTCGTTTTTTACATTTCTTAACTCTTTTATTAACTCATATCCATCCATATTAGGCATCATTATATCACTTATAATTAAGTCTATTTGATTATCTTCCATAACTTTCAATGCTTGTATTCCATCTTCTGCACCAAAAAAATTATAATTGTTTTTTTCTAGCTTTTTCTGCATCAACACTCTTAATTTCTTTTCATCTTCTACTACTAAAATGTTAAACATATATTATCCTCTCTTTTTTAGTTTATTATAACATATATTATGAACTATATATGAACTTTTTAAAATAAAAATAAAGAATAAGATATAAAATGAACTCTTATTCTTTACTTTATAATTATATTAGTCTATATATTATCTTCTATCCAATTAAAAATGTATTCTGTTGCAGTAGCATATCCTCCCATTTGAGTATGGCATTGTGCTGTTGTATTTTCATCAAAAAGAATATAATCTTTTGGACATTTAAGCATTTCATAGAATTTCAATGCTGCACCAGGTGATGTTTCTGCTGTTCCATCTAATACTAATACTTTACAAGTAATTTTATCTATTACATCAGTATTATCATATTTTTTTAGTTCTTCTATTATATTTTCTTCTGAAACTCCATGCTTCCAAGCATAATCTTCTACCATTATATTCATAAATTTAGGTCTAATTTCTTTAGGCATATTTTGTAACATTTGTAATCTTGGAATAATTGCATTTCCCCAACTTGAACTTCCTGGATCTGCTATACATAGTTTTATTCTTTTATCAAATGCTGCTACTCGTGGAAGTAGGAAACCACCAAAACTTGTTCCCATACATATAATTTTAGAATTATCAACTTCTGGTATGTTTTTTTCTACATAATCAATTACTGGTCCTAATACATTTTCCCAATCATTTCTAAATTTTAAGTCTTGTAATCTTAAAGCATAACCTTGTCCTGGTCCATCATAAGTCAAACAATGTATTCCTCTTTGAATAGCTCCATTTACTATCCATCTTGTATCTTCTGCCCAAGTATCACGACCAGGTGTAACAATTAAAATAGGTGCTTTTTCTTTTGCTTTTGGAGAACAATAAAAATGTCCTGGAAGATAAGTATTTTCATAAGGAATTTCAATATATTTTCCTGGATAATCAGATAATTGTAAATACTTTTCGTAACAGTCAAAACTTATTTTTGTAAATTTCTTCATATCTTCATCATTTACATGTTCAAAATACATTGTAGAAACTCTCCAATAAGTTGCTGCTCTTAAATAAGCAGTAGATGCACTTATATTTTTCCCAGCACTTTCATATTTTTCTGCTCTTTCTTGAACTCTCTCAGCTATTGTTTTCCAAGCATCTTTCCAGTCATTTTCTCTTTTATTTTCTTTATCCAACAATGCTATTGCTTCAAATATTTCGCCTGCATCTGCCATATTACAGTAGCATAATCCTAGCACATGTTTAACTAAAGCATCTGTTAATATATCTTCTGCAAATTTTATTTTTGACCAATGTTCTCCTGCAATAGATTGAACACTTGGTCCTTGCAAAAATGGACCTTCTTGTTTTGGTTTCTTTTCTATCTTTGCTGATTCTTCGATTATTTCCTTAATTCTTTCGTTTACATTTCCTTTATATATTCCACCATGATAACATATTACTGTTTCAATATCATAGTTTGTTAATTTTTTTATTGATTCTATTGCTTGTTCTTCATCTGCTGATAATCCTGGTTTTGGTCCATAAAGTTTTCCATCAATTAAATCTAACTCATCTCCAGCAATTAATGTTTTTGATTCATTAAGATATAAACAAATATGCCCTGCTGTATGTCCAGGAGTATGTATAACTGTTATTCCTCCACAATATGGTAAAACTTCTCCATCTTCAAGAGTTTGGTTTACAACTACCCCTTTATATGATTTTGCTTCTTGTACTAATTTTATTACTTCTGATTTCATATTTTCAGGCATTTTTTGCATTAACCCTTGCACATTTTCAGGTTTTAACCTAGCAAAAGTCTTTTCTCCTTGCACAAATGGTTTTTCTTCCAAATGAGTACATACTTTAAGTTTTCCATTTGATTTTTCTACTAATTTTGGTAATCCTCCTATATGATCCAAATCTTGATGAGATACAATTACCATATCTAAATCATTGATAGAAAATCCTAATTCACTCATTCCTTTTTCAATATCTGGTACACTTGTAACTAATCCAGCATCAGCTAAAATTTTAATATTTTCATCATATATTAATGTTGGATATATATTACTCTTTTGACCTAACCTTTCCATTACAGATTCAAAAATTTCTACACCTTTAGCAACTTTCATTTTTTTATACCTCCTACTAATTTTAATATTTTATATATTTTTTCCTCCTTTCAAGCAATTTCTTTATTGCAATATCTTTATTATAATTTTCAATATGAACTATATTTTAACTTTTAGGTAATTAAAAAAATTTTTAGAATATTTTTAATAACACATAAGCAAATGGTGCTATAAACATCAAACTATCAATTCTATCTAACACTCCACCATGACCTGGTATTACATTTCCATAATCTTTTATTTCTACATATCTTTTTATGCTAGATGCTGCTAAATCTCCAATTTGACTGAAAACACTTAATAAAATACCTATACCTGTAACTGCTAAATATGAATAATTAAATCCAAATTGATTAACAGTAAATGTATAAATTAATATTACAGCTACTGCTCCTATCGTTCCTGCAATGCAACCTTCTATTGATTTTTTTGGACTTAATTCACTAAATTTATGTTTTCCTATTCTCTTTCCTACTAAATAAGCAAATATATCAGTAACCCAAGAAGATATGATTAAATACCATATTAGTATTTCTCCTTTTTCCATTCCTCTTGTTAAAGCTATAAATGCTATTGAGCCTATCACATAGAATACTCCAAAAAATGTATAGGCAATATCTTTAAAATTTGTTTTCATATTAGTAATTGCTACTTGTATGAATAATATTAACATGATAATTGGTATGCCAAGTATTAATAGGGAATCTATTATCTGTTTTGATAATATGTTAGGAATAATATGTATAAAGGCTATTAATATACACCCTAAATAACCTATCCACTTTACTGGTTTTGATTTTTTTGAAATTGCATTGTAGTATTCTCTTATTCCAATTAGTGCAACAAATGATAAAAATATATCTACTATATACTTATTTCCAAATATAAATATTAATCCTACTAATGGAATACCTAATACAGCTGACATTATTCTTTTCGTATCCATTTTTTTCCCCTTTTAATAAATTCTAATTTTTTAGTAGTTGTCTATTTTCTGCTAAAACATCATATTTTTCAACATTTAATATTGTTTCTCCATCAATTTGAAGAGCTGTTGGTTTATCAAATTCTACTGATACTTTTTTTCCTGTTATTACCCTTACCATATTAGTATATTTTATATGTTCGCCCTTAAATATGGATGGAAAAGCCATAAGAGTTTTTAGTTTTCCTGCTCCATACATAATAACAACTGATACTTTATTTTCTTTGTTTAATCTATTCTGCTTTGGTGCTGACATCATACCTCCACCATAAAATCGCCCATTCATAGTTGCTGCGATCCATACTTTATTAAATGTATATTCTTTCCCATCAACACAAATTTTTGCATTTGTTGGATGATAATGAAATAGTAAACCTTTTATAGCAATGCTTGTATAATTTACTGGATTTGTTGTTTTTTGTTTTAGTTTATCTCCTACTTCACAACAATATCCATCTATTCCATATCCAATTCCATTTAAAAATTTATAGTTCTTTTCCTTTACTGTTACAGTTGGCAAGTTGCATAAGTAATCATTTATTAAATATAATCTATTTTCTTTTTTCGGTTCTATATCATTTAAAAAATCATTTCCTGTTCCAGTAGCATAATAGTAGATATTATTTTTCAATTCCATTCCTTCTATATTGTTTATAAAACGATTTAATGTTCCATCTCCTCCAGAAATAATTATATCTGCATTTTTTATTACATTATTGCAAAACTCTTTATAATCTTTAATTTCAGTTATATCATGATAAATTAACTTTCTGTCTTTAGCGATATTTTTAATTTCTTTTGACAGTTCTTTCCCATGGTTGTTACCTGCTAATGGATTGTATAATACATAAGTTTTCTTCATTTTTATCTACTCTCCTCTTACATCAATTAGTTCTTTTTCTGCTACTTTTAATTCTATGTTTAAATTGATTTTCATTAATTTACTTATTTCATCTTCTAATCTTTTATTGGCTTCTTTTATATCTATTTCATTTATTTTAAAAGGTTTTCCAAATCTTATTTTCAAATTTTTACTTCTAAATTTATAATCTCCAGTTATCGCAAATGGAACTACATAGGCATTTGTTTTTTGTGCCATTGATACAGCTCCAGTTTTAAATGGTAACAAGAAGTTATTTGTTTTATTTCTAGTACCTTCTGGAAATATTCCAACGATTCCTCCATCCGATAAAATAGATAATGTAGATTTTACAGATGAATAATTTGAATTGAATTTATCTACTGGTACACAGCCTATTTTTCTAAAAGTCCATCCTATTATTTTTTTATCAAAGCACTCTTTCTTTGCCATATAATGAATTTGTCTATTAGTAGAAATAAAAGTCAAACATGGATCAAATATATTTTTATGGTTACCTGCCAAAATAGTTGCACCCTCTTTAGGAATATTCTCTTTTCCTATAATGCTCACATTATAATAATATTTAAAAATTATATTGAATAAGATTTTAGAAAATCCATAAAATTTATTACTTTGATTCTTATTAGACATTTCTTTTATCTTCTCCTATTATCTCGTTTTTGTTTATATTAAACCTGCAATATCTTCTTTTTCAAACTTATAATCTAATTTTTTGTTATATGCTTTTTCATAAGCATTTTTCTTTTGTTCAAAATCTATTTCTTTCATTCTTTGTGTATTTTCTTTTATGGTTTTCTTATTATCTGGATAAATCGGTTCTAAAATATGTAATACATATTTTACTTTATTGAATTCATCATTATCTTGTTTATCTATATCAATGATTTCTGTAAAACATGAAATTATTGGTACATTGTTTTTAGCTGCATAGTAATAAGCTCCTGGTTTAGGTGGTCTTGGTTTTCTATAATTGAACCACATTTCTTGTTCTGGATAGATTAAAATAAAGTTTTTTTCTTCTAGTTTTTTTGAAAGTATCTGTGGAAAATCTCTTTTCATATATCCAATATTATTACTAATAGGAATAACATCAGCATAATTCATAATAAATCCTATTATACCTTCCATTGCTAAGTTAGTATCTTCACCCACAATAAAAAGTTTTCGTTTTCCTAATTTTCTAACAAATTTACGAATTATAGTGCTATCAAGTGGATTAAAATGATTATTTGTAATGATAGCTCCAGTTTCTATATTTTTTACATTTTCTATTCCTATTATTTCACTTTCTCTATTTTCAAGCCATGTAAAGAAATCTACTGTTACTCTTGCAAGCTCATTTTTTGCTTTGTATGAAATCTTTTCTTTATTCACTAAATAATTATTTATGATTTTTTTCTTTTCTTCTTGCGACATTTTTGGATCGTTAATTTCTACTTTTAAATTATATTCTTGTTTCTCTGTTGCCTCTTTTATATTATTAATTACTAGCTCTCTTTTATCTCCTATTATCATAATCGTATTTGTACTCCTTTGTCATACAACTTTTTTAATGTAATTTCATCTCCATCTGGTACTTCAAAAGCTCTTTTTGCAATATTTTCCAAACACTTTTTGTCTGCTTCTCTTTGTGAGTCTGTATAGTTTTCTTTTATACTTACTATTTCTTCATAGAAATCCGTTTGCTTTGCATATTTCCAAAAATATTCGCCATACTGAATATTGTCATAATTCCATGGTTTTTGGAAAAAGTTATAATGAATTAGTTTAGGATTATCAAGTATTGGTCTATCATCATTTGGTAGTGCATCCCATTCTTCGTCTATATATTTAATTTTTCCATGACACATAGCATTTATATAGTCTTGATCTGGTGCAAGGGCAACTGCATGATAAGTATTTAAAAGATATAAAAATTTATCACTAAACTTTTTCTCTCTTAATTTTTTAGTATTCATTACCAATACTCCAGAATTAATATATTTATTTATATCTATTCCAACTGCATTTTCCATGTATTTTACTATTGGTGGAATTGTAATTATAGAATTATCTATACAACCACCTAACAAATTATCTCCTAATTCTGTATTATATAATTCTGAAATATCTCCGATTAACAACTATATCGCTATCCAAATATATGACTTTGTCATACTCTGGAAACATACTTGGTATAAATATTCTATAATATATTGTTAAAGTAAAATAATCACATCTAAGTTTGTTTTCTTCTCTATCTGTAATACTTTCTAATCCTTTATTCATACTTACAAATTTTATTGTTACATTTTCTTGTTCTAGTGCTTTTAATTTCATTAATCTTTCTTCTTTTACATCTTCATTCAAAATTATAAATTTATAATTATAATCTTTAGAACTATTTAATATAATTGATTTGATGGCAACTCCTGCAAATGGTACATATTTGTCATCTATTGCAAAAAATATTGGTATTTCTTCTTTCATATATATTTCTCCTTTTCATTAAATCTATCTTTATTATAAAGTGAATTATGAACTATATTTTAACTTTTGGCATAAATAAAAAAGAATTAAAATTCATTTTGAATCTCAATCCTTTTTTATGTTTTTGTTAATTAATATGTTTATAATCATCTCGATTAATTGTAAGTTGTCGAGATGATTATAACATAAAAATGAATAAATAATATCATTTATTATTCATTTGTAAATATTCTTCTAAACAAATCCCTTTTTCATATATTTCTGTTGCTACTTCTATACCCACATATCTATAATGCCATACTTCTTCATTTACACCTGTAATTTCTGTTTTATCAGCAGGATACCTATATATAAAACCATATTTATAACTATTTTCTTGAAGCCAAAAGTATAAATCATAAGTAGCTCCATTAATGTCTACTGCAAATCCAAGTTGATGTTCACTATATCCCGGTACTGAAACCCACTTTTCTGCTTCTTCTTTTGCCTTTTCTTTAGAATATCCTTTATTTCTATAACTTTTTATTTTCTCATCATATAATTCTTTTTGTTTTTCATTAGTTCTATAACCTGATACAATTAGTGGCTCTTTTCCCCAATTTTCCTTTTTAGCATCTTCTAACATTTTCATAAGTGGTTCATATATTCGCTTATCAACTTTTTCTCCTCCCGGTACTTCTACTAAATCAACATTATAGTTTTCAGGTATTTTATTCCACCTATTTACTAATATTAAATTCCATTCTTTAACATTATTTGTAGTAACAGTATTTTTTTGAACATTTGACATATTAAAATCTGTGTTTGATATTTCTTCATTTCTTTCAAAAAATACATTATATATAACTGTAATCACTACTATCATAAATAATAATGCAATAATAAATTTTAAAAAATTATTAGAATTTTCATTTTTTTCATTTCTTCTCATAATTAACCTCTTTCTTTATAATTAAATTTTTATTGATAAAAAAGAACTATCTTTAAAATCAATACAAGTACATTATACTGATTTATAAATGATTGTTCTTTAATTTCTTCTTATAAAAATCTTAAATAAATCTTAAATTCAAGAAATAGGCAATATAACTTTAAAAATTGTTTCGTTTTTATCGCTTTGAGCAGTTATTGTTCCATTATGCAATTCTATTATATCCTTTGCAATAGCCAGTCCTAATCCACTGCCTCCAGTATTAGAATTTCGTGAAGAATCCAACCTATAAAATTTTTCAAATATTTTATTTACAACATCTATAGATACATCGGCACCAATTATTTCACCTAAAGATTTAGTCGCATTTTTCACGTGAATAGATATTATGTCAATCGGTTCAGAAAGTTCTATAGCAGTCTTTGCTTGCTCCAATAATTCGACAGATTTCTTAAGTAAATCTTTATGTCTAATATTTGTTATTATAAAGCTATTGTCTTCTTCAATATCATTAAATTTAAATATTTCTGCAATTTTATTATACATTTCT
>ENA-ORMR01002285-ORMR01002285.1-human-gut-metagenome-genome-assembly--contig:-NODE-2285-length-12271-cov-3.217993_pt1 | contig 12271 bp, 9 predicted proteins | sample MGYA00242107_ERZ509003 | MGnify/ENA primary metagenome ERZ509003 (study PRJEB26280, sample SAMEA2338699) | human gut metagenome | biome: human gut; feature: human-associated habitat; material: faeces... | reverse complement strand
TGTCGGAGTAAAGCGGGACGGGACCCGCGTATATCATGCTGACATCGGCGAGCGCGCCGCCCGAGAAGAATATCTTCAGCGAAAGCAGCACAAGCAGCACGGCAGCCGTGCATATGATGAACAGCGCGCGGTGTCTGTACAGAAAATCGCGAAGGCGCCGGCGCGGGGCTTCGGTCTCCTCGGTCGCCGTTTCGCCCTCGGTCGCCGCGATCACCCTTGCACGGGCTGACAAAAGCTCACCGCCGTCCGTTCCGCCGTCCCTGCCGATTCCGCCGTCCCTGCCGTCGGATTTTTCTTTTTCGTCCGCGCCGTCCGCACCGTCCGCGCCGGCGGAGCGTTTCGTTTCGTCTTTCACCGCCGCCCCTCCTTTCTTTACTCAACGCGGGCTGCCCCTTCGGAGGCAGCCCGCGCAGCGTTTACCGAAGACGGTTCATCTTCGGAATTATCCTATCAGAGTCCCGCCTTTGAGCGCTCGATGTGCTCAAGCTCGGTCTCGTTGATCTCGCAGACACGTCCCTCGATCGGGAGAAGCTTCTCGGATATAACGTCGATTATGCCGTCTGCCTGCGGGAAGAAGTATTTTTCAAACTCATATGCGGGAGTGATCCAGTTGCGCGAACCGAATACGACCGGCGGCGCGTCGAGGTAATCGAACGCCATTTCGGCGATGTTCGATGCCATATCGCGCATTACGGAGTTGCGGTCCACCGCGTCTCCGACGATGATGATCCTTCCGGTCTTCTTTACGCTCTCGAGAACCTTTTCGTAGTTGAACGGAACGATCGAGCGCGCGTCGATGACCTCAGCCTCGATGCCGTATTTCTCGGAAAGCGTCTTTGCCGCGTCAAGCGCACGGTAGAGCACCGCGCCGATCGTAAGGATCGTGACATCCGAGCCTTCACGCTTGATGTCGGGCTCGCCGGGCGTTACCTCGTAGTATTCCGTGGGAACGCCGCCCTCGTGGAATTTCTCTCCGATATCGTAGATTCTCTGGCTCTCGAAGAAGATAACGGGGTCGGTGCCGTTGAGCGCCGCGTTCATGAGACCCTTCGCATCGTAGGGAGTAGCCGGGAAGAACACCTTCAGTCCGGGGATGTGCGCGCAGAGCGCGGTCCAGTCCTGCGAATGCTGTGCGCCGTACTTGGAGCCGACGGATACGCGGACGATAACGGGCATCTTAAGTATGCCTGCGGACATCGCCTGCCACTTGGAAAGCTGATTGAATATCTCGTCTCCCGCGCAGCCGATGAAGTCGGCGTACATAAGCTCGACGATCGCACGTCCGCCCGCGACGGCATATCCTACGGACGAGCCGACGATCGCGGATTCGGAAATGGGCGCGTTGAAGAAGCGGTGATACGGCAGAGCCTCGGTAAGTCCGCGGTAAACGGCGAACGCGCCGCCCCAATCGCGGTTGTCCTCGCCGTAGGCGATGAGCGTGGGATCCTCATAGAATTTATCGAGTATCGACTCAAAGAGCGCGTCGCGGAGTCCGAGAACCTTGATCTTCGGGATCTCCTTGCCGTTCTCGTCGAATGCGAAGCGGCTCTTCGCTGCAAGCTGCTTCAGGCGGGGATTCTCCTCCTTCGGCATGAGAACCTCGGGCTCGCGGCTCTCGTCCATGCTCCTTACATGCTGATTCGAGAACATGATCGATGAGATGATGTCGGGCTCCTTGGAGAGATCCATGCGGGGCGAGATCGAATCGTCGGTCGCCATGCGGCAGATGCGGGTCATGCGCTTTACGATCTCTTCATCGATAGCGTCGAACTCCGCCTCGGAGGCGATCTTGCCCTTTACCATCTTCGCTCTGTAAGCGGCGATCGGGCACGCTTCCTTCCATGCATCGATCTCCTCCTGCGTGCGGTAGGTGGAGGAATCGGACGGGGAATGTCCGCTCACGCGGTACGTCATGACCTCGAGGAGCGCGGGGCCGTCGCCGTCAACGAGGATCTTCTTCTTTCTCTCGGTCGCGTCGATCACGGCAAGCGGATCGTAGCCGTTCACGCGCTCCGCGTGCATCTGCTCGGTGTTGAAGCCGGCACCGAGGCGTGCGGGGATACCGAAGCCCATCGTTTCGCCCTGAGTCTGACCGCCCATTCCGTAGAAGTTGTTGAATACGTTGAAGAGGATCGGCATGCCGGAATCGTCGTACTTGCCGTCCATGCCCCAAAGCTTTCTGATCTGCTCCATCGATGCGAAGTTCATCGATTCCATGACGGGGCCGCGTCCGAGCGCGCCGTCCCCGGAGTTTGCAATAACTATGCCCTTCTTGTGGCAGCTTCTCTTGTAGAGAGCCGCACCGAGCGCAACGGGAGCCGCGCCGCCGACGATCGCGTTGTTCGGCAGGATTCCGAACGGGATAAAGAATGCGTGCATCGATCCGCCGAGACCGCGGTTGAAGCCCGTGGTGCGTGCGAAGATCTCCGCAAGTGCGCCGTAGAGAAGGAAGTTGATCGCAAGATCCTTCACGTCGCCCTTCTTATCCTCACTTCCCTCGACCGCGCGAAGCGTCACGCCGTCAAGGAATTCCTTCATTATGTCGTAAAGCTCTCCGTCGTCGAGCTTCTCGATCGAGGAAAGACCCTTTGCGAGAATTTCGCCGTGGCTGCGGTGGGAGCCGAACGTGAAATCGTTGATATCGAGGCAGTACGCCTGACCGACCGCGGACGCCTCCTGACCGATCGAAAGGTGAGCGGGACCGGGGTTGTGGTACTCGACGCCGTTGTAGACGCTCTTTACCTTGATCTCATTGAGCATCGTCTCGAATTCGCGGATGATGCGCATATCGCGGTAAATGCGGAGGAAATCCTCCTTGGTGTAAATTGCTTTCTCTTCCTTGAGGGTCTTGTTGTACTGACAAAGCGGGATCGGAGTGAATTCGGCGAATCCGCGCTCAAAGACCTTCCCGGGATCTACATACTGACTTTTCGGCATTGCTTTATCTCCTTATAATTATTTATTCTTTATGTGCACCCCCGGCTGCGCGGGGCTTTGCGTTCAGATCATGAACATGCCTTCGCGGATGACCTCGCACACCGTCGGATGCGGGAACACGATCTTTCTCACGTCCTCGACGCGCTTTCTCTCCGCGACATATCCCGCGGCGCCGTAGATGATCTCCGACGCATACGAGCCGATCATGTGTACTCCGAGGATCGTGCGGTGAGCATCGTCGATAACGATCTTCACTATGCCGTCGCCGCCCTCTGTCTCGGCGATATAGCGTCCGCTGTACTTCAGCGTAACTGTGTGCTCGCTTGCCTTGATCCCCTGCTTCGCGGCGCTCTCGACGCTCTCACCGACGGACGCGACCTCGGGCTTCGTGTAGATCACGGACGGGATCGAACGGTAATCGACACGGTCGGGCTTTCCTATCATGACGTTCACGGCGACCTCGCCCTCGCGGTACGCGGTGTGCGCAAGCATCAGCCTGCCGTTCACGTCGCCCGCCGCCCAGATTCCGGGCACGTTCGTGCGGCACGATTCGTCGGTAACGACAGCTCCGCGCTCCGTGTGAATTCCGACGTTCTCAAGTCCGAGCCCCTCGGTGCGCGCGCGGCGTCCCGTGCTCACAAGCACCGTATCCGCCGCCAGAGTCTCGCTCTTTCCGCCGACGTCCACCGTGACGCTTCCGCCGTTTTTCTTTCCGGATACCGATGTGACCTTCGCCGAGAGAAGGAATTTGATTCCCGCCTTCTCGAGATTCCTCTGAAGGATGCGCGAAATGTCCGCATCCGTCGGTCCCGCGATCTTCGGGAGCATCTCGACAACGGTGACATCGCTGCCGACTGCCGCAAAATACGATGCGGTCTCAAGTCCGATAACGCCGCCGCCGATTACGACAAGCTTTTTCGGAACCTCGCGCAGCTCGAGAACCTCGCGGTTGGTCACGCAAAGTCCGTTTTCGTAAGCCTCGCGCAGCCCCGCCACCGGCGGGATCACCGCTTCGCTTCCCGTGCAGATGAGAAGCTTTTCCGCGGTGTAGGTCTCGCCGAGCGCGGTGACGGAATATCCGTCGGCGCTCTTTCCGGCGATCGACGCGCGCGCGGAAACGACCGTAACACCCGCGCCCTTCATCTTCGCGGCGACACCCGAAACGAGCGTGCGCACGACTTTGTCCTTGCGGTCAACGACCTTTGCATGGTCGATCGACGCGCCGGATACGGTTACACCGAACGCCTCCGAATGGAGCGCGCCGAGGTAAAGCTTCGCGGAATTGAGAAGAGTTTTCGTGGGAATGCAGCCCTCGTTCAGGCAAACGCCTCCGAGAGCGCGCTCCTCGAAGAGGATCACTTTCATTCCGCCGTGGGCGGCGCGCTCGGCGGCATTGTATCCGCCGGGACCTCCGCCGATTACGGCAAGATCGTATTTCATATGTTGTACCGTGCCTTGGATAAGGCATCCTTTCTTTATTTGTGGTACGGGGAACGGGCATGGAACGGGCATGGGAACGGACTAAGGAACCTTTTGAGAAAAGGTTCCTTAAACCTCCAAAACCTTTCAAACTGAAGGGGATTTTGGAATTCCTTCTCCCGGAAGACAGACCGTGAAATTCCGCTGTGCTTCACAGACTGGCTGCGGGCACTGCCCGCTATTTCGCAAGAAGAAGTCCGAAGTTTTCAAGCGCCGTGCACAGATCGTGCAGGAAACGCGCCGCCGGCGCGCCGTCGAGCGCGCGGTGATCGAACGTGAGCGACAGCCCCATCGCGGGATATACGCTTCCGTCGTCGCGGAGACGGTTCACCGCCGCGCATACGCCGAGGATCGCAACCTGCGGAGGATTGATAACGGGCGTGAAGCTTTCGATTCCGAGAGAACCGAGATTCGTCACGGTGAACGAGCCGCCCGACATCTCATCCGGCGTGAGCGCACCCTCGCGCGCCTTCGCCGCCGCTGCCTTTGCCGCTGCCGAAAGCTCGGCAAGCGTCATCTTATCCGCACCGAACAGCGTCGGCACGAGAAGTCCGCGCTCGGTATCGACCGCGTGACCGATATTCGCATGAGCGTATGTGCGGATCGAATCACCGATCATCGCCGAGTTTACCTCCGGATGCTGCATGAGCACACGGGATACCGCGAACAGTACAATATCGTTTATCGTTATCTTTCCGAGCCCGAGAGCCTCGCCGTTCGCCTTCAGCGACGCGCGCCAGCTCATCATCTCGGTCGCGTCGAACGATGCGTTCAGCGTGAGCTGAGCCATCTCCGACAGCGATGCGTGCATCGTTCTTGAGATCGCGCGGCGCACTCCCGACAGCGGCTTATCCGTGTATTCCGCCGCAGCCGGTGCCTCCGTCGCCTTCGGTGATGCCTCGGCTGCCTCCGTGCGGAGCAGCTCCTCGCCGCGCAGGAATGCCTCTACAGCCGCCGTTCCCGCACGCTCGCCCGCGTCGAGAACGCGGTCGATGTCGCGCTCGATTATGCGTCCGTGAGGTCCGCTCGCCGTGACCTTCGACATGTCGGCTCCGGTGGAAAGCGCAAGATTCTTCGCCCTCGGCGAAATGAATACGCGGTTTCCGCTCCGTGCGGCTTCCGTTCCGACGACCGCCTTCGCCTCAGCCTTTTCTCCGACCGCCTCGGCGGTCTCGGGCTTCGCCTCTGCGGCTGCCGTCGATGATGCGCCTCCGACGACGGAGGAAATATCCTCTCCCTCCTCGCCGATCACGCATACATTCTCAAGGCAGTCCACGACGTCTCCCTCGCCGTACATTATCTCGAGCACCGTTCCCGATACCGGAGACGGCTCGTCAAATGCCGACTTGTCGGTCTCGTAGGAGAAAAGAATCTCTCCCGCCTCGACCCGATCCCCCTTCTTCTTGTTCCAGGAGGTAATGATACAGTTTTCAACGCTTTGTCCCTGACGGGGCATTATTACTGCTGTTGCCATTTATTCTCTTCCTTTCGGATTATTTATAAACCGTTTTACCGCTTACCGCACATCCGTGCATATCACGCGCACGCCGTGAGACTGCGCCTGCTCGCCGAGCTCCGCCGAAAGCGGACGGTCGGTGATGAGTACGCTCACCCCCGCAAGCGTGCAGAAGGTGTACGGCAGACTGCGCTCTATCTTCGATGAATCCATCAGCATGATGACCCGGCTCGCCTTCTCCGCCACATAACGCTTCAGCTCGCATTCCGCGTAATTCCCTCCGGTGAAGCCGGATCGCGCCGACAGCCCCGACGGCGACAGGAACGCGGCATCGATGTTCACATCGGCAAGATACCTCATCGCCTGAAGCCCCGAAACCGACTGATAATCGCGGTCGAGACGTCCGCCGACGATGTTCACGGTGCTCTGACCGCTGCGGCACAGCTCGAGCGCAAGCGCCGGATTCGTCGTGGTGAAGGTGAAGCGTCCCGCGGGAACGAAGGACGCCATACTCTGCACGGTCGAACCCGAATCGAGGAATATCGATCGGTCGGTCTCGAGAAGCTGTGCCGCGCACTGCGCGATGCGCTCCTTCGGGAGCACGTTCGAATTCATGCGCGCGCTCATCGCCTCGTCGGTCGATGAGGTGATGAACCTCGCGGAGCGCGCCCCGCCGCGTACCTTTATCGCCTCGCCCGAATTCTCGAAGTATTCGATATCGCGGCGCAGCGTCATTTCGGAGACATCGGGGAAAAGCGCACCAAGCTCTTCGTAAGACAGAAACGGTTTGATTTTGAGAAGCTCTCTTATCGCTTCCCGGCGCAGTTTAGTCAAGTGCGTCCCTCCGTTCTGTTAAATTCACATAATTTTAACACGAAAACTGTGAATTTGTCAACGGTTTTTGTGAATTTTTATCATGCCCGACGGGATTTTTTCACCAAAACGAAGAGCCCGCCGTTTCAAAACGGCGGGCGGGGTTTACAGTCATCATTTATAGGACACGGAAAGAATATTTTCACAAAAAGGACTGACCGAAAGATAGCTGTCAGAAAAACGGATATACCTCTTGTCATATGTCATGAATTTGTTTTTTTCATCGGCAGACGAAAAGTAAAACTTGGTTCTGTCAGGCGGTTTGTTTTTTGAAAGATAGTCAAACGCGCCGTCGGCAGTATCGAAGCTCAAACACCCGTATGAAGAGCAATGCGTTGCTTCCGGGATTATATTTTCCAATGTTCCGGGGATATAATAGTATTCGGCTTCACCGTGCTCCATGTAACACTCTTTGTCACACATCATAAAAAACTCACGGTAATCCTTACTGCTCATCCATGTGGTATCAATGTGATACCATGCATTGTCGATGCAGATCATGTTCCAGGCATGCATCTGCTCAAATGAGGTGACATAAATCGTTTCAAGCCCGGCTTTCTTGCATAAAAAGTCATATGCTTTTGAATAACCGTCACAAACAGCCTCTTTCTTCAAAATCGGTCCGGCGGCGCTTACAAGCCAACTGTCCGAACTCCGGTCTTTATAGTCAGACGGAGATATCACATTGTCAACAAACCATTTTGCAATCGCAAATGCCTTTCCGCTCTCGGTTCCGTCATATGTGAGGTCGTTTAAAATACCGTCCGCAGCTTTGCACAGCTCGGGATATCCCTCATTGACAAAACCGTTTACAAAACTGTCGTCGAAAAAGAAAATCCCGTCTGTATATTCCTGCGTTCCTAAACTGTCCCGCGAAAAGAAATTCGTCAGTATTTCTTCCAAGGCAGTATAATTTCCCGCAATTATTTTGTAAGCAAGCATAAAATCATACCACGATATCCTTCGCTCAAGATTATATGTTTCACCGACCGAAAATGAGCCGTCCAACGTCCTGCAAAGTGCGTCTCCGATAGCGTCATACGCCATTTTCTGATCTTCATTGAGTGTTGAATATGCCGAAACTGTCCGCGGATTCGGATAAAATTCAATTTTGATTTGCGTAGTTGTTTCGCCGCTTACAGGAGATGTTTCACCCGGTGCTGTCGTCAAGTTATCAGAAGTTTCGGCTGAATTGTCGATTTCCGCAGAGCCGTTGCTCATGTACAAACTGTTGCAGGAAGTTAGTATAAACAAAAGCAACAGAAAAGTGCAAAGGATCTTTTTCATGATATTTCCTTTATACCCGACAGGCGGTAGAATAAGAACTCGTCGTCAATCACCTTGTCGAATCTGTACTCCATTTTTCTGATATTTTCATGTGCGCCCAAGTCGGGCCCGTAGTATGTTTCTACCGTTGCAATTAATTCCGTATCGGTTTCGCTGATTTGCGGCTTTTTTACTTTTTCATTTTCATCGAAGTCAAGATAATACAAATCCCCGTTCCAGTAACCCCGAGCATAGCTGACAATGTACGTGTCGGTTTCCGCGGAATAGAAATCAGCTCCGCCTTCCATTGATGAACGGTACGGCGAAAGATCACCGGGATTCGGGAGCAGATTTCCGGCGATACGTTCAAGCTCTTTTCCCGGAATTCTCATAAAAAGCTTTTCCTCATCTGTTTTGACGAAATCCAATTTATCTTTATTGCAGAAGCAAAAGAGAAGACTCAGGTACAAAATATTGTTTTCCGAAACATCGTCACCGCGCTGATACGGCTCATGAAAATAACTCACAAAATACTGCAGATATGATTCAATATCCATTTTGAACGTATAATCATTTGAAGATGTCGGCACTTCACTTTCCTTGCTGTATTCGGTCCCGGCATTTTCAAGGACACCGAAGTAATCAAATAACGAAGCACATGACGAAAAAGAAGTCAATATCAACACTGTCGACAGAAATAAGATAATTATTTTTTTCATCGAAAAACCTCCTAAATCCGATCAATTCCGACAATTTTGCGTAACATGAAATTCCGGTTCGGACATTTCATGCTTTACTTTGTCACTAAGATATACGACATACCGAACGCTGTGAGGAAAACTCAAGGCATTCGCGGTGCGCCTGTATCGGCAAAATGAATCCGTAAGAGTTTGAAGCGGGGCTTACACCGAGTATTCCGGCATCCGGAGTATCCGGAGAAGTAATGTCCGAAATATTCGACGGCTCGGAGCTCTGCGTTCTCTCAAGCATCCGCGCCACGGTATATGTTCCGAACAGCTCTCCCGAATGATACACCTGTACCGTCATGCCCTCCTCTATTCTGCCTTCGAATATCTCCCGATCATCCGAAAACACCCGCGCACCGTCTCCGGAAAATGTTTCGATGTCGGATATCAGGTATTCCACCCTGTTGCCGTCGTATACCCCGTATATCATCATTGTTTCGTCGTCGAAAGTATAAAGAGCTCCGTGGTGATGAGAAGAAGCAGCCGCTTCCGTGCAGGTAGTTAATGTGGACGACCTTCTTCTTCTTCAACTTGATACAGTAAAATAGAAATTTCGCATTCCGATGTAAGATCGATCATATTCTTTTTTTCATGGTATATATAAATCTTCACATTATCATTGTTCCACCCATCGTAAGTAAAAATTGAACAGTATGCCCTCGGAGTAACTATGCCGTCTTTCCCCGTTTCCAGATAGTGAATCCCATCAAGCTTCGAGATCTCTTCTATGCTCAACGTCTCGTAGTCTCCGATAAACATTTTTTCGGGTGAAATACGGGAAATACCCCGGCATAGTCTTTTTGTCTCATCATCTATAATGTAGTACTCAAATCCTCCCTCCGAATCAATCTTACTCTCGCTTGAAGGCCATTCGGGATAGTAAATCCAATAATACCCATAACCGTTTTCAAATTTGTAATGAGACCCGCCTTCAAAGGCAGCAAACCCGGTCATCTTACCGTGCTTCGCTGTCAGCTCGGCATATGTCATCTTGTATTCACTCAGAAGGTCGGTGTTGAGCGTTACGCCGCGCTCCGGCACCGGGGTCGTGTCCTCCGGCTCCTCCGGGGGAGTTTCCGGCTGCGCCGCTGTGGTGCTGTCCGGCGCTGCCTCGCTCTGCGTCGGAATCTCGAGAGGCACGGTGTCGCTCCCGAGTCCGGTCTCGGTCTGTGTATCCGTGACCGCTCCGGCGCTTTTCGCTCCCGCCTTTGACGGGTCTGCGCACGCGGCAAGCATTGCCGCAAGCAGAATCGCCGCCGTGAGAATTGCTGTGATCTTTTTCATTTGAGTTCTCCTTTCGCACTCTGTTTTTTATACTACTATACTACCGCTTCCACGCAGGTGATTAACGTGAAATTCCTTCTTCCTCTTCAATGTAATTCATATGAATGGAGAATTTGCATCTCGATGTGAGATCGATCATATTCCTCTTGTCATGATATAAATGAATCTTCACATTTTCATTGTCCCATCCGTCGTAAGTAAAAACCGAATGGTATGCCGGCAGACCCAATGCACCAAACGTCTCCAATGTTTCCTGATAGTGAACGCCCTCAAGCTTCGAAATCTCCTCTATACCCAACGTCTCATAGTCTCCGATAAACATATTGCGGGGATCGCTGCACACAAGACCCCGGCACAGTCTTTTTGTTTCATCATCCATAACAAAGTACTCGAATCCTCCCTCAGGATCGATCCTGCTTTCGCCCAAATGCCATCCGGGATAGTAAAACCAATAGTAACCGTAGCCGTTTTCGAATTTGTAAAAAGCCCCGCCTTCATATGTAGAAAAATCGACCAGCTTACCGTGCTTCGCCGTCAGCTCGGCATATGTCATCTTGTACTCACTCAGAAGGTCGGTGTTGAGTGTTACGCCGCGTACCGGTACCGGGGTCGTGTCCTCCGGCTCCTCCGGGGGAGTTTCCGGCTGCTTCGCCGTAGTGCTGTCCGGCGCTGCTTCGGTCTGCGTCGGAATCTCGAGGGGCTCGGTGTCGCTCCCGAGTCCGGTCTCGGTCTGTGTATCCGTGACCGCTCCGGCGCTTTTCGCTCCCGCCTTTGACGGGTCTGCGCACGCGGCAAGCATTGCCGCAAGCAGAATCGCCGCCGTGAGAATTGCTGTGATCTTTTTCATTTGAGTTCTCCTTTCGTGTATCCGGCACACGCCGAATAAATAATGTATCTTTTGCCGCCCGGCAAATGTCCGATCCGCCGCCCGCGCGCCGAACGGTAAATTTAACGCAGGCGGGATATATCTCCCTTCACCTATATAGACGGATTTTTTCGCCGCAGGTTGCACGAAAACAAAAAATCCCCCCCAAAAAAAATTTTTATTGGAAAAATGAAGCGCCATTCAAGGCGGGGCGCCGGGGCTCAAATATGAAAAACGTGCGGCACGGCGAGCGCGTGAGCCGGCACGGGAGCGCAGAAACCGACCGCTCTGCCGTGCGCAGGCAAACGCCCGTGCGGCGCCGGCTTCCCTCTCGCGTATGTCTCACCCGCCCCGCGCAGGCTTCACGGAAATCTCCCATCCGCTCAATCGGGAAGCGAAAACTGCCGCAGCGGCGGCAGTGCGCGGGCGGGGAAAAAATCCTTGACAACGCACGGAATCTGTGATATACTTTGAGTTACGAAAGTGCCGGATCGGGCGTACCGCGCCGCCGCTTTCCGAAGCCGATTGCGCGAAAAGCCGCGCACGGCAAAGCCGAATACGCAGGGATATCGAAGCGGTCATAACGAGGCGGTCTTGAAAACCGTTTGACGGCAACGTCACGTGGGTTCGAATCCCACTCCCTGCGCCAAAAAATCCTCATTCGTAAGAATGAGGATTTTTTACTTATTACCTCTTCACTCTTCACTTGCCGTTTCCCTTCCGTGAGGATTTTTCGGAAGTAAAAAGTAAGAGTGAATAGTGAAGAAGTGAGGTATCGGCTTTCAGCCGTGTGAGATTTGCTTCGCAAATATGAAATACGCTGCGGCGCATGAGGAACAAATTATATTTCGCTTTCCGGCGGGCAGTGCCCGCTCCCAAACTTCGGATATTCCTCAGCGGTACATTAAAGCTATCCCCCGAGAGGGAGAGTTTGCATTTGATCGGGAGCCGTTCCCGGCGGGCAGTGCCGCAGCCAAACTTCGGATACTCTTCAGCGATACGTTAAAGCTATCCCCCGAAAGGGAGAGTTTGCATTTGATCGGGAGCCGTCTCCGGCGGCGCTCTCGCGCCAAGCCGAGCACTCACCGAAGTCCGGGACAAAAATCCGCAAAAAATCTTGATTTTTCCCGCATGGGGTGATATAATGAAATCGGTAAGCGGATTTCCCGTAGATCGTCCTGCACCGCCGAAGCAGATCGGCATTTTGCGGCAGACGGAGAGTCCCGCAATAACATAAGGGCCCGTAGCTCAGTTGGGAGAGCGTTCGGTTCGCATCCGAGAGGTCAAGGGTTCGAATCCCTCCGGGTCCACCAAAAAATCCTCATTCGTAAGAATGAGGATTTTTTACTTATTACCTCTTCACTC
>ENA-ORMR01002280-ORMR01002280.1-human-gut-metagenome-genome-assembly--contig:-NODE-2280-length-12278-cov-2.212959_pt1 | contig 12278 bp, 13 predicted proteins | sample MGYA00242107_ERZ509003 | MGnify/ENA primary metagenome ERZ509003 (study PRJEB26280, sample SAMEA2338699) | human gut metagenome | biome: human gut; feature: human-associated habitat; material: faeces... | reverse complement strand
GCAAAAATCGTTGTTTGATTTTGCATATTAACACTCGATTAATATTTTTTACTCTAAACTTTATATTGTTATATGCAGTTGTCAATGTTCCTTTCTGCCACATCAGTGGCGCTGCCCTTGCTGACAGCCTACTAATAATACCACAACGCTTATAGGCTGTCAACTGTTTTTTGCAACTTTTTTAAACTTTTTTCAAGTTTTTTTCAGTTGCTTTTTCGGCGTTCGCAGTGGCGAATTTACCGAAACAAACGGTTATGCCTTGTAGGCGATATTATGTTGTAGAACCGTCCGCCGACCACAAGGTCGAACTCGTTTTGGCATTAAAAAATGCTTCACAAGCGGAAAGCCTACATATAATACTACTAAGGGAAAATTATGTCAAACGTTTTTAATACTTTTTTTTACAATTATCACACTTTTTTTGCAACGCTTTGCGACACGCGTTTAGGCGGCAAATACAAAGTCGTTTCCGTCAGTACGCCCTCCGAAGCCAAACTTCGGCTGGAACAAATAGGACTGTCCCGCGGGGCGTTTATGCGCCAAAACGGAATAACGATATTTTATCTGTACCGCGGCAAGATTTCTTTGCGAAATCGCGACGCCGAAAAAGTCGAATTGGAGCCGCTCGATGACAAATAGAACCATCGCCCTGTTCGGCAATCCCAACAGCGGAAAAACGACATTATTCAATTTGCTTACCGCAAGCAACATGAAAGTGGGCAATCGCAGCGGAGTTACCGTTGAGGCGCAATTCGGCAGGTTGCAAAAAAACAAATCGGTTGTCGTAGTCGACACCCCGGGCGCAAGAACCGTTTTGGGAGGCTCTTCCGACGAACAAGTGACTGCGGACTTTTTGGCAAGCAAAAATTTTGACGTTGCCGTTTGCGTTGTGGACGCGTGCAATCCGGTGGGCGGACTTTTGCTCGCTAAACAAATTTGTCAAACGGGAGTTTGCCCGATAGTTGCGCTGAACATGTGGGACGAGGCGCAAAAAGGCGGTGTGAAAATAGATTTGCGACAGTTGGGGAAACTTACAAAACTTAAATTTTTTGCCATATCGGCAAAACGAAACGTCGGCGTGGAAGAACTGATTAAATATTGCATCGAAGTTAGCCCTCAAAAGCCTGCCCCACCGCAGGCGCGCTTGCCCAAAGTTACAAAGTTGATTGCCGATTGCTTTTTCATTCCGCAAAACCTGAACGCCAAGTCCGACCGAATAGACAAAATAGTTTTGAACAAGTTTGCCGCACTGCCGATTTTTGCAATTGTTATGCTTGGCGTATTCTATTTGGCAAGCGGAAAGTACTGCGGCGGATCGCTGACAAGCGGAATAGAAAATTTTACGCCACAACTAATTGCCGCAGCAAAATCGATTTGCCAAAACTGCCCGAAATGGCTTTGCGGTCTTATATGCGACGGAATAATCGGCGGAGTTACGTCTGTTGTGGGATTTTTGCCGCAAGTTATTATTTTGTACGCTTGCATATCGGTTTTAGAAGACGTCGGCTACATGGCACGCGTCGCCGTTATTTTTGACGGCGTTTTGCAAAAAATAGGATTGGGCGGAAAAAGCGCCGTATCTCTTTTGCTGGGAACGGGGTGCAGCGTTACGGCAATATACGCAGCAAGGATAGCCGACACCTCCACAGAACGCAAACGCGCCGCCGCTTTGTGTCCGTTTGTTCCCTGCTCGGCAAAACTTGCGGTTGTTTCCGCAATCGGAGCAAGAGTGTTCGACGGCAACGCGCTGTTTGCACTTTGCATTTACGCATTGTGCGTTGCGGCAATAATATTTTGGGGATACGTTTTCAGAACCTTTGAAAAGTGCAACGACGAACTTTTTATAAACGAACTGCCGCCCTACCGCTTGCCGTCGGCAAAAAGCGTGACAAGACAAATTGCCGAACGCGCAAAAGACTTTTTGTCCAAAGCCGGCTCCACGGTTTTTGCCGCTTCGCTGGCGATTTGGCTAACGAGCAGTTTTGACTTTGCGCTGAATTTTGTCCCATCCGAGCAAAGCATTTTGGCAACGGTCGGAAAACTGATTGCGCCTATTATGACTCCGATCGGCTTTGACGCCGACGGCTTCGGTTGGCAGTTTACCGTTGCGACGATAAGCGGACTTTCGGCAAAAGAATCAATCCTTTCCGCGTTGCAAATACTTTTGCCTCCCGATGCGGAAATAAGCAAAGTTTCGGCATTTTGTTTTGTTGCATACAATATGCTCACGCTGCCCTGCGTCGCAACCGTGGCGGCGTGCTTTGCCGAAACGGGTAAGAGCAATGCCCTAAAAGCATTGGCGATACAAACGGCAACGGCATACGTTGTTTGTCTTACTATATACCAAACGAGCAAACACCCGAAGTTTTGCATTGGCGTTATCCTCGTTGCCGCGCTTGCAACAGCACTGCTGCTTGCGAGAAAATCCCGTTGCCGACACGATTGCTCACGTTGCGCCGCCGACTGCAAAAGCAATCCGACCAATTGCAAAAACGTCTAATCTCAAAAACACGACGCTTGCCGATTTATTTGCATGCGCCGTTGCAACTAATTATTGTTAGTTAAATTATCTTACTATAATATATACTATACTTTATATGGAAACGAAAAGTCCGTCGCTGTTTTTGCCTAGCGACGGACTTGAAAATTATTACGTTATAAAAGTCGATGCGGCAGCGTTATCCCCACGCCCGCCACGTGGCGGCTACTTCATAAAGTTTTCCGCCAAAACGTTGCGATCCACCAAAGTCATACGCTGCGTTTTTGCGTAGTCGACGGCGGTTCTGTCGAAATAGGAATTTGTGACAGCCATTGCATTGGGCAAATTGTAGTGTCTTTGACCGACCACAACCGAGTACAATTCCTTTTCGGAAAGCACCCTACCGACCAAAAATACGGAAACCGAATAGCGCACGCCGGATTTTTCTACAATCATATCCACTCCGTAGTTTTCCGCAACGGGAGTGAGTTTTACGCCGTAACCTTTGCTGCTAAACAGTTTTGCCAAGTAAAGCACAAACTGCGTTCTGTCCATTTTGGAGATTTGCTCGAATTTTTGCTCGATTGTTTGTGCCTTGCCGCCGTTGTTAATCAGGTTGAGTTGTTCCTCCTCGGTAAGGTAACTGATGGAACTTTCGTCAATAGTCAATATCGGCTCGACAACCTCCTGCTTGAATTGTTCGTCCACTTGCTTGAACTTGTCCGCGCACACAGCGATGAGAATTACGCCCACGAAGAGAAAAAATCCGCCCACGCACAAAAGCGGGATGAACCAATTTTCGTCATTGCGAACCGACGGCACCAAAAAAGACACAAGCGCCGCAGTCAGCCCAATTACAAACAGCAGTATGCCGAATGTGGCGGCTTTGACCGGTTTTTGATTTGAGTTTTGTTGTTTTTTGCTCATATTTTACTCCGTTGCGCCGATTATATCACATAACGGGCAATTTGTAAAGACATATTAACTCTCAGCCGCTTGGGTGTGATTACGAATAACGTTCGTCGAACTTTTGTTGCTTCACCCAAGTTTTCATAACGAATTTTACCGGGCAAAGTTTTACCAAACGCACCTGATTTTTTGCCTTGCCGCCGTGAATGGACAAATCCTTGCCCTTGACGATATCTTTGTAGGCGGTTGCTACGACGTCGGCAGCCTTGTACAGTACCGATTTGTTAATTATAACCTTTTTTTCGGTGAACTCCGCACGGGAGAAAAACGCGCTTTCCGTCCAAAACGGACAAACGGCCGTGCAGGAAATTCCTCGAGGTTTAAGTTCCACGTTGAGTGCGCGTGCGTAACTGTACACAAACGCTTTGGTCGCGGCATACACGTTTTGATAAGGCGTGGGTTGAAACGCAGCAACACTGCTGAACTGGGCAACATGCGCCCCCTTGTGCATATAGGGTAAAACGCGCTCGGTGAGATCCACCAGGCATTCGCAATTGAGCCTTATCATGTTGGTGCTTTCCTCGACGGGAATTTCGTCGTATCTGCCGAATTTGCCAAAACCCGCGGCATTGACAAGCCATACCACATCCACGTCCGCATTGAGGCAATCCGCCACGGCTTGCACTCCGCCGTCGGTCAAATCCACAGCAAACTTTTTAACCTTGGTTGTGATTTCCTCCGCAAGAGTATCCAGCAGTTGACTTTTACGTCCGATTGCCCAAATTTCGTCCAAATTTTCTTTTTGAGAAAGCAGTTTTGCAAACTCCCGTCCCATTCCGTTTGTTGCGCCCGTAACTATTGCAATTTTCATATTTGTGTTTCCTTGTAGTCGTTTGTTACTCCACCGCAGGCGCAGGCAATCCGAACAATTCCTTGCCCGAAAATCCACACGCAACGGGGTTGTTTGCAAGTATTATATCACCGCTTTATGCTTTTGCCAAACGATTGCGCTCTAAACGCCTGCCGACAATAATTTTTGACCAAACGCTTGACCGAATACACTCCGCATATTATAATACAGGAATAATAACGCTTGTTATTGTTCCTGGCGAACTTTCTCAATTGAGTTGATGGTCCGTTGAACACAGTCACAACAACACCGTTACCACGGAGGGCAAAATGCCTGCTAAAAAGCAAATCACAAAACAACAAATTTTCGATGCGGCGCTGGATATGCTATCCACGCAAGGCTCGGCATCCCTAAATGCACGCGCCCTTGCAAAAAAACTGGGATGCAGCACGCAACCAATATACCTTGCGTACAGCGGAATGAACGAACTTTCCGCCGAACTGTTGGTTGCATGCAAAAACGTTTTGGGAGAATATCTTGCACAAGAAAAACGCGACGGGATTTTTCTTTCGCAATTTGTCGGATACGTTCGCTTTGCCTACGAAAAACCCAAATTGTTTAAGTTTGTCTACTTTGACAACAAATACGCAAACACCGAAGCCGACCGCGCCTACGTAGAACACACGGTGGAAGCAATTATGAAGGCGGGCGGATACGACAAGAACACCGCAACCAGATTCTACTTTGAAGCCTGGATGTTTATGCACGGAGTAGCATCTCAATTGGCATTCGGTTTTAGCGATATGAATTGGGACGAAGTGATGAAACTTGCCGTAGATCAATTTGAAGCGCTTAAACAATATCACGGCAAAAAACGCAAATAAGCAATAAACAGCGGCAATGCACAACACGGAGATAAACATGAACCAATCTATCGTAATAACCGACCTGACAAAAGAATACAAAGGCGGAACAAAAGCACTGAAAGGAATTTCGCTACAAATTGCCGAAGGAGAACTGTTCGGCTTACTTGGCGTAAACGGCGCAGGAAAAACCACTCTCGTAAAAATTTTGTGCTGCCTAACAAAGCCAACAAGCGGCACCGCAACCGTGTGTGGCACGGACGTTTGCAAAAACCCGCAAGAGGTCAAAAAAATCGTTGACTTTTCACCGCAGGAAACTTCGGTTGCGCCCAACTTGACGGTTAGGGAAAACTTGGAATTTTTTGCACAAATTTACGACAAAAACACGCCCGAACACATCAAAAGCGTGATGGATGCGTTTTCCTTGGGCGAAGTTGCCAACCGCAGAGCGGGAAAACTTTCCGGAGGGTGGAAACGCCGACTTTCGGTTGCGGTTGCGCTGATATCCGAGCCGCAAGTGCTGTTTTTGGACGAACCGACTTTGGGATTGGACGTTTTGGCTCGCCGCGAACTGTGGAAAATAATAGAAAGACTTAAAGGCAAAATAACCATTGTGCTGACAAGCCACTATCTTGAAGAAATAGAAGCCTTGTGCGACAGGGTTGCCGTGCTTTCCGACGGAAAACTGCTTGCAACGGGAACAACGGAAGAATTGATAAAACAAACGGGAGCAAACAACTTTGAGGACGCGTTTGTTTCGATTGTGGAGGCGGCGCAATGAAAAGTTTTGTTTTTGCAAAAAGAATAACAAAAGAAATGTTTCGAGATCCCGTCGTTTACGTATTTTGTTTGGGATTTCCGATTTTGATGCTGGCATTGTTTGCCGTGATAAACATTTACGCAAAGCAGCCGACTTTTGCGCTGAAATCGTTGGTGCCGGGCATTATGATGTTTTCCTTCACGTTCGTGATGCTTTCCGTATCGTTGCAGGTATCCAAGGACCGCAGCACGTCACTACTGAAACGCTTGTATTCCTCCCCGATGAAAGCTTACCAATTTGTTTTAGGGTATGCCTTTCCGGGAATCGTTTTGGGAATACTGCAAGCGGTGATTTGCATAATTTTCGGTGCGATTTTCGGCGCGATATTTTCGGTAAACTACTTCCAAGTAGGCGCAACCGCGCTGCTTGTTGCAAGCCAATTGCCAATTTTAATCATATGCGTGTTCGGCGGAATTTTGATAGGCTCGCTGCTAAACGACAAAGCCGCCCCGGGAGTTACCTCGGCATTGATTACCACGGCGGGAATGTTGGGCGGATGCTGGATGCCTTTGGATGTTATGGGCAAATTGGAAACGATTTGCAGGTTTTTGCCCTTCTACCCGTCGGTTTACTGGGGACGGATAATAACCGGCGCGTTGCACACCCAAACGGGCGAAGCAGCAATGCCCTACGTTTGGGACAGCGTTGCCTCATTGGGGATAATCCCCGTTGCCGTATTTTTGGTTGCCGCCATTTTGCTTTCCTTTGTGGCTTTCCGCGCGCAAATGCAGGAAAAATAACAAGCGTTAAAAGCAACGGCTTGATGAAAGAGATTTAAGTTAAAACAAATGTCGAACGTCAACACCATCGCAATTGACAAATTAAAAGCAACAAGCGAAAATTGCCGAAAACATTTTTAACGCCGCCTCAACACGGCAGTTTAGACAAAACACATTTTTTCACGCTACTTTCCACACGCAATTATACTGAACTTGGAATTCAGTTGTTCGTCACAAATTACCGAAAAGGCGGCGTTTCAGTCCTTTTCCCGAACGCACTATCAGGGAGTTTAATACGGCAAAGTTAATTTACGGAAAAAATGTTGGCGATAAAACATGTAATACCTACGAACACAAAAAAAACACATCAAAGCAAATGCCTTGATGTGTTTTTGTTATTTGTTTTGCAATTAGTCCGTACTTTTTATGCGAAAAGGAAAAAGAAGGAAACGACTGCAAGTCCGAGACCGATAAATACGGGAATAAGCAGTTTGGCAGGCTTTGCGTCGGGATGGTCGCAGAAATAGTTTTTGCAATATTTGTAGTCCTTTTTCTTATATACAATAAGCATAACGATATTGTACACAAGCGCAACAACAGGAGCCAAAACAATGGCGTCCTTTTGAGAGGCAAGAGCCCAAACTGCAGATAACGCGGCAAGAATTAAACCTACGATAGAAAGGGCTTTTGCGGTTTTAGGGACGGACTTTGCCTTTTTGAGAACGGCTTGGTTGATAAGATAGTCGTAGTTCCAGTGACCGTTGTGAAGATTGTAGTTGATTGTGTATTCCTTGCCGTTTACTGTGATATCTATCGAGAAGATAGGCACCAAGTAAGCGGAAACAGTCCAATCGTTAGCTTCGTAAGATTTCCAACCGGAGGGAAGGTCGTTTTCGATGATGGTTTTAAGTGCGCCCTTCATTTCGTCGAAACTAAAAATGTTGTTATCGTTCCAAACAGGGAATTTGCATTCCGTAGCAACGTCGTTAAGCGTCTTAAATTCGCCGTCGCCGTAGTATTCGGTTACATGAAGCGCATCGGGAGTGCCGCTCTTACCAAAATCGCTTATGTTTTTGGAAAGGGTTTTTCCTTGAATTTTGTAAGTTACATCGATGTCGTAGTTATACATAACGGCAACCCACGTGCCGGCATTGGACGAATTTACGGTAACTTTTTCAAATTCCGCCAAGAAAGAAGGATCCATATCCTTGGTTTCCGCCATGTCTTCGCGGAGTTCTTTTAGAGCGTGTTCGCGTGTGAAATTTTCCTTCAACATACCTACGCGCTTGCAATAATCAAAATTTGCATTGGTAAGTCTCATATTTCCTCCTACTAAGTGCTTTTGCACCTTTATATTCAATAGCTTTATGATAGTCCTATGTGCAATTTTTGTCAACACATTAGGTGAATTTTCTACAAATGACCGTAAAATTTACTGCCCGTATATTTACTTATGCGGCAGGTTGCCGATTGTATTCCCATACCAAAACAAAAGGCAAGCCGCACGGAAAAAATCCGCACGGCTAGGCAATAGGAATTTCGTTTGAAAACACCGCAAAAAAAGTATGTGGCAATTCCGAAATTACATCGATTACTATCTGTAACATCCTAAAAATAGCGATTATAAATACTTTCGCGTAACTCCGTCGGCACGCAGCGTTGCAACGCTTGCCCATGGCTACAAGGTGTCCGTTCCCGCCAACGAAGTTGGTTCCGCCGGTTCGCCGCCAAAGGCGGTTTTGCAGGTTCGTGTGCAGGGTTAGTTACAGTTTGCAACGGTTGGAATTGCAACGCCGATTATTATCAACGCCGATTACTATCAACAAGGAGCAAGCGTTGCATACTAACCTGCAAAAGCCGCCCTCGGCGGTTCGACAAGCTCAACATGACGTATTGGAAATACCGAATGGCGATATTGGACTTGTTAGGTGAAACATAGTCAAAAGGAACACAGACTTCTTCCACCGCTTGCGCCGTTACGCCAAGTGGGAGTCCAGCCAATCGGCAATATCGGCGTACGCCTGCTGTTTGCACAGTTCGTTAAGCAGTTCGTGGCGCGCGTCGGGGTACAAAATTTCGGTAACGTCCGACAGTTTTGCCTTGTTTTTGTAGAACTTGGTAAGTTTATCCACGCCTTTGCCGTAGTTGCCCACGGGATCGTTGCTGCCTGCCACAATCAAAACGGGTTGTTTGCTCATTTCGGCAATGCTTTGCTTAGTGTACAAACTGCGAATACCGTTCATAAACGTACGGTAGAAATTTGCCGAACAGTTGTAACTGCAAAACGGATCTTCGCTATACTTTTTGACTTCCGCTTCGTCGCGATTGAGCCAATTGTTTTTTCCGGGAATGCGCTTTTCGTACATACCGAAAGACAGTTTTACGATAATGTCGGCAGGTTGGCGAGGTCCTTTGTTGCGGCAAAGATCGTTTGCCACTATGCGGCAAAACCAAAAATCCAAACCTTTCATATAGTTAGAGCCGACAAGCACAAAACCTTTTACGTCCGGATTGCGATTGATGACCGCCTGCGTGATAAAACTGCCGTAACTGTGCCCCATCATATACACGGGCAAGCCGTAAGTTTTTTTGCAGTAGTCGATCAAAAACAACTGATCGCCGACGTTGTTGCTCCACATATCCCCCTCTTCGTAGCCGAGGCTGTCCTTTTCGGCAGTGAGACCGTGTCCGCGGTGATCGTTCATAACCACGATATATCCGCGAGAATTGAGGTATTTTGCAAAGTCGTCGTAACGGGCGGAATGTTCCACCATGCCGTGCGCGATTTTTACAACCGCTTTGGGATTGGGTACTTCGTTCCATACGTACATGGCAATTTGTTTTCCGTCGTGAGAGGTAATTTTGTTTTGCTTCATGGTCTTCTCCCCGATAATATGTAGTTACGATATATTTTACCGATTGCGCTAAAAATTGTCAATATGCAATTATACCCGAATATTTAACAAATGCGACAATTTTGACTAAATTTGAAAAAAGTTGCAGAAAGCGAACGCAGGTGCGACTACGCAATCAATGCTCATTCGCAGTAGGAAGCGCCGTTTTGAAACCTAGCGCCTTGTACGATTAAATAATTTTTGGTCGCAGTGTCGTTTACGGTTTGTAAGCACGGATAAAACACTGCTTGTCATTTTTCAAAGCACAACGTAACGCACAACGCATCGAATAAGTTTTAGATACAAAACTCCATAAGTTTTATCCCGACATTGACCTTTTATAAAAAATGCGCAAGAGCAACCGACGCGGCCTTTGCAAAGCCGAAGTCGCCGCCGCATTGGGATTTTTATTGCGACAAGCACAGCGGTCTTAACATAGAAGCGGAAAAACGGCATACACTACAAGTATGAAAATAGTATTGTGCGGAGGCGGAACGGCAGGACACGTTACGCCTAATTTGGCAATTGCCGACCTATTGAAAAATCAAAAAATATACTACGTGGGAGCGGACGGAATGGAAAACAAACTTGTTCCGCCCTATGTGGAAAACGGCTCGATTGAAAAGTTTTACACAATTTCCGCAAGCAAATTTGTGCGGAAAATTTGCTTATCCAACTTGTTGTTGCCAATAAAACTGCTAAAAAGCATACGCCAATCCAAAAAAATATTGCAAGAAATACGCCCGAACGTGGTTTTCGGCAAAGGCGGATACGTTTGTCTGCCGGTGATTATTGCCGCACACAAACTGAAAATCCCCACCGTGATACACGAAAGCGACCGCTCCGTGGGGCTGGCAAACAAAATTGCCGCGCACTACGCAACTAGGTTTTTGTCGGCTTTCCCATGCAAGCAAAAAACCGAAATTGTAGGCAGTATCGTGCGAAAATCGGCAATTTGCGGAGATAGAAACAAGGGACTTCTAACAATGGGGTTTGAAGGAAAAAAGCCCGTTTTGCTGGTTACGGGTGGCAGTTTGGGGGCAAAAGCACTAAACGACGCCGTTTGCGCCTGCCCTAAAATTGCGGAAAAATTTGACGTGTTCGTGATTACCGGCAAGGGAAAAAAAATTGATTGCAAACACGCAAAACAAGTGGAATTTGTGCAAAATGTCGGCGACGTTTTTGCCGCCTCCGACGTGTGTTTGACGCGCGCGGGGAGTAACGCGCTTACGGAATTGACCATTGCAGGAGTGCCGTTTGTCGCCGTGCCGCTGACCAAGGCTTCCCGCGGGGAACAGGTGAACAACGCCAAATGGTTTGCCGAAAAGGGTTGCGGCATTGTTGCCGACGAAAAAACGCTTTACGAAAACTTGCCGAAACTTGTTTCTTGTGTTTACGACAACCGCACCGCTTTTGCCGCAAAGCAAAAAACCGTTGCGGCAGAACTTGACGGAACGAAAAAAGTGGCAAACGTTTTGCTATCGTTTGCCACCGTAAAATAGTAGGAGGTTTTTTAGTCCACATCGTCTGCGCTACTGCCTATGACGGTATTATAGCACGCAAATATTTCGTCGCCTTTGGTAATACGTCCTTCGCCGTTCTTTACGAGTATCAATATCGGCAGACCTGTAAAGGCAATCTCTCCACCACTCAACTCGGGCTTATACACGTTATAGCCTTTCCATTCGCCTGCGTAAACGGCTTTGTCGAAGCCGCAACGTTCGGCAACTGAACAAGCCAAAGTTTGCTCGGATACTCCTCGAGTTTTTTCTTCTCGTTGCTTTTGGGTTAGTTTGTCCGTTTTTGCTCCTTGTTAATAATAAATTCCAGGGTCGTACTTAAACGGCTCGACTTCCAGCACTTCTTCCCAAGTTTTGTTGTGTTCCAAACAGTAACGATATACTTCGTAGGCATTGCTGTGAAAACGCTCTACAAGTATTTCGTTACCCATAACCTGCATAAGCGGAATAGGGTCGCCTATTTTTTTCTTATACTCTTCTAAATAGTCTATCATAGCTTATCTCCTTTATATTTGCGTTATCTTTCGATATATATTAACACGGCGCAAACGGCATGTCCACAAGTTTAGCTAGTCGTCGCCGGGGAAAAGAGTTGCGCCGTCGCTCCCAGACGGCAAGTAGCTTTCCTTTAAGCTTGGCGGACAGCAATAGTAGCCGATAACCAAGTCCCTGTACAGTTGTTTGTTGATACGCTTTATCGCATCGGCGGCGGCTTTGCCCTGTTCGCTGACGAAGCGGCGTTCCATATCTCGAAATCGAATAGATTTTGTGTTCATTGCGTTCTCCTTTGTGTTTGTGCGTAGCCGATTTTTTGGCGTAAAGCAAGTTACGCTATATAATCTACGGCGGCAAAATTCGACGGTTGTTCGATAACAGCGCGCTATCGACGGAAGTTATCGTAATTGCACAGCCAGCAAGAATAACGACGCATTGCGCCAAATAATGGGCAAATCACCGTCGTGTTTACTTGATTTGTGGAAATTAGTATAACCGCTCACCTGCGACTTTGGGCGGTCGCAGCCAATTTTTTAGCGGCGGCGACGGCAATTTGACTTTCCAGCTTTGCTTGCAAACGAGCGCGAAGGCTTGTTGCCGCAAAAAATTGACAAGCAGGCACCGTTGCAGGCGCGGACGCTGTCAGTTTTGCCAAGATTACGTCCAAATCGAATTCCGTGGAACAGTCGTTATATTTCATTGTGGTTACCTCCCGTTTTCGGCGTTGAA